>LAZR01000886.1_pt1 | contig 20466 bp, 19 predicted proteins | sample 329461 | NCBI WGS metagenome assembly LAZR01 (sample SAMN03002196, study PRJNA259156) | marine sediment metagenome | biome: sea floor; feature: Hydrothermal impacted sediments; material: marine sediment; isolation source: Loki non-amplified sample from Loki's castle hydrothermal vent sediment ...
GTTATTTTGTCGTAGTCATGTTCAAATATGTGAATTTCGAAGTACGGTTTTAAGGCTTCTTTAAGCTCGGTATAACTAAAAGCAACCATTGGGTGCTCGTCGTGCCATACGAGTGTATTGTCTGCGGTGGTTTTTTCTATGCTGAGTTTTAATAACTGTTTGCTACCGCTGCCACTGTAATGCCAGCCAGATCGAAATGTGAAGAAGCTGTTTTCGCTTGTTGCTGTGTGCTCTACAAATGAATCGCTGTCGATTTTGTTTTTATCAACTGTGTTAAAGCAAAATACCCCACCTACATTTAATGCGCTATGCACACTCGCAAGGCACTCTTTTAACTTATCAATTCCGTCGCAGTAATGTATTGAATACAAAAAGCAGGTAATTAAATCCAAGTGCTCAGTGACCTTAAATTCACTCATGTTTTGCAACGAAAATTGCGCTTCTGGGCAGCGAACTTTTGCTTTATCGAGCATTGGCTGGTTTAAATCAAGCCCACTACTTTTATAGCCGTAATCAATAAAGTGGCGGACATGCGGGCCGGTACCACATGCTAAATCGAGATGGGTATTTCCGCCATTACCAAAAATTTGGTGCAGCCTGTGAATAGAATTGCTTTGGGCTTGATAATCTATATCTGCGCACATTAAGTCGTAGTAATCAGAAAGGTCGGTGTAGAGTGCATTTGCGGACATATAAGCCTAGTGGTGAGTAGTAGAATATTTTTAAGTCGCGCATAGTAAACTACTATGCGCAATTAACGAAGAAGATATGAGCTTTGGGGTAGATGTAATTTAAGGGTAAATGTAATCTAAGACTATAAATTTAGGGTTGTCGGATGGCGCTTATCCGGCCTACGTATTTAAATATTATAGAGCGTTATTAGAAAATGGTGCGGAAGTAGAGGTTTGTTGGGTTTAGCTTCGCTCTACCCAACATACGTAATATAACTTTAAGCTGGCTTTAACTAATTCCCAAATACTTATGTACTTGTATTGATAGGCGCCAGTTTTTGGCAATACAGGTGTCGATTGCGAGTTTAGTTGCTGATACTTTTTGACTAATTGGCTGTAAGTAAACAAGCTTAGGGTTAACGCCTGTTTTAGCAAATAATTCTTCTAGCTCTTCTACGTGTTTTTGCATCGCAACGGGGTGTTTTATCTCGTTTGCGCGCTTCATGGTGCTGGTTAGTACTTCGTAACCGCCGCGCATGTTTATTTTTGGCGATACCGTTACCCATGTTTGCTCTGGGGCGAGTATTTCAAACGTGCCGCTGGTTTCTATTTGTGTACTAAAACCGTGTTCGTGTAATAAGTTACATACTGGGTTTAAATCGAACATGCATGGCTCGCCACCGGTAATTACTACATGCTTTGCGGTATACCCACGTGATTGAAACAACGCTAAAATTTGCTCTGCACTGGCGTTAGCCCAATGATCTGAGTCGGCTTTTTTTTCTACGGTTTCGTCCAGCGATACTTTATATACATTATCAACATCCCACGTTTGCTTGGTGTCGCACCAAGAACAGCCTACTGGGCAGCCTTGCAGGCGCAAAAATATTGAAGGTGTGCCAGTAAAACTTGCTTCACCTTGGATGGTTTCAAACACTTCATTAATTTTGTACAAAAGAAATCTCACTTACTACCTAGCAGCCAAATTGCTACTATTAAAAACCAAAAAGCGCTGTGCAAAAATTGTTATTTAAGCTGCGGCCGTGTAGTATATCGCGCCCTGATATAAACCTCTATTAAAACTAAGAGCAAAACAGATATGACGCAAAAAGTAGTTGTTATTTATTCCGGCGGTATGGACTCATTTACCGTATTAAATAAAGCCCTGCAACAAGGCCATGATGTATATGCCCTATCATTTGACTATGGTCAGCGTCATGTAAAAGAGCTTAAAGTAGCAGCAAGTGTGTGTGAAAAATTAAACGTTCCGCACAAAATTGTTGATATTTCGGCGATTAACCAACTTATTGGTGGCTCATCTCTTACTGATGATATTGACGTGCCAGAAGGCCATTACGAAGAAGAAAGCATGAAAAGTACGATTGTTCCTAATCGTAATATGATTTTGCTCTCGCTTGCGGTTGGTTACGCGGTATCACTTAAAGCTAGCCAAGTTTATTACGGTGCTCATTCTGGGGATCATGCTATTTACCCCGACTGCCGTCCTGAATTTGTGCAAAAAATGGATGATGTGTGCCGTATTGCTAATTACGACGCTGTAGAAATTTTTAGCCCATACTTAAACAATACTAAAATTGGTATTTTAACCGACGGTATTGAAATGGGTTTAGATTACAGCCAAACGTGGACTTGTTATAACGGCCGTGAAAAGGCCTGTGGTAAATGTGGCGCGTGCCAAGAACGCCTTGAAGCATTTGCACTAAATAACATTACAGACCCGTTAGAATACGAATAAGCAGCAATTAATTAGTAATACAGTTGCTACAAACAAAAAAGGCTATCATCGATAGCCTTTTTTGTTTGTTTAATTTTAACGTAGAGATTACAACCAGCGTTTTACGCGCGCTTTGTAAGTGGTAAACTCTTCGCCAAATAATTTAGTGAGCGCTCGCTCCTCGGGTATTATTTGAAAAAACGTTAAATACGCAATAAACCCGACAATACATAAAAGTGCCCACAATGAGCTCAACCAAATACCCCACCCAGCTAAAATAAATGCAAAACCCACATACATTGGGTTACGGGAAATTTTATAAATGCCGCTCGTAATAAGTTTTGACGCTTGCTCAGGTTTACTAGGGTTTACTGTGGTGTTTGCTATTTTAAAACTCACCACCCCTGCAATACAAAAACCACACCCTATAATAACCAAACTTGCTGCTAAGTAGGTAATAAAGGCGGTGAAATCAATAACACTGTAATGCGCAATAAGCGCCATTATGCCTGCAAAAAACAGCACAACAATAACGGGAGGTATTTTATTATTTAACATGGCAACTCTCTGTATTGGCTAAAGTATGTTTATTATATGGAGGCACTATCGCCATTAAACAATATAAAAAATGTATGAATTATGAACACGCCAAGTAAACTATACAAATTAAGTTACAATTGTCAGCTTTATCATAAGCGCTTAAAGGTTATACTTTAACCATAAACGAATAATAAAATGATAAGGAATGAGATTATGTCTGGAACTACGATGATTGTACTTATTGTGCTAATTTCGGTTGGCTCAGGGGTACTTTACGATATGTACAAAAAGCATCTTGAGTTTAAGCATAAAATGCAAAACAATAACAGCGATGCTCATAAACAATTAGCTGAAACAAATGCACAAGTGCTTGCATTAAAAGAGCGTGTACAAACACTTGAGGCTATTGTTACTGATTCTAGCTTTAACGTTAAAGATGAAATTAATAAACTTTAGGTTGTTATAAGTAATTTGGATATAAATGTGCATTTTCTGGCTGCTCAATGCCATGAGCAGCTAAAAACCCACCAATAGCTTGCCCGCAGCCCTGTGGTGCTCGCCCACTGTCTATCTCAAAGTTTAACTTATTTGCATGTTGCTTACCCATAGAGCATAGCCCTACGGTACTTGGCGAGCGCATAGCGATACTTAAGTCACCTATTTGCTCAACCACAACGTGCTTACTAAAACGGGCAAAACCTTTGTACTTAAATTGCTCGTTTACGTAATCATTGCTTGTGGCTACCAATACTGTAATTAAGGCGTGCAAAAAGCTATTAGCTGATGGATCTGCTGTTAAAAACGAAATAGTTTTGTTATTAAACTCGCTAAGTTGGCAATTCTCACACAACAGCTCAACAGTATATAAATGTTGCTCGGCTATTTGCTGCTGACTTTTAAGCTCAATACTTTTTCCTGCAAATACAATACGTTTAAGTACTTCATCTACATGGCTTTCAGCACTTACACTTTTAACAAGCTCGGGGTTTTGCGCCATTACAGGTAAATCGTGGTGGTTATTAAATGGCGTGCTTGTTGCGCCGCTTTGCATTAACTGAAAAAGCTCTCTTACTTCATGTTCACGCGCTACTTTTAACGCTAAAAATGCTGTTTGAATAAGCTCTGAAGTAGGTAAATTTTCCTCTACTATCCAGCGTCTGCCAAATAATAGCTTTTTGGCTTTGCCTTCATTTGTAGATGCACTTTTTTGGTAATTATCGGGGCTCAGCACTGCTACTTGCAAGTAAATTTCTTCACCTTTTTGCGCAGCAAGCACTCTAAAGTGAGCCGAAAATTCAATACTCTCAAGCACTTCGTTTACGCTTTCAAGCGTGTGCTTGTAACGTAAAAAATGCTGTGGCACCACCCAGCTACTATTAGCCAATTGCACAAGGGGTGCATAAGAAATAGGTTGCTCGTAACTGTGTTGCCATTTTTGCTCATTGCTAAGCAAATGATTAATGTGACTCTTGTTATCTGACATAAATAAACCAAATAAACTCGCGGTGTGCGATATAAACTATGAACACATTACGTCATCAATGTCGCAATTAGATCACATGTACGCCCTACTTTCGGGCTTTTTTAACTATCGGTGAGTTCTTGATAGTCTGTTATAACTTTTTGATAGTATGGCTTATCTTTATTGAGCATTTTATTATAATGATTTATAAGTTGGCCTTGGTACATAACGTGTTCTGTATTAGTAAAGTCCCACATTTTGTGGCCGGTGTGACTAATCTCATTATTGGTAGTAAAGCTCACTTCTATTACTTCATAAAAACGTTTGTTGTCGTAAACTATTTGCTCACTTACAAGCCCTAAGCCTAATTGCTTTAAACCGACTCGCAACTTATAAGTGTGATGCACTGGACATAAAATAAACCGAACATTATTTAAATGCTCACTTACGTTATTAACAATAATTTGTTGTATTAAACTTAACAACAGCTCACCGCCAACACCTGCTATTACAACTACTTGGCTTTTACTTTGAGCAATTTCAATTTTGCCTACATCCTGACATAAGACCTGCCACTGTGGATTTTTATTACAGACTTTTTGTAATTTATTAATAGATGATAATTGCGCTTCTAGGTTGTTCATTAAAGCGGCGACTATATCAACAAAAATAACCTGCTCTGCAGCTGCGCGTTTTAATAGCGCCATGCCTAAATAACCATGGTCGCAGCAGCAATCCCAAATAATATCGTGATGCTGCGAAATTAATGTATTAATGGCAGTTAGGCGTTTACTGAGCTTCATTTAAGCAGGTGTTTGTGACGTTTTGTAGATAAGTGCCTTTAAACTTTTGTCGCTGTCTACTTCAATAAAACGCTCGGTAGGGGCTAGACGCTCAACAAATTCAATTGCGCCTTGGGTGTGCTCGTTTATTAACGCTTTAAACGCCTCTTCGCTAAGCTCTGGGCTATTAGCACACAATAACAATTGTGTGGTATCGCAAAGTAGCTCTGGTAATCTGCGCAGCACTTTTTGGTAGTCTTTAGTTAAAATAAAGCTGCCTTTTTGAAAGCTTGGCGGATCAACTATTATTAAGTCAAACGGGGCTGCTTTTTTTAGTTTTCCAAACGACTTTAAAATATCATGAGGTAAAAAGCTTACGCCGCGCTCAAAACCGTTTAGTTGATGGTTTTGCTTGCCTACTTTAAGTACGCCTTTGCTCATATCCATGTTCATTACATGATCTGCCCCGCCTTGCATTGCAGCAAGCGAAAACCCACATGTATACGAAAACAAATTAAGCACTTTGCCATGCTTACTATTAGCCATTACAAACTCACGACCGCTGCGCATGTCAGGAAATATCCCGGTATTTTGACGGCTCTGTAAATCAACCAAAAAACGAATGCCGTTTTCGGTTACAACATGCGGGTTAGGTAATTGCCCATAAACCACGGTGTTTTGGCTTTGCACACCAGCGCGTTGCTGATACACAAGTGAGCTAATAAGCTCAGGCTGATTTGCTTGCGCCCACTGCCACACTACATCGGTAAGCTCGCTTAGTGTTTGCTCGTCAATTTCGTCGTACGAAACTAAAAATAAACTTGGCGGATAAAAGTCTAAATTTATATGGCTTAACGCCTCAATACTGTGGCCTCGACCATGAAAAACACGGCACAGTTCATTTTTTAAAATTGGCGCATCTTCAAGCGCAGTAATAAGAGGAGTAAAGTTTGCTGTCATTTTTAATTTATCAACTGTTGTTGTAGTTCATGTATTTCATCGCGAACAGAGCCCGCTTTTTCAAATTCTAGATCGCTTGCGTATGCATGCATTTTGGTTTCAAGCTGCTTAATTTGCACTGTAATTTCTTTCGCGCTAAGTACCTTTTTAGAATCTTTACGAATAAGTTTAAGGTTGTCTTTAGGGCCGGCCTCTTCGCCTACATCCATCGCATCAAGAATCTTTTTGGCTAGTGAATGCGGTTCAATACCGTGTTCAACATTATAAGCATGCTGAATTTCGCGTCGGCGCGCTGTTTCGTCCATGGCCTTGGCCATCGACTTTGTAATTTTATCACCGTATAAAATTGCGCGACCATCTAAGTGACGTGCAGCACGACCAATGGTTTGAATAATTGAACGCGCTGAGCGTAAAAAGCCTTCTTTGTCAGCATCAAGTATGGCTACTAGCGCTACTTCTGGCATATCCAAACCCTCTCGAAGTAAGTTAATGCCCACTAACACATCAAACACACCCGCACGTAAATCTCGAATAATCTCAACGCGCTCAACGGTATCTATGTCTGAATGCAAGTAACGCACTTTTACGCCATGCTCACTTAAGTAATCGGTTAAATCCTCAGACATACGTTTGGTCAATGTGGTTACCAGTACGCGTTCGCCCTTCTCTACACTTTTATAAATTTCTGATAGGAGGTCGTCAACCTGATCGCCCACTGGACGCACTTCAATAAGTGGGTCGAGCAGCCCAGTTGGGCGAATTACTTGCTCTGCAATTGCGCCCACACAACGTTCTAATTCAAAGTCGCCAGGCGTTGCCGATACATAAATAGTTTGTGGTGAAATAGCTTCAAACTCTTCAAAGCGCAGCGGTCTGTTGTCCATTGCTGAGGGCATTCTAAAGCCATATTCAACTAAGTTTTCTTTACGGCTTCTGTCGCCTTTATACATTGCACCAATTTGCGATACGGTTACGTGCGATTCATCAATAATCATCAGTGCATCGTCTGGGAGGTAATCAAGTAACGTAGGCGGTGGATCTCCTGGCGTACGGCCAGATAGATAGCGGCTATAGTTTTCGATGCCAGAGCAATAACCTAGCTCTCGCATCATTTCCATATCGTATTGCGTACGCTGTGTTACGCGTTGCTCTTCTACTAATTTATTAGCACTGAGTAACTGGGCTCTTCGATCTTTTAGTTCTTCTTGTATTTTATCGATAGCACCGAGTATTTTTTCACGCGGGGTAACGTAGTGTGTTTTTGGGTAGATAGTGGTACGGACTATGTGCTTTTCAACAGCGCCAGTAAGCGGATCAAAAATGCTTAAGCGCTCTATTTCGTCATCAAACATTTCTACTCGAACAGCAAATGTGTCTGATTCTGCAGGGAATATGTCGACCACTTCGCCACGTACACGGTATGTACCTCGGCTAAAATCTATGTCGTTGCGGGTATATTGTATTTCAGCTAGGCGACGCAGCATGTCGCGTTGATCTACTTTTTCGCCCACTTTTAAAAGTAGCATCATTTTCATGTACGATTTAGGGTCGCCCAAACCATAAATAGCCGATACCGAGGCCACAATAATAGTATCGCGACGCTCAAGCAGTGCTTTGGTCGCGCTTAAACGCATTTGCTCTATGTGCTCGTTTATAGAGGCATCTTTTTCAATAAAAGTATCGCTTGATACAACATAGGCTTCTGGTTGGTAGTAATCGTAATACGATACAAAATACTCAACCGCATTTTTAGGGAAAAACTCTTTCATCTCCCCGTATAGCTGTGCGGCAAGCGTTTTATTGTGCGCCATTATTATTGTTGGACGGTTTAAATCGTTAATAATATTAGCCATGGTAAAGGTTTTACCTGTACCAGTAGCACCTAATAACGTTTGGTGTGCAAGGCCAGCTTCTAGCCCTTCGCAAAGCTGTTTAATTGCTGTGGGCTGATCGCCTGCTGGTTTAAAATGTGATCTTAACTGAAAATGGTCGCTCAATTATTGCACTCCTGTAACGATTCGCCGCTCAGCGCCTCTAGTTTTTTCATAAACCATTTATACGCCACTATTGCTGTAAATAAGTTACCTAACGCAGCGCCAATAAATAGCCCTAATAATCCGGCTATTTCGTTGCCTATATAAGCAAATGGTACATAAAATATAAATAACCGAATGACACTTAAAACCAATGCATACATAGGTTTGTGTAAAGCATTAAACGATGAGTTTGATAATATGATCACCCCTTGTAAGCCGTAGCTTAGCGGGATGGTATAAATAAAGAGCTTAATTACATCGATTACGGCCTGTTCTTTACCAAACAATTGGCTTATAACGCCAGAGAATGCAATTAGTAATACGTAGATGGCAAATTGCCACACCATCACAAATTTTAGTGTGCCGGTGTACGCTTCTTTAACGCGGCATAATTTGCCAGCACCAAAGTTTTGGCTAACAAATGGCGGTAATGTCATAGATAGCGCAAGCACTAATATACTTGCAATCGATTCTATTCGACTTCCTACTCCAAATGCAGCTACGGCTTCTGGGCCATGGTGTGCCACCAAAGCGGTCATTACAGCCATTGCAACCGGTGTAAGCATGTTCGCGCCGGCAGCAGGTAAACCAATTTTTAATATTTTGCGAATAGCGCCAGCCACTGTTTGCTTGCCTGCTTTTAGGCTCAACAAACGCTTTTTAAACGCTAATATATATAAAATAATAACGACAGCGACCGACCACGCAATAACACTTGCTATGGCGGCGCCTTGAATTCCTAACGCTGGTACAGGCCCAAAGCCAAATATTAGTACTGGATCGAGTATGGCGTTTATCAACCCTGCTCCGCCCATAACTATACTTGGCGTTTTTGTATCGCCACTGGCGCGCAGTACTGAGTTACCAATCATTGGGGTTATTAAAAATACACTACCGATAAACCATATATTCATGTATTCGTGTATTAACGGTAATACTTGTGCGCCCGCTCCTAGCAGAGTAAATATGGGGTCAATCAGTAAATAACCAATAGATGACAACACAATAACCAAAACCACACCAACCATTAAAGAAATACTGGCATCAAAACGCGCTTCATCTATTTTATTACTACCGAGTGCTTTTGCTATTACCGCCGATGTACCAATCCCCAGCCCTATTGCTAAGCTTATAACGGTAAAGGTAACCGGAAATGTAAAGCTCACTGCTGCAAGCGGTTCGGTGCCAAGTAAGCTTATAAAAAATGTATCGACAATATTGAACATCATTAACGTGATCATGCCGAATATCATCGGAATGGTCATCGTCTTTAATGTTGGCAAGATGGGATCGTTTAGTAAATCTGGGCGATTCTGGGATTTTGAAATTGCGCGCATGAAATAAATAGGCCTCTTTTACTGAACGAATCATTTTAAAGCATCAAGGCAGTTCAAGCCACGGATTTATCACTACAATTGAAGTAATTAAAGAAGTAAAGATTCGAAAAAATAGTAAAACTTAGTTTTTACATCTTTTTGTTAAAATAGAGCCTAAACACCGTAAAAAACAATTAAAACACATTTTTATAACTTTTATTACAAACACCCAGTGATATCTGATGCTTTTTTACACAAAGGTGATGCTTGGTTTATCGTTACGAAAAAATTCCCTCATCGAGTTGCATCTATTCTGCATCAAATCATAACCCATTGTTTTATATTAAATTAAAAATAATGATTTAAAAGCTTGAAATCGTTGTAGCGCCCTAAACCATTGGTGCCGATGATGTTCTTAAAGTTTCATAAACAGAGTTATCCACAGAAACCGTGGATAACTCATTCAAACCCGCATTTATAAAGGCTTTGAGAGAGCCGCCATTTTCAGTGATATCTAGCCAATTGATCATTTGCTATTTGTAGCATTTTTATAAACTCACGCTAAAAACTGAAGCTCTGCAATTTTTCTTCTTAACATAGTTGTACGGTTGGTATAAAAATACGTTTACCATAAAGTTAAGTTATTGATTGTTCTATTTTTGAACGGATAAAGTAAATACCCATTTTATTCATAGTAATTAGATCACAATTTAGATCACAAAATATTTCTGTGGATATACGCGTAGGTATATTTTTAAAAATTTAAAACAAAAACAAATTTAATATTGAAAATACCGCCAAGTAAAAAATGAGTTTTTATGTTTTTGAGTTGTTTTTTAATAACAAGCCACTTTAATAACGTGTTTAATTTAACCAATTTAAAGACTCTGCAATAATAAAAGTCACATTGTTATTCTTAAATTTCAAAAAAAACAACTTTAATAGAGCTATAAAACACGCAGATCGAACACAAAAACAACGAATAAACCTCTTTTTTCAATTTATGACTTTTATATGTTGACACTTTGCGGCGCGGTCATTAATATTTCGCCCCGTTGAAAGGCAAGACGCTTCCCCCTTAGCTCAGTTGGTTAGAGCGACGGACTGTTAATCCGCAGGTCCCCCGTTCGAGTCGGGGAGGGGGAGCCAATTCTAAGAATTTCATAGACATCTCAAGCTAATTCCACTACTCTTCCTTATATAACTAAAGCATTAGTTTACTCTTTGATGCGCTGTACTTAGTTTATTAATCAAGGACTTGATTCCTTCCCTTTTGAACTATTAAAAGACTGAAAACATGGCTGGATTTAAAAAACTTATTTTTATACAAATTATCACTTGGTTATTGTGTGTTGCAGCAGGAAGCTACTTCATATCTATAAGCTTTGATACTGCAGTAAGTGATGCACAAAAAAATGCGCAAACAACTGTTACTAAGTATATTAATGACCTTTCTTTAGACGATATTTCTGCTCAAAATTTAAAACAATCAATTGCAGATGGTAAAACGTTTTCAAGCTTTACGCTAAGAGATTACCAAGGGGCTGAAATATTTAGCATTAACCCCCCTACTCAATTACCAATGTTTGCTGAATTTGTACTCTCTAACTTTAATTCTGTACGCCCTCAATTTGCTGTAAATGATGCCTCAGATATAAAAGTTGAGTTTGTACTTAACATTGAACATTTAGCGTCGCAACTTCAAACGTCCCTCTTTATCGTTATTTTGATTTCTGCGATTTTAGTTATTATTCCAATAATTTTAATGCAATCAATTTTCTATCAGCTAAATAAAAACATAAGTACAACAGTTGCTGACATTATCGATATTTATATCAATCAAAACCAAGTTGATAATGATTTAGAAACAGCGTTAGATGGCACTCGATTGAAAAAAATGGGGAAAGATTTAGTACCTAGTTTTAATCGATTATCTCATTTTTTAAAAAACAAAAACGAAGACATACAAAGCGCTGCTATGACTATTAAGCATGAAGCGTACAAAGATGTAATTACCTCGCTTGGTAATCGCAATATGTTTGTTGAGTACTACGAAAAAAATATTGAAAACACTGAGCAAAGTACATTTGGCTCTTTAGCTATGGTACGTTGTAGCGAACTACAAGCTATAAACCAAACCCGTGGTTATCAAAAAGGTGATGAGTACGTTAAAGGCGTTGCCGATATTATTAAGCACATAAGCGGCACTTACACTGGTAGCCAAGTATTTAGATTAAACAGCTCTGACTTTGCTGTAGTACTGCCCCACACCCCTTTAAAAGAAGCAGAGCGCTTTGGTGAAAATCTACAATCGCGTTTTACTCAGTATCAACAAAACCAAGAGCTAAGCTCTGTTGCTAACACGGGCATTGTCGGTTACGAAAAAGGTAAGCCTTTAGGTGAGCTACTTTCTGTTGTTGATAACGCGATGAGTATGGCGCAATCAAAACAAGTAAATGCATGGCACGTGCAACGCGAGACCGATTTAGTTAATAACGTAAGTGCAGGTTTTGGTAATCAAAACTGGCGTAAGGTTATTAACGAGGTTATTGAATCTAAGCGTGTACATTTAGTTATGCAGAATATAATGCCGCTTGGTAAAAGTATTAAAGCCTATGCTGAAATACAAGTGCGATTTAAAACAGAAGACAATCAAGTACTCCCTACGGCCTCTTTTTTAGCTATGGCCGAAAAGCTTGATATGGCAATAGAAATTGACCGCCTGATAATTGACTCTTCACTTGAAAAAGTGAAAAGCCGTAACTTATCCGAAAAGTTTTTTGGTTTAAATGTAACAGCCTCTAGTGCACACAACGATCAGTTTGTAATTTGGCTAGAACGCCGATTATTAAAAGATACGCATATTGCATCTAAACTAGTATTTGAAGTAAGCGAGTTTGGTTTACAGCAAAACATAAAGGCTAGTAAGCGCTTTATCGACATGGTCCACAGAGTTGGCGCACGCGTTACTGTTGAACGTTTTGGTGTTGGCTTGACTTCATTTAAGTTTTTCCGCGATTTAAAACCTGACTTTATTAAAATGGACGCAAGTTATACTCGCGGTCTAGAAGACGATAAAAACAATCAGTACTTTATGCGCTTAATGGTCGATTTAGCCCACCGTATTGGTGTTAGCGTATTTGCTGAGGGCGTTGAGAGCCAAGAAGAGAAACATATAATAGAAACTTTGTGTTTAGATGGCGTTCAAGGTTATTACATAGAAAAACCTAAAGATATTTAATTAGTTTTTAATTAATAAAAAAAAGAGCATTCGTTGCTCTTTTTTTGTTTCTGCTATTTGAGTAATTCCTTACATCAAAATCACATTAATTTTACAGCCTTGTGATCAATATGTTTGTCCTTGCGTTTATTTAACTGATAACGACTCGCAAATGTTGTTTATCGGGGCAGAAAAAAGGATAATACGCAGGACTTTAATAGCGTGAGGCACACATGACAGAATATGTCTTGTTATTGATTGGAACCGTTCTGGTTAATAACTTTGTATTAGTACAATTTTTAGGCTTATGTCCGTTTATGGGCGTATCAGGTAAGCTTGATACAGCGATTGGTATGTCTTTGGCAACCACGTTTGTGCTTACCCTTGCCTCTGTAACTAGCTATTTAGTTAACCAATATATTTTAATCCCTCTGGATATCGAATTTTTACGTACCATGAGCTTTATTTTGGTAATTGCCGTTGTAGTGCAATTTACCGAAATGGTTGTACGTAAAACAAGCCCTACTCTATATCGTTTACTAGGCATATTTTTACCGCTGATCACCACTAACTGTGCGGTATTAGGTGTAGCTCTATTAAATATCAAAGAAGATCATTCATTTTTACAATCTGCAGTGTATGGTTTTGGTGCTGCGGTTGGTTTTTCTTTAGTGCTTGTATTGTTTGCAGCACTACGAGAACGCTTAGCAGCAGCTGACGTTCCTACGCCTTTTAAAGGCGCCTCCATTGCAATGATCACCGCAGGCTTAATGTCGATGGCGTTTATGGGTTTTACTGGATTAGTGAAGTTTTAATATGACCTTGTTTTATGCCTTGATAGCGATTGGCTCGCTAGCACTCGTTTTTGGACTTATTTTAGGATTTGCAGCAATTCGCTTTCGTGTTGAAGGCAACCCTATTGTTGAGCAAATTGATACCATTTTGCCGCAAACTCAATGTGGACAATGTGGCTACCCGGGCTGTCGCCCTTACGCCGAAGCTATAGCCAATGGCGATGAAATAAATAAATGCCCTCCGGGCGGCGAATCAACTATGAAAAAGCTTGCCGGCTTAATGGGTGTTGATGAAAAGCCACTTGCAGGCGGCGAGCAAGCAGAACCTATAAAAACAGTGGCTTATATTCGCGAAGATGAATGTATTGGCTGTACCAAATGTATTCAGGCCTGCCCTGTTGACGCTATTTTAGGCGCGACTCGTCAAATGCACACCGTGTTAATTGATGAATGTACTGGCTGTGATTTATGTGTTGAGCCTTGCCCTGTAGATTGCATTGATATGCTACCTGTAGCCGAAACTAAACAAAACTGGAAATGGCAGCTAGATGCTATTCCTGTTACACAAATAGATTAGAGGTTTGAGTGGACAAGTTACTTGAACAAATAAAAAAAGGCACCGTGTGGGCATTTCCTGGCGGCATACACCCACCACAGCAAAAATCACTCTCTAATAGTGCGAGTATCACTCGCCTACCTTTGCCCGACAAACTCATTGTTGCGCTTAAGCAACACATAGGCGCAAACGGTAAGTTACTTGTAGAAAAAGGCCAACACGTCTTAAAAGGCCAACCACTTACAGCGCCTGCTGCTAACTGGTCGGTACCTGTGCATGCGCCAAGCTCTGGTGTGGTTACTGATATTGCACCTATGCCATCAGCACATCCATCGGCCCTACCTGAACTAAGTGTTATTATTGAACCAGACGGCAAAGACGAATGGGTAGCTCTAAATAAAAATAAAAATCCTGCTGAGCTTAGTCATGACGAGCTAATAAATATTATTCACCAAGCCGGTATTAGTGGTATGGGTGGAGCTGGTTTTCCTACTTATGTGAAAGCAGATACTAAGCAGCCTATCGAATTTTTGATTGTAAATGCTGTTGAGTGCGAACCTTATATTACTGCCGATGACGTTTTAATGCGCGAACACGCTAAAGAAGTTATCCAAGGCATTGAAATTATGCAGCAGCTTTTAAACCCAACACTGTGCATTGTGGGTATAGAAGATAATAAGCCAGAAGCTATTGCAGCAATGAAGCAAGCAGCTGAGCATAACTCAAAAATAATTATTCAAACGGTGCCCACTATTTACCCCTCTGGCGGTGAAAAGCAGTTAATTAAATTACTTACCAACCGTGAAGTTCCTAGCATTGGTATTCCTGCCGATATTGGTATTTTAGTACACAACACGGGTACTTTGTTTGCCGTACAACAAGCCGTTTATGAAGGCAAACCGCTAATTGAGCGTATAGTTACAGTAACAGGTAACACTATTCATAAGCCTGGAAATGTATGGGCACTACTTGGCACTGAAATAAAGCACTTACTTGATTGCCAAGGGTTCTCGCCTGTACCTCAGCAAAGTGTTGTGATGGGCGGCCCGATGATGGGATTTACGCTACCCACAGTACGTATTGGCATAGTTAAAACAACTAACTGTATTTTAGCGCCCGATCATAAAGAGCTAGCAGAGCCCGGCCCTGAAAAAGCCTGCATTCGTTGTAGTGCTTGTGCCGATGCCTGCCCTGCTTCTTTATTGCCACAGCAATTACAGTGGTTTGCTAAATCAAAAGAGTACGACAAACTACAAGAGCATAATTTATTTGACTGTATTGAGTGTGGTGCTTGTGCATATGTGTGTCCAAGCGAAATCCCTCTTGTACAGTACTACCGTATAGCCAAAGTTGAAATTAAAGAACAACAAGCTGACAAAATTAAAGCCGACAGAGCAAAAGAGCGTTTTGATGCACGAAAAGAGCGTTTAGATCGCGAGCAAGAAGAACGTCAAAACCGCCACAAACGTAAACCTGCCGCTAAATCTGCTGACGAAAAGCAAAAAGTAGCAGAGGCACTAGCCCGCGTTAAAAATAAATCAGATAACGGCGATGAAAAATCAGCTGTTGCAGCCGCTATTGCACGCGCTAAAGCTAAAAAGCAACAAGGCGAAGAACTAGAGCCAGACAATAGCGAAGTAGCAAAAGAGCGCGCACTACGTAAAGAACAAGCGCGCAAATATAAAGAGCAAAAATCGCAAACAGATGAATCGGCCGAGACTGCACCCGTTGATGATAAAAAATCAGCAGTAGCTGCTGCCATTGTTCGTGCTAAAGCTAAAAAAGCGGCTAAAGCATTAGAAGACGCTGAGCAAGTCGTGAGTGAAGCGCCACAAAGCGATGAGCCTGTTGATGACAAAAAGGCAGCCGTAGCCGCTGCCATTGCTCGCGCTAAAGCTAAAAAAGCGGCTAAAGCATTAGAAGACGCTGAGCAAACCCTGAGTGAAGAGCCACAAAGCGATACGCCTGCTGATGATAAAAAAGCAGCCGTAGCGGCGGCCATTGCTCGCGCAAAAGCCAAAAAAGCGGCTAAAGCATTAGAAGACGTTGAGCAGTCCGTGAGTGAAGAGCCACAAACTGATGCCCCTGTTGATGACAAAAAAGCAGCAGTAGCCGCTGCCATTGCTCGTGCTAAAGCTAAAAAAGCGGCTAAAGCATTAAAAGAAGCCGAGCAAACCGTGAGTGAAGCGCCACAAAGCGATGAGCCTGTTGATAACAAAAAGGCAGCCGTAGCCGCTGCCATTGCACGTGCTAAAGCTAAAAAAGCGGCTAAAGCACTAGAAGATACCGAACAAACTCAGCCCCAAGAGCTACAAGTTGATAGCGCAGCACCGAAGAGTGCAGAAAATAACACCGATGACTCATCAGATCTTATTAGCGCAGATAAACCTAAATCAGCCGACGATAAGAAAAAAGCCGCTGTGGCTGCTGCAATTGCGAGAGCAAAAGCTAAAAAGTTACAAAAAGAAGGAAATAATCAGTCATGAAATTAACCATGGCCAGTTCGCCGCATAATCACAGCCATAAATCGTTAACACGATTAATGCTTAGCGTTATTGCTGCGTGTGTTCCTGGGCTAATTGCTCAAGTTTTCTTTTTTGGTACCGGGGTGCTTATTCAGCTAGTACTAGCCCTTGTTGCTGTAAGTGTATTTGAAGCTGCAATAATGCTAATGCGCAAACGCCCTGTTTGGCCTGCATTAAGTGATGGCAGCGCATGGCTTACTGCTGTGTTACTGGCACTGAGTATTCCTCCACTTGCACCTTGGTGGATAATTATTATTGGCTGTTTATTTTCTATTGTTATCGTTAAGCAACTTTATGGTGGACTTGGTTTTAACTTATTCAATCCAGCAATGGCGGCTTATGTACTGCTTTTAGTTTCGTTTCCAGTACAAATGACCGCATGGTTGCCAGTAACTGATTTAATAAATACGCCAATAGGCTTTGGTGATCAGTTAAGGTTAATATTTACCGATTTTACGGCCTCTGGGTTTAGTCTAGATCAAGTACGTGCAGGGGTTGATGGCCTAACAATGGCAACCCCGCTGGATACTGTTAAAACAGACATAGCACACGGTTTAACCGTTACCGAAAGTATGCAAAAGCCACTATTTAACGAATGGGCTGGCCTTGGTTGGGTGTGGGTTAACTTAGGATTTTTAGCGGGTGGTTTATATTTACTAAAAGCAAAAATAATTAACTGGCATATTCCTGTCAGTTTTATCGTAACTTTAGCTGTATGTAGTGCTATTGGTTATATCGCATCACCTGGTACAGAGCCGGGCACCCTATTTCACTTATTAAGTGGTGCCACTATGATGGGAGCCTTTTTTATAGCAACCGATCCGGTATCTGCAGCAACAACTAACAAAGGGCGCTTAATTTATGGCGCACTAATTGGCTTACTAATTTATTTAATTCGTACCTTTGGTGGTTTTCCTGATGCCATCGCATTTAGTGTATTACTGATTAATATTGCCGTGCCGCTAATAGACTACTACACACAGCCGCGTACTTATGGCCATGGAGCAGTAAAATGATCATTTCGTCAATGGCTAAAAATGGTGCTATTTTAACTGCGTTTGCGTTAGCTATCAATGCACTTACTGCTGATAAAATTGCAGAGCAAGAACAACTGCAACTTACTGCGCAGCTACAAGAAGTGCTCGACCCAAAATCGTACGACAATCAACTATCACAAGATTGCGTAATTATTACTGACGAAAAACTAGGCCCACACGCAGAACAAGTAATTTACCGTGCTCGTAAAAACAATAAACCAGTCGCTGTTGTCATTAGGCATGTTACGCCAAACGGCTACAGTGGCGATATAAATCTATTAACCGCCGTTTTAAGTGATGGCACTATTGCTGGCGTGCGTACGACTAAACACGAAGAAACCCCTGGTTTAGGCGACAAAGTAGAAGTTAAAAAATCACTTTGGATCACAACATTTAAAAGCTTAACGGTTGAAGGTGAAGATGACGCTCGTTGGGCTGTAAAAAAAGATGGCGGCCAGTTTGATCAATTTACAGGTGCAACCATAACGCCCCGTGCTGTAGTGGGCTCTGTTAAAAATGCCGTATTGTTCGCACAAACTAATTTTGATGATATTTTTGCAGCACCTAATGCCGAATGTTTAGAGGTAACTAAATGAGTGAGTTAAAAACATTATACAAAGAAGGTGTGTGGGTAAATAACCCTGCCCTTGTACAGCTTTTAGGTTTATGCCCACTGCTTGCCGTTACCTCAACTGTAACAAATGCCTTAGGTTTAGGCTTAGCAACTTTACTGGTACTAATAGGCTCCAATGTTACCGTATCAATAGTGCGTAACTGGGTGCCAAAAGATATTCGTATACCTGTATTTGTCATGATCATCGCGGGCTTTGTAACTATAGTTCAATTACTTATGAACGCTTACACCTTTGGTTTGTATCAATCATTGGGGATTTTTATCCCGTTGATTGTAACTAACTGCGCCATTATTGGCCGCGCCGAAGCATACGCCTCTAAAAATCCTGTTCATTTATCAGCATTTGACGGCTTAATGATGGGTTTAGGCTTTATGATTGTGCTTGTTGTTTTAGGCGCTATGCGTGAGTTAATTGGCCAAGGTACGCTGTTTGATGGTGCCGACTTATTACTTGGCCCATGGGCACAGAGCTTGCGCATAGAAGTATTTAACTTTGATAACCAATTTTTACTCGCAATTTTACCACCGGGTGCCTTTTTAGGGCTTGGGCTGCTTATTGCTGCAAAAAACGTAATTGACGCACAAATAAAATCAAAGCAAATTGCACCGCCAGAGGCTGAAAAAGGCCCTCGAGCACGTGTTACTAGCTTAACTTAAGGGGAAAGCGTATTAGAGCAATAATTAGCACTAATACGTTTTAAGTTGCATGAATAAAGAAAAACGTCACCAAATACTGTCGCGCCTGCGCGACGATAATCCACATCCAGTTACAGAGCTTGAATATTCAAGCCCGTTTGAGTTACTAGTAGCAGTAACTCTTTCAGCGCAAGCAACCGATGTAGGCGTTAATAAAGCCACTCGAAAGTTGTTCCCTGTTGCTAATACACCGCAAGCCATTTTAGATATAGGTCACGATACACTTCGTGATTATATAAAAACCATCGGCTTATTTAATTCTAAAGCTGCCAACGTGTATAAAATGTGCCAAATTTTGGTGGATGAACACAACAGCATCGTGCCAGAAAATCGTGAAGCCCTAGAAGCCCTACCAGGCGTTGGCCGTAAAACCGCTAATGTTGTACTCAACACAGCCTTTGGCTGGCTAAAAGATAATGAAGGTAAATACTTTTTAGCGGTTGATACTCACATCCAACGCCTAGCCAACCGTACTGGATATGCAAAAGGCAAGACGGTTGAACAAACCGAACAAGCCATAATAAAAAATACACCAAACAAAAAAGAGTTTATGTTCAACCTCCATCATTGGTTTATTTTGCATGGGCGCTATACGTGTACAGCGAGAAAGCCAAAATGTGGAAGTTGTATTATTGAAGACTTATGTGACTATAAAGAGAAAACTGAAACGTAGGGTATCGAACACATGAAATGGATTTTAAAAGCTGTAACACACTTATTTTTAATGTTTTTATTAACTGGTTGCGTATCAACTGGTTCTGATGATCCCAGTAATAAAAATCATACCGCGTTCAACAACCGCGGCCTTGCAATAAATTACACCGCAAAGGAAAAAAGAATTTTTATTGATAGAAAACAAACCGCGATTTCATTTGATACAAAATACCAAGCAACAATTACCGATTTTTCAGATAAAGTTACCTATCAAGAAAAAGGGTTTTCTATAGACGTTAACAAAGCTAAATTACCTGAAGACGCACACAAAGATTGGGAATCTTTATTTGTTAGTAATAATTATGTTGCCCAGAGTATGTTTAAAACTGATATTAGTGGTAAAAACAGAATTGACTACAATATAGATATTTTAGTCACTATTATCCAGCACCCAAATAAAATTGTTGTGATTGATGAAGATAATATAAAAAAGATTTTTTTTAAAACATTATGAAAAAAATGCTGGACATAATTCTATATTATTAGAAGAAAAAAAACAGATATCTAAACGTAAAATATTTGAAGACCACTGGCGAGAAGTTGCTTGCTTTATACAGCCAACTAAAGGAAAGGATCAAGATGATGCCTAAGAAGCGTAAAGTAAAGAAAGGCAGTGGCCGCACCGAAGTCAAGAAGCGCCAGAAGATCAAGAGCGAGACGGACCAGAAGGCGCGGCACACCGACGCGCTCACTAAGCTTCTGGTCGACGCCAAGGAGATCAACGCCCGCTTGGAGAAGGCCGGCACCCTCGACGGCAAGGCTGACGATCATCGCCTGGCCGCGGCGAT
>LAZR01000887.1_pt1 | contig 20448 bp, 22 predicted proteins | sample 329461 | NCBI WGS metagenome assembly LAZR01 (sample SAMN03002196, study PRJNA259156) | marine sediment metagenome | biome: sea floor; feature: Hydrothermal impacted sediments; material: marine sediment; isolation source: Loki non-amplified sample from Loki's castle hydrothermal vent sediment ...
GGAGAAGCGGATGACATCCAAAATCCTTGCCAGCATCAATCCCAAAATTCAACTGCCCCACACTTTACGGTACTCTCCATGTACGTCCGGTTCAAGCGCGGCTGTCCTCGGGTACGCGCGACAGCCTGCGCGCCTACCTCACAGCCTCTGAAAAGCCGCTGCACGGCTGGCTGTTCACGGGGCAGGGGGCACGGTGGTCCCAGACCCACCTGAGTGAGAGCCAGCTTTGGCGATTATTCCGCTCCTGGCTGGAAAAAGCCCGCCTCGATCCCAGTCTTTACGGCCTGCATTCGCTGCGCCGGACCTTCCCAACCCATATCTACCAGCAGACCGGCAACCTGCGCGCAGCTCAACTGCTGCTCGGACATGCAAGCATTGAAAGCACCAAGGAATACATCGGCACCGAACAGGCCGAAGCCTTGGAAATCGCGCGCAATTACCATCTCTGAAGTACCGCGAACCGGCGGTGCTCTACGCCATGGTCATGCGACAGGCACCGGCTGGCGAACGGGCGCTGCAAGTTTTATGCCTCTGGTATTGTTAACATAATGGCTAAGGACCTCCCGCATCGAGAGATATACACAGAAGACAGGCCTGAAGGCCGTGCTGACGGGCCTCCCGTCCGTATGTCTGACTTCGACGTTTGCCAGGGGGCCATCATTCGTTTGTCCGGGAAATGCGAAAATGTTGTGGATGACATTTTGCGGAAGATCGGCAGAATCCACAATTTCCCGAAGGGCCTGCTCGTAAAACATCTGCTTTGCGATATCCGGCCATCCCGGAGCTGTTACGGCGCTCCTGGCCGCATAGTATTTCGCATCAACAATCATGTAGTCTGTTTTATTTTCGAGAATGATGTCGGTCTGCATGCCACGGCTGCGTGGATCCAGTGTGCCGCTGCCTTTGAGAACATAGATCGGCTTGGGCAGCTCGCTATTCCAGTTTCGCCGCCTGTCATGTGGCGACCTCAGGATTGTTTCGCGCAGCATGGTTTCCCAGACAGTGTGAAAGTCGCTGACACCAAAGACATAAGCACCGGTGGAGGACATACGCGACTCCCGAAGGTAGAACCGCAAATATTCGGCAAGGAACATGGACCGAGCCGAGTATAGAGAGGGCAGCAAGGCATCCAGTTTTCTGGCCCATGATGCCCTTGGAAACGGCGGGTGCGGACTTGATAGTAGTTCCTGACGCCTGCCCGACGTCCCGCCCAGCCACCAGGCATGAGCAAGATGTATTTCACGGATCACCGCAGCCTGTATCTGCGCAAGAAGCGCATCAGTGCTTCGGGTTGCGCGCGAGGTACGGATGTCGATGAATATTGGCTGTCCTTTGTGGTCGGGAAGCGCGCTCTCGCGTTTCACCGTTCTTGTCCATTCGGGTTTTCCTGCGTTTCTGGTTTGCTGACGGATACGCTCTGAAAAAAGGCCGTGATCGCGGAAGTCATCGGCCAGTCTTTTGATAACCGCGAGGGTGCCAGGATTCCCTGCCTCCCCATCATCTTCAAAATCGCGCATCGACGTTTCTGCACCGAACCGCGCCAGAGCCAGCATGGTCAACGATGCAGTCTCCAGATCAGCGTCTGCGTTGCCTGTTCCCGCTTCTCTGGGGAGGAAAACCGCCGCGCCCTCTACCGGATGATGGACCAGTCCGCAAAAATGGACCGTTTTCTGCTCGTCAATACGGCCGATGCCCCGCTCGCGCATTGCGGCAACCACTGTTCCGGCGTGCCTGTCGAGAACAGCCAGAGGATCGCGATCCGAAAAGAAGGAGGGGAGGTTAGAGCGCATCGTTGTCCGGCTCGCCCGGCTGCTCCGCTGCGATTTCAGACGCCGCGTTCAGCTTTCCAAGGAAACTATCCGAGAGAAACCTGCGCCCTGCAGTCGCCTCAATCACCAGATCGCCATAAGTCCGGACGTTGCCTGTTGTCCCAGAATCGAACACATGCGCGCGACCTTCGTGCCGCAACAGATCGTCCCAGAGATAGAGCAAGACCTTCTCGGGGATCCCTCTGCCGTCCAACTCCTTGGGCTTCACAAACCATTGCCCAAGCAGCCGGTCCTCGGCGACGCCCAGTGTTGGACTGCCGGTAAGATGAGCGTTTAGAATGCTGATGAAATCCCGCCATGTGAGGGAGTGGCTGGTTCCAGTCGAATCGACATAGGAAACATCACCAACCGGTCCATTCCTGTAGTCCAACGGCAGATATTCCTGCCGCCACCGACGCCGAAAGGCCGTATCGATAGGATAAACGCCCTGATCGGCGCTGTTCATTGTGGCATAGATAAAAAGGTTTGACGGCAGCAGGAGGGTCTTGTGGGCCACTCCGGTTTTCGCCGCAAACCACTCTTCACTCTCCGTCGAAGGAAAGACGACATCATATTCTCCCTGCCCGTTGTCATCGCGGTCCAGCAGAAGAAACAGGTCGCCAAATACGGCAGCAGCAGCCGCGCGGTTCAGCTCCTCGATGACCAAGAAAACCGGTTCGGCAGGGGTTAGGTAAGCCTCGGCAAGGGCCTTCATGAACGGCCCAGGCGAGAATCCGTAGCGAACCTTGTCACCGTCCATTTGCGGCTTGAGACAGCCAAAGAAATCGCTGTTCTGAAGATCAGGGTGGAAAACGGTTCTGAACGGCATCTTACCTGCTGCCTTGATTTTTCTATCAACCCGATTGGATTTTCCGGTCCCAGGAGCACCGTAGAAGATTACGTTTTCACCACCAGTTAGCGGGGTCTGCGATATTTTGGTCGTGCCAATATTCGGAGTTCTCTGTGATACGATCCTGCTGTTCCTCTGAATTTCAGAAACTAGGGCCAGCGCAGCCTCATAGTCTTCTTTCTTGAGAGGAACACTCGACGCAGCTTCATCAAAGGGAATGTCATGGGTTGCTGTAAATGCTATTGCCGAGATGAAATGTAGAAAGCCACGGCGTTGGTCGTTCGCAAGAACCTGATGCGCACCAGGCGAAAAATGCTTGGCAACAAAGCTCGGAAGCGTGGCATCTGGATTTTTACTGTTGTTGTTGAATTCTGCAGCCACCCATTCATCCCACGCCGCGAGAATTTCGGTCAGCGCTTTTCTCAAGTCGTCGTTTGACAACTTGAATGTCCTGCCCGCTCCGTTCACGAAGCCCCACGTTGTAGCATAGCTCTCGGCTATGATGGTGAACTTCGGTATCAGGAAGTTGGAGGCTACCTTCTCGGAAAACCTGACAGTATCTGATAGATTATCCCAATCGTTCACATCCCGATCTTCCTCTTTGCCAAGCTTTTCCCATTCCAAATTCATGATCTCAAGAGAAATGTCGCGCAGTTCATCTCGCTCGGCGTCCGCGTAGTGATCAAGAATTGTTTTGAAACGCTGTGGCAGCTCGGCATTTTCCCAGCCGACCCTGCCGCTATCGGTAAACCGGTCAAACATATCCCGCACATTGCGCACAGAGTTCTTAGGCACACCAAACTTGGCTCCGATTGCGTCAAATGCGGCGGTTTGTGTCTTGTACCCCAGCTCGGTATGAGGGTCTCCTGACTGCGCCAGGAACAAGCAAACGGTATACAAAGCAGCTTTGGAATTGGTCGGAACAACTGGGTCAGCCATTGAATACCTTTAAAACAAGAATCATCAATAGCTTACAGGTTAGATTTGCTTTCCGCCAACCGGCGATTATCCCCCGATCTCAATCAAGGTCTCTGAAGACGCCAAGGCGGTAGCAATCGCAGTTTCCAACTGTTGGTCTGTCAGGCTCAGCCTCTTGGAAACAGCACACTCCCAGATGACCAAGACTTTCCACCCAGCGTCCTGCAGTGCGATGTGGTTGCGTTGGTCACGGGCCCGATTGCCTGCGATCTTTTTGGTCCAGAAGTCAGTTCGGGTTTTGGGTAGACGAAACAGATGGCAGTTGTCGTGCCCGTGCCAGTAACAACCATTCACAAAGATCACTGCACACCACTTGGGAAGCACGATGTCCGGCTTCCCCGGCAGATCTTTACGATGGAGACGAAACCGGTAACCAAGCCGGTGCAACAGGCTACGAACGATGATCTCCGGCTTGGTATCTTTCCCCCGAATGCCGGACATCATGTCGCTGCGTTTTTCGGGGGAAACGGTATCTGCCACGCGCTACCCTGAAATGTAGGGTTTCATCTCAGCCGCAATGGCTTCGATCACCGGCACCGAGACCGAGTTGCCGAACTGACGGTAATTTTGGCAGTCCGAAACGGCGTCAACGTTAAACTCCTCCGGAAAACCCTGAAGCCGGGCGCATTCGCGCGGGGTCAACTTTCGGGGATTTCTCCCAATGTCGCTCTGGTCAATCAGGATTTCGCTGCCGTCTTTATAGTAACGGGCGCTGATGGTGTTGGTGTAGGGGCTATCCTTAGTGAATACGCTGTAGCCAAAACCGTTGCCCTTTGCCTTGTGCCCTGCCAGACGCCGCACGTGACCCGCCATCAACCGTTCGGAAATTGTATATTTCGGATCAACAGAACCGTTGCTTTCAAGTATATCACCAACACGGGTCGTGCACTTAACAGTTGCCAGACGATCGAGAATTTCCTTGCAGATGTCAGTTTCATCAGCCGCCGTGATCTGGTCCCGATCAAACCCGATGATGTAGACGCGCTCGCGGTTTTGCGGAACACCGAAATTTGCTGCTTTCAGAACGCGATAACCGACACGATAATTAAGGCTTGTAGCGAGCGATCGCCGTGCCTCTTCCGACATCGGAACCGTTTTAGGGATCTTTGGGACATTTCGGCCCTCAAGAATTGCAAGAATGGCTTTAAGCGTTCGACCCTGATCATGGCCCTTCAACTGCTTCACGTTCTCTAGCAGGAAGGCCTTGGGGCGACGGTAGGCAAGGATGCGCTGGATCTCGAAGAACATCGTTCCTCTTGTATCATTGAACCCCTGCTTCAACCCGGCCTGTGAGAATGCTTGGCAAGGAAAGCCCGCCAGCAAAACATCATGTTCGGGGATATCGCTTGCTGCAATCTTCGTGATGTCACCATGAGGGACCTCGCCAAAGTTGGCAGCATATGTCTTCTTTGCAAACTTGTCCCATTCAGACGTGAAAACGCAGTGACCACCTTGTTTTTGGAACGGGTAACGAATTCCCCCGATACCCGCGAAGAGGTCGATGAACGAGAAATCGGCGCAGTGGGGCCTGCCTGCAAAAGGACTGCGCAGAAGTGCAGTATCCGGCAGGTTCTCGATCTGAATGCGCTTTGCTGCAGATGGAAAATGTTCGCCAAGCTCCCAACCGCGAACAGTGCGCTCGCCAGTCTCCGGCATTCCCAAGAGCTCTGCGAAAGCCTTCTGGGTCAACCCTAAACCTTCACGCTTCGCCTGCACCCGCGCCCCTACGTCCAACATCCGGTCAAGCATTTTGTTCTCCTTTTGGACAGATCAGTACCAGGCCTTTTTTGCCGGGTCAACTACAGGATAAGTATTCCAACATTTTATCAGTTCTGGGAGGTTAGATTTGCTTGCGCCAACACCTGAAAAGAACCGGGGTTTCGCCCCCCTTTGGGGCGTCCGCGCGAAGCGCCGGGCCTGTCGGCGGGTGACCTTCAGGTTGCTCACCGACAGGTCACCCTGAAACCGCCCTCCACCTGGATCACGCACGACGCAAAAAGGCCCCTGCCTGATGACGGGGGCCTCGATTGTCCGGCGGCGCGGGCTGTTACTCGGCGGCCATCCTGTCGGCCTGCGCGGTGCGCTCCATGATATAATCCACGGCCTTCTGCGCTTCGGAGGCGGCGCGGAAAATCGCGCGGCTGTCTTCCTTCATCGCCTCAAGCCATCCTTCGACATAGGCGGCGCTCTGATCAAATTCAGGCTCCACCCCGATTTGTGCGCAAAGCATGCAGTTTCCGATTTCCGCAACCAGCTCTTCGAACGCATAGGCCTTGCGGTCGTTAAACCGGCCCAAACGGTCGAGCCGCTTCGTTGCCCCTGTCCAGTGGGTCAGCTCATGCGCCAAGGTGCCGTAGTATCCTGCCACCCGGTGAAAGGTCCCAATCGGCGGCATGTGGATACGATCGGTCTTGATGTTGTAATAGGCGCGCGGCTCCTCGGTGCTGTCGATCTGCGCGCCACTTGCGGCAAAGAATGCCTCCAACGCGGGATCGGCGACGGTGCCAAGATCGCGGGGCGGATCGGGCAGGATGTAGAATTCAGCGGGTAAGCCCTCGATCTGGTCGGCGTTGAACACGCGGTAGGCTTTGGCATAGGAGATCTGGCGTTCCTCGCCGTTCTCGTCCTCGCGCTCGACGGTGCCGTATTTCACGACGGTAGCGGATTTCTCGCCCTTGCGGACATGGCCCCCCAGTTGCTTGGCCTGATTGAACGTCATCCAGCGGGCTGAACTGTAGTCCTTGGCCATCGCTGTGGCCCAAAGCATCAGGATGTTAATGCCCCGATAGGCTTCCCCGTTGAACCGTTCCGGCAAGCTAACCGATGCCCCGCCGCCGGTCCAAGGCTTGCGCCAGGGCGGCGTTCCCGTCTCGATCTGCGCGATGATCTGATTGGTGACATGGGTGTAAACGTCAAACTTTTCTGCGGTCATTTGTGACCCTCCTTCGCGTGACGCGGTCCGGGCCTCTTCCCCTTTCCGCCAATGGGCGGGCCTTCCTGTTCTGTTGTTTGGAATGCCCATGCATTCCGAAGGGCAGAGCAGGTAAGGGCAAAGCCCGTCCTGCGGCCTGGCGGGGCCGTGACAACCGGGTGGAGGGCGTGAATTTGGGAGGGAACCGCGCGCTTGCGCGTGGGAGGAACCGGAATTCTCGACCGGAACCGACGCCGCGGGCGGCGCTTGCCGGTTTTCTCGGACCTGCCGGGATGGCAGGCGGATCAACAGAATTTGGAAACTGTCAGGGTTGGGGTGAGCGGGCGTCAGCCCGTCGATCCCCTGCCCTGCCTATCGCTCAAAGCGAGACCGGCGCACGCCGGGATCACCGAGCTATATCGACTTTATTGGCTTGAACCGAAGCGAAGGGCGGTCATAATATTTTCAAAGTCTTAGGGCACTGATCCTGAACAGGAGTTTCACATGACAGCCGATGTACTAGGGCCAGACAACGCATTTTGGATTGATGGCGAATGGCTTGGCTGGGATAGCATTATCGATCCAGAAGAAACCAAATTCAGCCGCCTCGCCGAACTTGAGCGCGAGGCCGAACTGCGCCTCAAATATCCGAACGCTGATCCAACTTTGGTTCCATACTTTCAGGACCTTTTGACGCTTGCAGAGGCCTATTTCTGTGACACTGGACAGCACCTCAACGTTTACGGCGACATAGGTGAGCTTTTCGGTGCGATCATGTATGGAATCAGACTTCACAAGAACCATGCCCAAGGCTCCGATGGTAGATTGGGAAACGACTTCGTTGAAATCAAAACAATCTCGCCGATCAACAGCAAAGAAAAAACCAGTGTGCGTCTCGACAGGCACTTCAGCAAATTGCTCATTGTGAAGATAGACGACAACTTTGAAGTTTCAGGACGTCTCGTGAAGCGGGCCAACTTGCCCAAAAGAGCGGGTAACAACCTCCGGCTATCATGGGCAAACATGCCCAGCGCTAACTGATCCCGTAATTTCTTACATGATGGGCTTGGTCTTTCCATCGAACGGAATGACACACCCGCCATCGTCGCAGCCGGGAACGTTCTCAAAATGCACGCCGTTCCAATAATATACTATTGAACGCCTTACGGGATTCCGCCACAAAGAGACTATCTCTCCTTTTCTCAGTGTATGCGATGAACCAAACGACTGACCTCGAACTAAACGTGACCACCGAACAGGGCCTTCGGGCGCTTGCCGAGGAGGGACACACGGTCGAAGTGCTGTGCAAAGCCGATCCTGAACGCAAGGGACCAAGCTGGTACGGCCTGTGGATCATGCGGACGGTCGGAAACGGCGGACAGGAGAAAATCCTTGTCACCGCCAGGACACGCCTGACGCAGAATGCAATCAAGGTTCGCGAGTTCAAGACTGCGACCGGTGTGATCTCTTTTCTTGTTGGTGTCGGGTTCTCTCAAGCGAGCATTCCCATGAAGAATGGGGAAACGACCTCTCATCGCCTCGTCAGTGACTGAGACCTGGATCACGGTCGATGTCACGATCCTTCTCGACCTCCTGCTCCTTCTCCCGGTCGCGCTCGTCCTCGATCTCCAACCGCTCGCGTGGCTTGTTCAAAACGTCCTTCAGACGCTCGTTCACGGACGGCTTGCGACCCTCGCGCTCGATGTCCTCAGAACGGTCCTGCCTTTGACGCTGGGCCGGGGTTCGCGACGGTCTCGCCGCATCCTCGCCAAGGTCATTTTCGCTGAACCCGTCCAGCTTGTGAACCGCCGCCTGGCCGTCGCGCCCGGCGTCCTTCTCCATGATCTCTTTCAGCCGCTCCCGCGCGTAATTGCGGCCTTCCGGCTTCGGCGTGTCGTCCTGGTCCCGCGACCGGCCCACGACCTGCGACAACCGCTCCCGGATATCGTTTGACGTGCGCCCATCGCGTTCTTTCGACGTCGCGGCCCTGAGCGCCGCCAGACCGGCGGAAACGCGGCCCTGCCCCGCCTCGCGCTCGATGCCGTAAGTCTCCCGCGCGATATCCAGCCGCTCACGCATTTCGCGGAAAGCGGCGCGGGCCTGGCGGGCGGCATGGACGACAGCACCGCGTTCGGTGACAGGGGCATATTCCCGGCCTTGGCGCTCGGCCATCAACTTGGCCCGCCGCTCCATGGAATTGGCCGCTGGCCCCAGCTTTAGCTCCGGGTCGCGGTCCAGTTCCTCGGCAGACAGCTTGTCGCCACGATCCAGCGCCGTCTCGCGCTGCTTCTCAAGCGACCGGTGATCGACGCGCTCGACCTCCCCGACACGCTCCAGCGCGCGGTTCTGCAACTCGGCCCAGAGGCCGCGCATCTGCTCGATCTCGACACCGCCGGTCTTCGCGGAATCGAGCACGCGGGTTTTGGTGGTGAAGCCCCCGGCTTCCAGCTTGCGGGTGGAGGTCAAGACGTGGGCGTGATGGTTGCGCTGATCACCTTCCCGGTGCGGTGCATGGATCGCCACATCGACAGCGACACCGTAGCGGCTGACCAACTCCTGGGCGAAGTCGCGGGTGATCTGCGAGCGGTCCTCGGCGCTGATCTCGGAGGGCAGGGCCAGCTCCCACTCGCGGGCGGTGACGGAGTTGCGGCGGGTCTCGCTGGCCTCGGCCTCGTTCCAGAGGCGGGACCGGTCCGAGGCCCAGTCCGGTGCGTCATTGGGGGTCAGGATGAAGGTCTCCTCGATACCCTGCTTGCGGGTGTAATCGTGGACGCGACCTTCCCGATGGCACTCGATGCGCTCCCCGACACGGTAGGCGGCGGCTGCCGTCGCGGTACGCCCGGCGCTGCGCTTGATCGTCTTCACGGAGAGGTGGTAGCTGGCCATGCGCCCTCCCCTCGCCTTCGATGCAAACGCGCCCACGCGCCGGAGCTGATCCGTGCCGGTGCCCTGACATTGGCAACCGGATCAGCTGTCTTTTCTTCACAAGAATGCGCCCGGAACCGGCGCGGTCCGAGGGGAAAAGACAGCCCGCTTGAGGCGAGCCAACGGTTCTCTGACGGGCGGGCTTGCCAGTGATCTGCCCCCAGATCCCCAGCCTCATGGGGGGCGGGATATGGGGGCAGATCACTGGCGGTTTGCCGGGGGCAAACCCGGTTCGTGTCGGCACCGTCAGGTCCCACGACACGAACCTCCCGCAAGGGAGACGCCAGCGGCAGACCGGCCCCCACCGTGGGGCATCGGGCGAGACGCTGGTGCGACCTTGCGGGAAGCGATCCAACCGCCAAGGTTGGGCTGGGATGGTTTGGAAGGGGCGGCGCGCCCTTCCATGTCGCTGCGGCACGCAGCGAAGGGGTTGGCCATCGGCTGGGGGTTTCCCCCGAAGAGATCGCACGCAAATCTCGGAGCCGCAGGTGAAGAGTTTGCATAAGTGCGCCCTTGTCCTTTACAGGCCTACGGGTAAGCGCTATCGGTTGATCTGGCAAGAACAACTTCAACCACAAGAATGTTTGGTGGCGAGGGTAGAGATTTGGCAGAAACAGAACTTGAACGCGCCGAGAAACGCTATGCCCAGGCCAAGGCCCGTCTTCAGGCGCTGAAGAACCGAGAAACCACCAGACAGCGCAAGCTGGATACCCGGCGCAAGGTGATCCTGGGCGGTGCGCTCATGGACCTGGCGGAACGGGATTCCGGGGCTGCCGCGATGCTCGACCGGCTGATCCGCAACCTGCCCCGCGAACAGGACCGCAAGGCCTTCGCGGACTGGGGGACGTCCTCCCCTGCACCGTCCAGCTCTGATCCGGAAACGCCGTCCTGATGCGGGGCGTGATGCTCGTCTTCGGAGGGCTGTTCCGGTTCTTCGGTCGTTTGATCTTCACGCCCATCCTGTTGGGCTGGATGATCGGCGCTGTCCTGTTCGGCGCGATGATCGGAGCGCTCGTGGCCACGCCCTTCGTCTTCGCCTTCTTCGACCAACCGCCCGGCGAAAGCGCATGGCAGTGGCTGGTCTTTGGTCCCCTGATGTTTGTGGGCGCTGTCTTCGGGTTCCAGTATTGGCGCATGGCATCCGGGGCCGATGCCTTCTTTGGACTGAGCGGCCACAGCCACGGCTCGGCCCGGTTTGCCAACCGCAAGGAGCTGAAGAAGCTCCAGCGGGAAGACGGCCTTCTGATCGGGCGCAACCCACACACCGGACGGCTGTTGCGCTATGATGGCCCGGCCCATCTGATCACCCTCGCCCCGACGCGGGCCGGGAAAGGCGTCGGCACCGTGATCCCGAACCTGCTGGCGGCAGACCGCTCGGTCCTGGTCATCGACCCCAAGGGCGAGAATGCCCGGATCGCCGGGGAAGCCCGGCGGCGGTTCGGGACGGTCCATGTCCTCGATCCGTTTGAGGTCTCGGGGATGCCCTCTGCCGCTTACAACCCGCTCGACCGGCTGACATCGGACAGCCTCGATCTGGGCGAGGATGCGGCATCCCTGACAGAGGCGCTGGTCATGGACCCGCCGGGACAGGTCACGGAAGCGCATTGGAACGAGGAGGCCAAGGCTATCCTTGGCGGGCTGATCATGTTCTGCGTCTGCCACGAGGACCGCAACCGCCGGACGCTCGCCACCGTCCGGGAATATCTCACCCTGCCCCCGGAAAAACTCCGCGCGCTGCTGGAGCTGATGCAAGACAGCGATGCGGCGGGCGGGCTGATCGCCCGCGCCGCGAACCGCTTCCTCGGCAAGGCGGATCGCGAAGCCGCCTCGGTGCTATCCAACGCACAGCGCCACACCCATTTTCTCGACAGTCCGCGCATTGCCAAAGTCCTCTCGCGGTCGGATTTCCATTTCTCCGATCTGCGCCACCGGATCGCTTCGGTGTTTCTGGTGCTGCCCCCGAACCGGATGGACGCCTACAGCCGCTGGCTGCGCCTTCTGGTGTCTCAGGCCCTTCAGGACATCGCACGGGACGCTGAGGCGACCGTGAGGCCCCAGAGCGGCCCTTCAGACGCTCAGGGGGGCACACAGCGCCTCAGGACGCCCACGCTGTTCCTGCTGGATGAGTTTGCCGCCCTGGGCCGCCTGGAGGCCGTGGAGCGCGCCATGGGGCTGATGGCGGGCTATGGGCTGCAGCTCTGGCCCATCCTGCAGGACATGAGCCAACTCAAGGACCTCTACGGCGAGCGTGCGGGGACCTTCATTGCCAATGCCGGGGTGCAACAGGTCTTCGGTGTGAATGACTTCGAGACGGCCAAATGGCTGAGCCAGATGATGGGTCAGGAAACTGCCGGGTTCCAGACCGACAGCTTCAAGCCCGGTGATGGCCCCAGCTTCAGCAACAACCTCACGGGCCGCGATCTGCTCACTCCCGATGAAATCATGCAGCTCCGCCCGGAAAACCAGCTCCTGCGCGTGCAGGGCCAAGCCACCGCCGTCGCGCAAAAGCTGCGCTATTACACCGACCCCGAGTTCAAGGGGCTGTTCGTCCCACAGGACCAGTAACCCCAAGGATGCCTCTCGATGCCAAACCAACCCGACCTCCCTACCCTCTCCGACAATGATTTGCGTGAAACGCTCGATCTCATGGCAACGGCTGTCGCCAGCATGTCCGACAGGATCGACGATCTGACCGCCGTGGCGGACAAGCAGATCAAGGTTGCAACGGACGCGCGGATCGCGGCCTTCGCCGCACGGGATCAGACCAATCCAAAAAATTACGGGGATCTTCTGGGTCAGACGCTCAACAGCCACCTTGGGGCAACCGCAGACGCGATGACCGAGATTGTCAGACACCTTGGCGTCCAGACAGAAAAAACCATCGGGGCCTTGGCTAGATCGGAAGATGACAGGTCCAGAGCCTATCGAGAGGTGTTTGAACGGGAACAGAAAGCGGATCGTCTCAAAAGCCGCCTGCCTTGGTTTGGTCTGGGTGCATTGGTTGTGGCCCTGGTGCTGACGGTGACGCTTCCTCGTTTCTTGGCCAGCAACGCTTCCACATGCGCTGTCCTCGGGGCGTCATGGACCACGACAACCACGGGTGTCGATGCGTGCGTGTTCTACCAGCGGTGAGGGGGAAAGCGCTTCAGATGCATAGTTACCTGTGACTTGAATCTAGAGTTATCCACAGGCTTTTAGTGTTAAATATGTGTTAGACTCTGTGTTAAGCGGAAAAAATTGCCAACAAGTATTTGATAATAATAACATATTTTGGATCTCCCGTGTGTGAAAGTACGAAAGAGTGTGTGTGAAAGTACGAAAGAATGTGGGTAAAAGTACGAAAGCTCTCCTGCTGTGTGTGAAAGTACGAATTATCGTGACTTCTCTCTAATCCAGCCCTACTGTGTGTGAAAGTACGAAAGGATTTCGCTTTGTCTAATGAGAGCGCGATCAACCGCTCCCCCCTCCTGCCCGACAGGTATCCGCAAGGCGATTTCTTCGTCTGCGATATTTTTGATGCTGTTCCTAAGGCTGATATGGCCTCGATGGAGCATCCGATATTTTCGCTCTCGACCAAGCCGGATACGCGCGTACGTGAGTATGAGCATAATGGCATCAAGATCGCGATCAAACCCTCGGTGGACGGGCTGGCGACGGTCCATGACAGGGATATTCTGATTTACTGCATCAGTCAGCTCATGACAGCCATCAACGAAGGTAAGGAAGTGTCGCAAGCGGTTCGTTTCCGGGCTTTCGACATGCTCGTGGCAACCAACCGGAATACGGCTGGTTCGGGGTATGCTCAGCTCAAAGCGGCTTTGGAGCGGCTGGCTGGCACACGGATCAGCACCAACATTGTGACAGGGGGTCAGGAAGTGTTCCGGACATTCGGACTGATCGAAAGTGCCGAGGTTGTCCGGGAAACTCGTGACGGGCGGATGCAGGAAGTTGAGGTCAAGTTGTCGGATTGGGTGTTCAATGCGATCCGGTCCAAAGAAGTTCTGACTCTTCATCGCGATTATTTCCGTCTTCGCAAACCTCTCGAACGCCGCATTTATGAGATTGCCCGCAAGCATTGTGGCGCACAAAAGGAATGGCGGATCGGTCTGTCTCTTCTTCAGAAAAAGTGTGGATCAAACTCAACGTTGCGTGAATTCCGACGCCTCGTCATGAACATCATCCGTGAAGACCAGTCACACGACCATATGCCCGATTATTCCATCGAAATGGATGAGCATGAGGACATGATCCTTTTCACGAACCGGCAGAACGTCAAAGTGGTCCTCCCACAAGCTGTGGCACCGCAGCTTGATCCGGATGTCTACGAGACCGCGCGCATGCTCGCACCTGGTCATGATGTTCACTACCTTGAGCGAGAGTGGCGGCAGTGGCTGCCTGAAACACCGCGAAATCCTGAAGCAGCTTTCTTAGGTTTCTGTCGGAAGTGGATGCAAAATAGAAAAAATACCAGATAATTTTAAATACCGGATTTGTTTTTATATAGCTTCCAGGCTTCTTCAATGATGACGCCTTGCTGAACGCCCCTGCGCCTTGCCTCGTTGGCAATTTCTTCTGAAATTCCGGGCATAACCTTCGCATGCACTTGGCCGGTGCGGGGGCTTGGCTTCCGTCCACGCTTCTTCTGAGGTTCACGCGCAACAAAGCCAAGCTCTTCACCTGCCCTGTCGGTTTTCTCAACAGCCTGCGCGCTTCTGTCCTTTTCACGTGTCTTCAGACGGCCAAGGTCGATGTTGAAGGGCTTGTCAGTCATGCTCACACCTCCCCGGCTAGTCGTTGATAGACAGCTTGCGCAAACTGCGCGGCGTTCTCGATAGCGCCACCCATATTGCCTTGCGCGGGCATCGTATGCAGGTCGCCTCCGAACTCAAAAAGCGCTGAGAAGGCTGCACGCTCCATCAGCGGGGGATTGATCAGATCCACACCTTGTCCCGCCAGAGACCCGGCTATGCCACTATGCTGCTTGGACTTGATGGCCTTCGTCATGGTGAAGACGACAGCATGCGGAATCTTCCGATCCAGCGCCTCTTCCTCTTCCGAGATGAGTTGAAGGGCGCGGACACCGATTGTTGCATCAAGAGTAGTCGCACGCATGGGCGTAATGACAAGATCAGCCTGCGAGATCGCACGAGAGACAAGGCGGGACGCCACGCCTTCCAGATCGACGATCACGATCTGGCCGTCCGTATCGTGTCGCTTGATGGTTTTCACGATGTCAGATTCGCTGACGCTCGACAGAACACTGATCCGGTCGGGCAGCGGTCCCCGGTCTGCCCATAAAGTCAGAGACTGGTTTGGGTCACAATCAAGCATGACAACGTTTGCGCCCGCGTGGGCAAGCTCTGTTCCCAAGAGGACTGCCGTGGTGGATTTCCCTGCACCTCCCTTTGGAGACGCTATAACGACGGTAGGCATGCCCACTCCCTAAATTTATCCGATACTTATAATAACCGGATAAATTGAAAAATCCGATTATTCAACAAAAAATTAGTCAGTCAAGGGGCAGCAGGGCAGGGCGGTCGGGCCGCTCATGGTTCATAGCTTGGATTGCGCACCAAGCGATGCTATGATTACGTACGATTACAATGGAGCACATCATGCCGCAACGCGCCGCATCCGAACCCATCACCATCCGTACGGCCAAGGTGGCCGAGATTGACGCTTTGGCCGGTGCAATGGACCGTTCCCGTAACTACATCGTCAATCAGGCGATTGAGCAGTATCTTGAAGCCAATACTTGGCAGATGGATCGGATCAGAGAGGGCATCGCCGCCGCCCGTGACGGCAAAGTCGCGCCAGCGGGTGAGGTCTTTGCAGGGATAGCTGCAAAGCACGGCTGGTCACGTTGAAGCAGCTGGTCATTGCAGAACCTGCCGCCCGCGATCTCGAAGGGATTGTGGATTACATCGCTTTGGACAATCCCGTTGCAGCTGAAAAGGTCTACTGGGGAATCGTGAGTGCGGCAGAGAAGCTGCCTGAATTTCCTGCCTTGGGCCGCCCTGGCCGCCACCCCGAGACGCGTGAACTCAGCATCGCAGACTTACCCTACTTGATCGTCTATGATGTTGGCTCAGAAGCGGTCACAATACTTGCCGTATTCCACACCTCCCGCGATCTCGCGAGGGCGCTGCATGACAGGATGCAGGCCAGTTGAGGGGAGGGAGCAAGCCTTCCCATGACGGTCTACGCGTAGGTGGTAGTTAACGATGTCGTCATGCGCGCTTTTGGTTGAAAGCTCGCATGAAATACCCTGACTCTCTTTGCTTTGCTAACGCAGCATTCAACAAGGTGTTCGAAAGCTGAAGTTCACTGCGAAGAAAACAAATGTCGGTCAGGAGAGGGATATCAGATTTGCGATTGATTATGGGCCTACTAAGCAAACGCAGCTCTTTAAATGAGCATCAGGTGACGTTGTAGTTTGGCGATCTGAAGGGAGCCAAAGCGAGTAGCTCGCATGCACAACATCCAAGCGACCTTGCTCTAGTATGATTTGCAGGCCAGAAAGAGCTGAAGGCACAACAGAAAAGGCAACAGGCAGTTTGGCTTATGAACGAGATTGACCTTGATGCAGGCGTGGAAAAGGCGCTCGATGCCTTGCTAGCTGATCGTCTTACTCTGCTGTCTGGGGCTGGCCTGTCGATGGCAGCTCCAAGCTCGTTGCCAAGCGCCGCAGCGCTCGCGTGGCAGGCAAAACAAAAGTATGACGCAACTTATGGCGCTGATCGGGCCCCGCTACCCGAGTCCATTGATGATCAGGCCGAGTTCTTCTTCCAACGCGGGGAGCTCGCGACGGGCTACCTCCGAACGTATATTGATAGAGACGCTTTCTCAGCCGAGCCAAATAGCGGTCATTTCGCTACGGCGGACCTGTTGCTAACTGGCGCGATTACAACGGCCGTTTCGACCAATGTCGACACGCTGATCGAAACGGCCGGGAACATGCTCTTTGGACAGATCGGCGCAGGTGTAGCGCGGGACCAAGTAGCAGGCCTGGCGCCAAACGTCTCGCCACTTCTGAAGATTCATGGTTGCTGGTCTGATCCAGCTGGCACTGTTTGGGCCGCCAGCCAAGTTATAACCGACCCGATTAAGACGAGAATAGAGGAGTGCGGGGCGTGGTTGGCCAATCGGTTTCTTGACCGCGACATCGTGATTGTGGGGTATTGGACTGACTGGGACTATCTAAATCAACTCCTTGAGGTTTCGCTTGGAGCGGTGAGTCCGAGCCGTGTCATCGTTATAGACCCTTGCGAAACTGAAAGCTTTGAGGCAAAGGCGCCAGCTTTGTTCGAGCTCGGACAGCGTGCCTCCCAAGAATTCTGTCACGTTCGCTGCTCCGGTGACCTGTTCCTCGACAAGCTGCGTGTTAACTTTTCCCGTACCTTCGTGCGGCGGGTACTTCATGCAGGCGTTGCAACGTATACGGCACATACTGGCGCCGCCCCCGATGCTGCGTGGCTGAACCCCTCGTCGACCGATGCAGAAGTGCTATGGCGAATTCGCCGCGACCTTGAGGGGCGCAATCCCAATGAGCCAGCCAAGACAAGAATGCCACCCGATGAGCCATTGCTTGGCATGACGCTGCTTCAACTACAGGCGCAAGGGGCTATCGCTGACGGCATGTACTGGAACTTGAATGGAGAACGTGTAAGGGTCCTTCGAACGGCAAACCGCCCATTGCATGAGGTTGAGGCTGCCTTCGCTCGCGAAACTGCACCGGTTATAGCTCCGGAGTACGTGATCGCCGTTGGAGCAGAGACATTGCCTTTGCCGACTAACATTGCTCGTGGGGGCGGAGCCGCCTCCATCGTGCGCGGAACCTCGGGCCACTGGTTATCCCGTGCCGACGCTGTAGAGGAGCTTGGGTTGTGACCGATATCATTGAAATGACGAAGCAACAGCTTGTTGAAGGAGGGTATTCAGTCCGGGTGACGGACGATCGCGACGGTCCGGTGTTGCTGTTCGAGAATGACTCGGTTCTCGGATTTGCAGTGTGCTTTCCAGATGCAGAGAACTTGCTAGAGCAATGGCAGCTTACAAGCCAACGCATACTCAAGAGCGAACAATTTGCCTTACGGCGTGCCGAGCGCAAGGCTTGGAACGCCTATTTCGTATTCTTGACGCGGTCACCAGGTGACTATGGCGAAAATATCATGCTCGGTGGGATTGAAGAGGACCTTGTTGGAACGCGAAAGATTGCGAGGGCCGGTATCAACGATGCAGAGGACGTTTGCGCCGCGCTATTGCCGTTGCTTACGATCCGAAATGAGCCACGCCTCGATGCGGTTGATATGCGTGCTGAGATACGTCTGAGGACTACTGAGTTGCCACGCGAGTTGGTCGATGGCTTCTTGAGCGGCGCGTCGGAAAGCTCCCTAATGCAATTGCTGGAGAAAGGTCAATGAAGCTCTCCTACATCCATGTGTGCGGCTTCCGTGGCTACCGGAAACCGGTTCGCATCGACTTTTCTGACAGCTTTACGATAATTGACGGCCGTAACGGCGTTGGCAAGAGCACAATCTTCGATGCGATCGAGTTTGCTCTAACCGGAACGATCAGCAAGTACCTCGACGCTAAGTCGGGCCGAGAGTCTGTATCGGACTACATGTGGTGGGCGGGCGAAGGTGATGTACTTGCCCCCCAATTTGTCGAGGTCGGTCTTCGCGACGACGACGGAACCATCGTGATCCGTCGAACCCCTTTCGACGATGAGGAGCCCGATAAGGGCCTGTTTTTGGAACGGTTGGTCGATACTGCAGTCGCGCCAAAGCTACCTGTGACACAGCTGTGCAAATCTACGATTATCCGCGACGAGCACATTGCTCGGATGAGCCTCGACTTAAAAGAAGGTGATCGGTTCGCCTTGTTGCGAGAAGCGATCGGCGCCTCAGACGCCGAGGAATGGATCGAGCGAGCGAGGGCGCTCACTGTAGCAGCCTCGGCACGCGTCAAGGCGGCCACCGCTGATGCAGAACACGCAGGCCAAAGCCTCACAAATGCTATGCGCCAGATCGACCAAGCGCGGGCCGCGTTGCCTGAGGATTCACTCCTGAGCCAAGCCGCAGCACGGCTCCGGGAAAGCTTGCGCACGACAGGTTCGCCAGATCAACTTCCAGATATAGCGCGCCAACACATGGCTAGCCTTGCAGCACGGCTCGATACGTTGGGTCCGCTTGCGCAGCAGTTCAGTGAAATTGAACGCCTCCGGTCAGTCCTCCCAGGACTAAATGAGCGCGTGGCGATCGCACATGGCGATTTGGCCGAAGCGAAGACAGCACTGGAAGAGAACACTATTGCTGCGGCGACGGCAGTTTTCTCAACCGTGCTTAGCGAACAGGCGCGCCAACTTGAATCCTTAGTAAATGTTGGTCGTAGCCTTGGGCGGCGGGACGGCCACTGCCCTTTATGCGAAAGCAAAGTCGACCACGATCAATTTAGTCAAGGACTGAAGGCTGCTTTAACAGTTGCGAGACAGCTTGATGCTCAGGCCGTCGATCAGGCCGAAAAAGAACGAGCACGAGACACCGCCAAGGCGGAACTGGCTGCAGTTGAACGGCTGTACGACGCAAGTCTTGCCGAGCGTGACGATACTAAAAAGCGGGTAACCGATTTCGACCATCGTCTCGCGGCACAATCACTCGAAGGCGCCAGTCTGGATGACATTGAGCAAATGATATCGAAGCTCGAGACCGAGCGGCAGACGATCTTGGCAGACCTGCGCCTTGTTGACACGATATCGCTCGACCGTGCAATTGCCCGAGCCAGCAGAGATTGTGAGGCCGCAAAGAAACAGATCGCGCGCACTGAAGAGCGTCTCGGCCATGCGCGGCTTGCTGAGACGCGCGCAAAGGCTATCCATGACGCTGCGAGACGTTCCGCAGCCGAAACACTGGACCAGCAACTCGACCGAGTTTTGCCGCTAATGTCCGAGCTATATAGACGGCTTCGGCCCCACCCACTCTGGGGTGACATTGAGTATAGCGTTAGGGGCGATGTGCAACGCTTCCTGAAACTTCAAGTCGGGGACGGTATCAACCCGCAGTTCGTGTTCTCAAGTGGACAGCGCCGTGCGACAGGCTTGGCATTCCTTCTTTCGATTAACCTTTCAACAACTTGGAGTCGATGGCGTAGCATCCTGCTTGACGACCCAGTGCAGCACGTCGATGATTTCCGCACAGTACATCTCTCCGAAGTGCTCGCCCATCTTTGCCAGTCTGGCCGACAAATTGTATGCGCGGTCGAAGACAGCGCGCTTGCCGATCTCATGTGTCGGAGGTTGCCGACGTCGGAAGTTGCCAAGGGAAAGCATATCACCCTTGGCGCCGATCGCGAAGGGGCTCTTGCAATTGTAAATGAGCGAGAGATAGCGCCCATGAACAGACGTGCATTGGTGCGTCCCGAGCAATCCCGCAGTGCCTGAGGACAAAACTGGCAGCTTTCGCACTATCCGACGACTACGCTTCAGATCCATGCGAGCTTTTTGTTAAAAGCTTGCATGAACACGCCAGCCGAAAACGTAATAAAGTATGGGGAAAGTGCAGCATCTCGCAACATGTGACTTCCGATATGCAAGGTTTATGGCTATTATACCCATATAACCTTGCAAGGATTTGCCCGTGAAAGCTGCCGCTGAGACCACTTGGAACAAGGGCCGCGTCGTGGGCAAAAAGCCACCACTGACGCCTGACCAGGTTTCCCTGATCCGGATGATCCTACGCCAAGAAAAAGCCTTGCGTGATCTGGCGCTGTTCAATGTGGCCCTCGACACCAGTTTCCGGGGATCGGATCTGGTGCGGCTGAGGGTGGCCGATGTCGCCACGCCTGCCGGGGTGCGTGAGATTGTCGAAATCCGCCAGAAGAAAACCGAGACCCGCAATGTAGGAGAGTACCGTAAAGTGTGGGGCAGTTGAATTTTGGGATTGATGCTGGCAAGGATTTTGGATGTCATCCGCTTCTCC
>LAZR01000888.1_pt1 | contig 20446 bp, 19 predicted proteins | sample 329461 | NCBI WGS metagenome assembly LAZR01 (sample SAMN03002196, study PRJNA259156) | marine sediment metagenome | biome: sea floor; feature: Hydrothermal impacted sediments; material: marine sediment; isolation source: Loki non-amplified sample from Loki's castle hydrothermal vent sediment ...
ATTACAAATATAAAAAGTATAGAACTCTTTTTTTTTAGCCTAGTTAACTTCTTCATTGAATTTTTCGTCCATTTAATATCCTAATTTTCTGCAATAAATAATAAAATTGGTTAAATTTAATTTAATAAGTTACTTAACACTTTATTATATATAAGATAATTACCGTATATTAATATATAATTTTTGAGGGATAAAAAAATTGATTCAAGGTATTTTAACATTTCAATTTAAAATTAATCAAAAAGAAAGTGGTGAAATAGAACCGGAATTTGAACCAATACAATTAATATTTCGGGAAGAAAATTTCAATGAAGAAAATTTCTCAGATTTATTGGGCGAGAATGATATTTTTTCAATCTTCTATCAACATACCACTGGACTTTTTGGAGTGAAGTATAGTTATACTAATTTTTACAATGGTCATTTGAAAGATACCCCTTATCAAGTACTATCATATTTCAAACAAGTTGCGGATGGTACACAATATTTAGCTATTTCCATTTTTGAATTAGATGATGAAATAGAAATTTTTGAAGAGTTAATCAAAGAGATGGGAAATAGATTAGATAGCATTTTTGACAAATTAACACGAGCTCGAAATTCAAAACAACTTTCTATGATTGAAAATATTAATATACGTTTGAAAAACGAAATAAAATTTACAATTTTTCAAGTTGAAAGGCTTTCTAATTTGGACAAAGTGCAAAAAGTAGCTTTAATTTATAAAAGTAATGAACGCTTGAAAATTTTAGAAACTCTACGGGAACGTCCTATTTCAAAAAAGGAAATGAAGAAAATCTTGGAAAAAATAACTACGATTGTTAATGTAGATATTCTTCTTCAACCTTTCTCAGAATTAAATTTAATAAGACGCGACTGGATTAAAGGAGAAAAGGATAAACAAACAGGCTTATTAAAAAGCCAAGGAGAATATTTATTTCTCATTAAAGATATAATACTTGCCAGGGTTCCGAATGTAAAGCTATTAAACCATTTTAAAGAAACAAAAAATGATTTGTATCCTAAATATAGACAAGTAGTAATTGATTTCTTTTCGACTTACGATCCTTTTACTCAAACAAATGAAGAAACAAAGAAATTAGCATCAATCCTCTTAAATCCAGATGTGTATGATTTTTTTGTTTTAATGAAAAATAATCATTATCCATTAGACAAAATACCTAAAATTTTTTCAGAGTTTGCCGTTACTGAGATTTTACTTGAGGATTTGAAAACCCTAAATATCATTACAGAAGTTATAGATGATAATGATAGAACTTGGATCTGTTTACTAACTGATATTAAACCGTTGATTGTTTTTCCAGAATTTTTACTCCCTAAAATAAGAGCTGTATATAAGAACCAAGAGACTGATGGCGCTATTACTTATGAAATAGCCAAGAAAGCTCTTGGTTTGTTAGAAATCACGTATCCTGAAAAGGTTGATTTTTAATTATTAACGAGATGATAAATTAAATGTATTTATTTAAAGATAAAAAAGAAATAGAAATCCCTATAAAGTGTAAATTTTGTTTGAAAGAAATTGTATTTAGCGTTTCAAGTGAGGAATATAAGGAAGTTAGGAAATTTCCTATTAAGAAAGAAAGCGTTCACGGTGAACCTGCCCATAAATTAATTGTATTTATCAATCAGAGTTTAGAAGTTGACGATTTTGAAATAAAAGATATAATCGAAAAAGAAGAAGATATTTTAGTTTCTGTGAATTTAACAAAACAAGTATTAAGTGAAATAGATTTATCAGAGGAAGAAATAGAATTATATTTTCGAATTACTGGACGTGAAGCAGTTAGTCTTGGTGAACTGTCGATATTAACAGGTAAATCTAAAGAAGATTGCAAAAAAATTGCTGATAAATTTATGGAAAAAGGATTATTTAAAGAAATTGTAGGTACCACTCCACATTATGCTGCTTTACCTCCTTATGCCGCTCTAGTCGCTCAATTAAGAAATTTTTCTTCATATATTTCTGATATAAAATCACAAATTCCTACTCAATTAGATAAATCGTTTGATCAACTAGAATCTCAAGAAAAAGAAATGGAAAACTTAAAAGATTCCAGCGAAGTAATGTTGGATTTAAAAGAAAAAATGTTAACACAAATTCATGCTCAAAAGAAAGAGTTTGGTGACACAATTTCTACTATAGATCAAATTAGAAATATCACAGATGATGTATCACAGTTAGGAGATCTAACAAAAAGTCTTTCTGAAGATCAAATTGGAAGTCTTACACAACAGTTTGAAACTCTTAATTTAAGAACCTCTCGTATAATTAAAACTCAAATCGACGGATTAAAATCACAATTTGGCGATATCAAAAATACGATTACTGAAAATTTGAAAAAATTACGTTTGGGTGTAATTCAGCAGGCAGTAGGAGATATAATTGAGAAAATTGTATCAGCCCGATTAAAGGAAATAACTGACAATCTTAATGTACAATTAAGCGTTAGTCAAACAGTTTTTGCTGATGAATTGAGAAAAGCAACACAAGGGATTGACACAGAATATGTGTCTAAATTGAAACAATCTATTGAAGAGGCAGTTAAAAATATTGAAGGTATTACTGCAAAATCAGAAGATGGTAAAGAAAGCGCCTTCTCAGAAATTATCAGTACTTTTGATAAAGCTGTAAAGATGGCAGAAGAAAAAATAGATGGAATTTCTGGAGGTATATCTCAATCATTTGGAAATATTAAACAAGTTTTTTCCGAAGGGATAGTTGGAACTTTAGATAATACTCTAGGAGATATATTGAATAGATTAGAATTAGCTGAAAGAACTACAAGAGAATTTTGGGAACAATCAAAAAAGGCGAGAGGCTCCATTACAATGAAAGGTATTTGGTTCATTCGCTCTGTAGAAAGTGCTAGGGCTCATATCAATGATGAAATATCGAAAGCTAAAATGAGGGTATTAATCGTAGCGCCAAATCTTTCTGATATTGATATTAATATGATTAAAGATCGCCCCTCAAGAATAAATTTTAGAATATCGACTCATATTGATCCTTCTTCCCCTATTCATGAATCAATTTTACAAGAATTGGATACCATGGATAACGTAGATTATAGAAGTAGAACTAAACAAAACCTTTGGGGTATTAACCGAGATTATGAAGAAGTTATATTATGTGTTCTCTCTAAAACTGAATTTAGAGGAGAAAATATAACTGAAATAGCAGGAATTGGCAGTATAATTGAAGAACATATCAAAATCTTTGTCCCAATACTCGAAGATGCCTGGGTAGGTGCCAGAAAAGATGTTTTACGCTCCATTAAGAGCTCCTTTACAAGAGAACCTATTGAAACACATATCATTCAACCTGTACTTGAGGAACCTTTAATTATAAAACCAGTTAGAATCGAACCAGAGCTTAAACTTCAACAGGAAGATAAAAAAAATGAAATGCATGAAAAAATAACTCCTGAAGTGCCAAAATCCTCTTTCTTATCAAACCGTATAGATGAGATCATAAATAAACTTGATAGCATGACTGGTCTTCAAGTTGCTTCTGCTTTAGAAAGATTTCAAAGTGAATATGTTAAAAGAGAAGGATATAATAGCGTTTTAAAAATCATTCATACTACTGGGATTGAACTTAGTAATATAACAGCTTTATTAAATCGACCCGAAAGAGAAAATTTAAAATTATCTATGAAGGTTTGGAAACAAAAACTTAATCTATAATTTTTTGGAATCCAACTCTAATTTTTTCTTACTTTTTTTATATAATATAATTATTATTGTAGTTTTAATTACTCTTTTTATGAATGAAGGAGTAATTACTCTTAAATCTGGGAAAATAAATGATTATTTACACCTAATTGATGCAAAAGCTTATGGAGTAAGAAGGATGTTATCTATTTTTCTTGCAGAATTTGATGATTGTTCAATTCTGCTTGATTGCGGCTCTTCTTTAGATGTTAAAAATGGATTAAGATATTTTAAAAAGCATCAAATTCCGTTATCTTCATTTAAATATCTTATAACATCACACCATCATTTCGATCATAACGGAGGAATGTGGAAATTATATTTAGAATTAAAAAAATATAATCCGGATGTTAAGATCCTTACAAATAGCACAACCAAGGCGTTGTTAAATGATAATGTCAATCATTTAAATCGTGGGAAACGTACATATGGAGATCTCGTAGGTGAAATGAAACCTATCGAGGAGGATGCTTTTAAATTTATAGAACCGAGTACAAATTTTAATTCAAACACTAATAAACTTGATATTATTGACACGTTTACTGTGAATGGAACTGAGATAAAATTAGGTATCTTAAAAACATCAGGACACACTCCTGATCACCAATCTCCGATTCTCATAAAAAATGGATTAATAGATTTCATTTTTTTAGGGGAAGCTGTAGGAACTTTGCATCATGATTCAAAACTTTTAACGATGCCAACATCCATGCCGATATACTTTAATTTCTTTAATTATATGCTAACTTTGGAGAATCTAAAAAATCTCTCCCCTTTAAAAGCAGGATTCGGTCATTTTGGAGTCGTAAACGGGAAAACTTCCGTAAAAGAAATTCTTTTAGAACACGAAACATTCATGAAAAAATTTAGATCATTAATAATAAGTTATTATAATGAGAAACCTGAAACAAAATATATTGTCGAAAAAATTCAACCAATATTAATGCCTAGGACAGATTTATCCATTAGTGAATATCCTGTTTTTAAAAGTATGACACTAGCAATCGTTTATGGAATGATGATCTCTTGCGGATTCCGTTCAATCCCTAAAGAAGAAATGAAATATATTAATTAAATCATTATTACATAAACTTCTAATTTCTATAATACTTATTTCTTTTGATGGCTAAGAACATTGAGAGATTCGATTTAGCAATCGTAGGTGCAAGTATCGCTGGGAATTTTCTATGTTATTTATTATCTAATACAAAATTAAGAATTTTGGTTATTGAAGAGCATAAAAATATTGGCGTACCGTTCCAATGTGCAGGTATCGTATCTCAAAAACTCACACAATTAATTAAAGTTCCTAATGATATTATTTTGAACCGTGTAAACGTAGCTAAATTAGTCACCCCTTTTGGAAAAATTATTAAATTATCTGGCGATGAAAACCCATACATTATCAATAGAATCGCATTAGATCGCTTATTCTATGAGAAGGTGAAAAATTATAAAAATATAAGTTTTTATCTAGGAGAAAAGTTTGAATCCTTCAAATATCTTAAAGAAAACAAAAATAAATGTGTATTACTTGAGACATCTAAAAGAAAAATAAAAGTTAAAATGCTAATTGGATGTGATGGTCCATTATCATTAGTTGGAAAAACATTGGGAATTAAAAATAAAGTAATATACGCTTCACAAATTCGAGTAAAAGGGACGTTTAATCAGAACGAGGCAGCAATGTATTTTGATCCAAGATGGAAGGAATTATTTGGGTGGATTGTGCCCGAAGGAAACAATATTTACAGGATAGGTATAGGGACTTCTACAAATATTGCTAAGAAATTTAAGCTTTTCACCAAAGCATTAAAAATAGATATAAATCAAAAGATAGATCAGCAAGGTGGTATAATCCCATATGGATTGATGAATAAAATCGCATTTAATAATGTATTATTATTAGGAGATTCAGCGTGCCAAGTTAAAGCGACAACTGGGGGAGGTATTGTTATGCTATTGACTTGTGCTAAATATGCTGCAAGTTGCATAATTAAATGTTTTAAAACCAATAGCTTCTCAAAAAAATTTATCAAAAGAAATTATGAGAGACTCTGTGCTACTAATGTTGGAAAACAGTTGAAAATTCATTATATTGTTAGAAGTATGATGGAAGAATTCACGAAGAAAGATTTTGAAAAGTTGTTCCAAATCATAAAAAAGAGCAAGATTGAACATTTAATTTCTATTTATGGGGATATGGATTTCCCAAGAGAAATAATTTTTAAATTATTAAAAAATCCATTAGTTTTTACTTTTTTAATAAAATTTGTGTTAAAACATCCTAATATTTTTGTCAGATCATTGAGGACATTAACTAAATGAGTAGTATTAAATTTCTGATTATATCTAACTAATTATTTTGATTAACGTCTTATAATTTCAATGTAAAGCAGCATCTATATCCTATTTCTTGTAAAAAAATATCAAGTATTTATATTTAGTATCATTACTCTATTTCTTAACACTATCTAAATTTAAAAAATACAAGATATTTCTTGAACAGGAAAAAATATTTTATAGAAAGTGAAAACTTTGGAATTTGCAATTGAAACCACAGATTTAAAAAAATATTTTAATGATATACATGCTGTTGACGGCATACAATTTATCTAAATGCTAACAATGTTGATAATATTCTTGGAAAACCTGTAAACAAGGATTTTGATCTATTAGAAGACACTAAACGCGAGAATCCTGATGACCAGGCTGAAAAATTAAGCGATTTAATTGAAAGTGGAATAGTAATAAGAATTTAATTTATGCATTCATTAAAAAATTAAATAAAAAATTGTGGAAAATTAATGAAAGTTCTAATTGTATATGAATCCAAATATGGTAACACGAAAAAAGTAGCAGAAACAATAGGAGAGGGTATAACAGAAGAAGGAAATGAGACAGATGTGTTGCATGTTAAAGCAGTGGAAAGAGAAACTGTAAAAGACTATGATGTAATTTTAATAGGTTCACCCACCTATGTAGGTAGTCACTCAAGGAGTATTAAAAAATTCATAAAATCTCTTAAAAACTTGTCTTTAAAAGGAAAATCATTCGCAGTTTTTGATACTCAAATGGGAGGTACAGAAGGGGGCTTTCTTAGGAATACCATTAAAAAAATGGAAGATCAAATAAAAAAAACTATACCAAGTCTTAAAAAAATAAGCTCTGGGTTAGCAATTGAAGTTAAAGGTATAAAAGGCCCTCTTGGAGAAGGAGAACTTCCAAAGTGTAAGAAGTTTGGAAGAGATTTAATGAAAAAACTTTAAATGTTATTTTTCTCAACAAATTTTTACTATGACAAAACGTATTCATTTCCTTATAAGGGAGGAACCCATGAAAAGAATGCGATTTGATTAAACAGAAGGTACCAAATTAACATAAAGCTAAATACAATTACAGTAGAAACCAATCCAAAGCCCTTAACGCCCTTAGGAATATTTAAACCTTCAGAATTATTTCTTTGAACAAATGCTCGAATCATCGCAACAATATATATTAAAACAAGGATAATAGCAATAATCCATAAGAATAACATAAATAATGATAATGTATATATAGGAAAACTGTTTAACCACACCCAATAAGCTATGATCAGGTAAGTAGGGATTAGAAAATAAATATTGGCAGTAAAAAAAAACACAATTCCCCAAGCAATTCCCCAATTCCTCAATGCCATTTTTATTAATTTTTGGTAGTTGTTAAGATTGAATGATTTTATATTTTATAAGTACTAGGTTCCATATAAAGTAATTGGGCTAAGACTGAAAATCTTGAAGAACTTCAAAATCATTCCAACGGCTTTTATAATACATTATTGACGCTTTCATATTAAGTTTAAAATAAAACAAAAAAAAAGGAGTGATTATGAATGAGTTTTGAAGAATTTGAAGAAGAACTTGAAGAAGAACATGTTAAATCAAAAACCCCCGCATCTAAAACCCCTTCAAAAGGAAATAAGATTTCAATTTATTTTTTGAGTACAATTGGACCTGGAGAAAAGAAACAAAAGCTTACTGTAAACAACAATAATTTAGTTGAAGATGTAAAAAAGACTGTTGGAAATATATTTGGTTTAGACCCTGCTGATTTCCATCTTAGTTCTGGAGGAGTTACAATGGAAGAGTCAAATCCATTAAAAGATTACAATGTATGTGATGGAGATGACATCTTATTGATTCCTGCCTCAACAGCTGGAGCATAAAAAGTCTAAATAATTTAAAAATGAAAGATTTTTTTCTTTCATAGTTTTTTTTTTTATTTTTTTAAAAATAATATTAATAGATAGAACTAATATAATCAATGTAAAGTATAATTTCATATTATAAGAGTGATTGAGATGGAGAAAAAAAATGACTTTTTTAGTAAGGATTTAACGGCAAAAGAAAGAAACTTGTATGATCGGCAATTTAGACTCGAAGGATGGTCCCAAAACTTAGTAAAAAATTCACGAATATTAATCGCCGGGGTTGGTGGATTAGGATGTGAAATTGCAAAGAATTTAGCGATGTTAGGTGTAGGTCATCTTGATTTAGTAGATTTAGATATTATCGAATATTCTAACTTAAACCGGCAAATACTGTTTGTTGGAGCAAAGATGGGCGAACCGAAAGCTATAGCAGCTGCAAAAAAATTAGCTGAAATAAATCCAAATATTACAATAAAAGGTTACCACACATCATTAGAACGCTTAGATCCGGCAATATATCAGGCTGCTGATGTAGTAATTGGAGGTCTTGACTCGATGAATGCGAGATTGAATTTAAATGCACAATGTTTAAGGTTTAAAAAACCCCTTGTTGATGGAGGAGTTTCAGGTTATCATGGTCATGTATATACAATATTTCCTTATCAAAATGCATGTTATGAATGTAATCCGCTTCCAGTGCCTGAATCAGATGACATGGCAGCATGTACAGTTGTTGGAATCCCGAGAAAAAGAATTCATTGTGTTTTTAAGGGAAATATGGCATTTCAAGAAAAATATGACAGAGATCCAAATCCGAAAGACATTAATGAGATAAAATTTATTCAAGAAATTGCAAATAAACTTGTAAAGAAACACAATTTTCTACCAGAATATACTAAAGATGATATTGTAAAGATAATTGACAGGCATGATCCAGGAATAATAACTGTAAATGCTATAATTTCTGCATTACAATCTCATGAAGCAATAAAAATACTTCATTGGCAAAGGGGGCATAAAGGTTTAGGAAAACCTATAAGTTCATATTTAATATTTAATGCAATGACAATGATGTTTTATCATATTGAAAAAAAAAAAAGGCCAGAATGTTCCCAATGCGGAAAAACTGTTCGAAGAATTACAATTAAATTAAGAGCTCAATCGCCATTAAGCAATATAATAAAACTTTTAGGTAATAATAGTTTTGAATTAGATCCAGATCTCGAGCCTGTAATCACTTTATTAGATTTTAATGATGTTCAAATGATTGATTTAGATCAGAATGCGGGTGAAAATGGTTTAAGAAATTGTGAATTACTAACGGTTATTGGTTTTAAAGGTGGAGAAATATATGTCACCTTAAAAATTGTTTAAAATTTCAACCAATTAAAATTTTAATTAAATATCTAAAACAAAATAAAAAAAAGAGGTTAAAAATATGAGTGTAAGAAGTAGTCGTATTTCCCAAGATTTTGCAGCTTTAAAGAAAATGTTAAAGCAAGGTAAAATTATACAATTAAAACCTTTTAATCCAAAGAAAAAAAGTATTAATCATCTTGCAATTACTATAAAAGGACCCAAAGGAACCGCTTTTTCAGGTGGTTTTTTTAAATTGGAAATGAAATTTTAATTAATTATCTAAAACAAAATAAAAAAAAGAGGTTAAAAATATGAGTGTAAGAAGTAGTCGTATTTCCCAAGATTTTGCACGTTTAAAGAAAATGTTAAAGCAAGGTAAAATCGTACAACTAAAACCTTTTAATCCAAAGAAAAAAAGTATTGACCATCTGGCAATTACTATAAAAGGACCCAAAGGAACCGCTTTTTCAGGTGGTCTTTTTAGATTGGAAATGAAATTCCCAGTTCAATATCCAAAAAAACCACCTTTTGTCAGAATGCATACTCCAATTTGGCACCCAAATTTCTGGGATAAGCCATCTGAGTATAAAGGTAAGCGAAATATATGTTTGGCCCTTGTGGATCCAACCTTAGTCGGTAAAAAAGGAGGATGGAGTCCCTCTAAGACAGCAATAACAGTTATTCAATCAATTATCGCAATGTTAAATACTAGAGGTAAATTAATAAATCCAAATGATGTTTTCAATAAAAAGGCAGCTATTGAGATGTTGAAAAAACCCAAATTTTATGAGAAGAAAGTTAAACACTTAGTCAAAAAATATGCAAATAAAAAGTGGTGATTTCATTCATGGAGAATGAACGCTCAGCCAATGATTCAATCAAAGAAGCAATAAAAAAAAAAATTAAAGAAAAACTAAAAGAAGAATTACTTGAAGAAATTTATGAGGAGCTAAAGTTAGAAGAAATCGATCTAACATCAGAGGACAAATCCCTAACCAAAACTTTACATTCAATAAAGCCTGAAATAAAAAAAACAAAAAAAGAGGTAGTTGGAACAAAGATGGAGGAAAACATTGAGAGAGAAGTGTTTATTTCAGTAAAAGCTATACTTAAGGTTGCCAGTCATGCACTTAAATATGCTAATTCCAAGGTTCCAAAAGAAAAATGGGTTGAAGTAATAGGACTTTTAGCTGGAAAAATAGATAATAAAGGCATATTACACATTGAGGACGTATTTCCTATGGGTCATGGCACTTCCGTATATGCTGAGATTAAAGACTATAAAAATTATGTACGAGCTTTCAAGGATATTAAGAAACAAAAGTATTTTATTTGTGGTTGGTATCATTCACATCCTTCCTATTCTTGTTTTATGTCAAAAGAAGATATGGGTACTCAAACAAGATATCAAACGCTATGGGAGAAAGCAGTTGCTCTTGTTATCGATCCATATCAAATTGATGGAACTTCGGCAGGTTTTGAGATTTACCGGGCAAATTTAAAAACTCAAGAATGGTTTCCATTAGTATATGGTATTAAAGGAGCTTTAGATATTCGGATGCTTCCAGAAATCTTGGAATTCATGAGACCAATTATAGATGGTAAACCTGCTTACTTGGAATATGATGAAGATTAAAATTTCCATTTGATGAGCTATGCAGGTTTTATTCTAAAGATCTTAAAAATCAAATTAAATGCATATACTCAAATTAATAACTATATATTAATACTAGAAGACTAAATCGACAATTTTTTTAGTGTTGATATAACCATGGTAAAGAAGTATAATTCAGTAATACTCTTGATAAGTTTAATAATTGGATTAATTCATGGAATAATTACTATTTCATTTAATGTCTTTTTATCTTGGCTCTTAATTGGTATTTGGTTAATTTTAACAATAAAAATCATTAAAAACACAAAAAGATATCGTGAATTTAATTCTCCACATAATACTGCATTTTTTGTAGTATTACCTATATTTATAGCAATTTTTTATACTATTTGGAGTAATTTCACTGGTTTATTAGTTGAAAATCTTCTTGCGGATTCATCTCTCTATTTAAGCTGGTGGAGTTTAGTCTTTGGACTTCCTTATGCTATCTATGGATCTTTTTCCCTTCATTCTTGCTTCAGGAAATATGATGTTGTCTATTTAGGGACAAAATCAGTAAATGGAAAAAGGTTTGGTTATATTATGGTATTTCTAATACTTTTTTGTATAATTTTTTATTGGATTGTCTTCTATGTAGCAGATGATATTTTTGAAGATTTTTTATCCCCAATTAACTTTTCTGTTGATTTAATACTTTTACTCATGTTTATAAGTACAATTTTTATAATGATTATATATGGTTTTCTTGCAAACCGTAGGTCTTTACCAGAATTAACAAGGGCATATATAACTAGACGTGCAAATAGAGTAGATCAAATTACTCGCCCTCAACCAGTAAGAAGATCCACCCGGCAAAGAGAGAGAGTCCATACAATTGAACGGACAAGAACACCAGGACCAACAAGAATTGATACCCGCATTTCAAGATCTACCTCTCGGAGTTTGAGAACATCCCCAAATCGTCAAACACAGACTATTCGAGCCTCTACTAAAGCAACTACTCAAACATCTTCAGGAAAAACAAAAAAAACATCTAAAACCAGACCCACATCTACAAGAATTATAAATTTGAATAAATATAAACCTAAAACCACAGCTCTTTCATCTGAGGATTTCAAATGTATCTTTTGTTTTCAATTACCTAATTTTCCTCAAGATCAAGGAAGAGGAATAATTTTATGCCCTAATTGTAGATATCCTGCACATGCAGATGAATTTAAGGACTGGTTAGGGAGTTCAAATTTATGTTCTCGATGTAGTGCACGAATTCCAACAAATTATGGAAGAAATCCTAGAATTATAAGTGTAAAGAATTATATCTTAATTTATAAAGATTTTCTAAGAAAAAAACGATAATTAAATAAAATATTATAAAAAAGAAATTAAACAACTAAATTAATGGATTTCTAAATTTCACTTTAATTATTTATTATATCATTTTATTTTTTAATTCTGCATATTTCATTTTTAATTCACAATACACATTATATGGATGTATTGATTCGAAAGTCTCTACCTTAAAGATTATATCCGTGTCATCTAATATAGGAAAATTTCTTGCAATAAAATTTTTTCCCATCTCTCTCACGACATCTTCAGCAAATAAAGGTTTTAAATGAGCACTTCTTACCAATTCACCTTCATCTGGTCTTTTTAGAATAGATTGAATTCTACCACTCATTGATTCTTCAATAACATCAATAACGTCTAAAATATCAATTTCTTGTTTATTTAAATCTTTTATTTGAACTATAATAGTTCCCTCTGATCGCTGATTATGTGAAGCAAAGGGTAATAAATTTAATATTTTGGTGATATTCTCATCTGAAATCTTAATATCTTTTCTTGTTTTTAAGATATCTTCTGCATATTGCTTACTAAGATTAAGAGCACAAGGACAGCAAGTCATGCCAAGAGCTTTTACTCCTATGAAATATTCATAATCTATTTGACCTAATTCATTTTTTTTTCCATATACTAAAGAACTCACATCATAAGTTTTTTGAATGTTTCTATACTCAATTTCTCTTAGCTGTACAATTATACTTCCTTCTAATTTAACTTCTATATTAGATGTATAAGGATGGCGTTCAAATAATTTTCTTGCTATTCTATCAGCAACTATTTCAATAGTTGATGCAGGTTTAAAAACACTTTCATTGATAACCTCCTCAATAGTTTCACTACTACGACTCATATGAATCCCTCTTTGGTTTTGAGGAAGTGAAATTAATGCAGATATTTTTGGATAAAATGAATATTTTTTATTTTCTTGAATTATCTCAACCTTTTTATTAACACCAATAATACCTACTTTATCAATTCTTAAATTTATAAATGATTTAGAATCTTGCATATCTTTTCTGAATTTAACCATAGAAATCACTAAGAAATAGACTATTTATTAAATCTAAAAAGAGTAATATAATTTAAAATATTTTTCAATATAATTTAATTTACTCAAGAATTTATGTCAAGTAAAAATTTATTTAGTAATTTCGGCTTAATTGGAGATAATTTAGATTTAAAACAGAATATCAATTTAGAAATTAGTCGAGATGGGAAAATAATTAATATATCATATGATAATATTTATGACAATTTAGATCTTCTTCAGAAAGGTCAAAATTTTTTATTAATTCCTGGACTTATAAACTCTCATGTTCATATTGGGGACAATTTTGCTAAAGAATTAGGTTTCAATAAAGATTTAATCGATATTGTAGAACCTCCAAATGGACTAAAACATAAATTACTTGCAGAAACACATGAAAAGATAAAAGTAAAGGGAATTAAAAATGCTGTTTTAGAAATGTTATCAAATGGTATTACTTGTTTTATAGATTTTAGAGAAAGAGGGGTTAATGGATTATCTATATTAAAAGAAGCATTAAAAGATTCTCCAATATATTATTTAGCTTTAGGACGTTTTACTGATGGAAAAGAAATAGAAAAAGTGATAGATTCTGCGGATGGAATTGGTTTAGCCAATTATACTATGGTTTCAAAAAAGAATAAGGAAAAACTTAAAGAATTCAAATCAAAATACAAAAAGCTATTTGCTTGTCATATTGCTGAGTTAAGTAGAGAAAATTATATACTTAAAGAATTAATAAATGATAAGATTGTAGATATTATTATCCACGGAACACATTTTATAATAGAGGATTTAAAACAGATTAAACATAATAATATAAAATTGGTTCTGTGTCCACGCTGTAACGGATATTTTGGGGTTGGATTTCCTCCAATTAACGATATCCTAAGATTAAAAATTCCTGTTTCTTTAGGAACTGATAATTTAATGGCGAATAGCCCTGATTTATTTGAAGAAATGCGTTATACATACTTGATTTCACGAATAATGGATAAATCATATCAAATTTCAGCAAAGCAATTATTAAAAATGGTTACAATTAATGCTGCAAAAATTTTTAATTTAGAGGAAAATTTAGGTTCGATTTCAGAAGGAAAATATGCTGATTTCTTTATGATTGATTTAAATTCACCAAACTATCATTCACCAAATATAGATAATAATTCTTTTTTTCCTTTAATTCTGCAAAGAACGAAATCTAATAACATTAAGAGAACATATAGAAAGGGAGAGTGCGTTTTTGAGAGAAATTGAAAAACCTTATGTGATTTTAAGTGCGGCAATGACGATAGATGGTAAAATAGCCTCAAAAACAGGAGATCCTGAATTATCAGACGAGCTAGACTGGCGAGAAGTGCATAAATTGCGTTCAAATGTAGATGGCATCATGGTTGGAAAAAACACAATCTTAAACGATAATCCAAAACTTCATATTAAATTCTACAAACACGATGGATATAAAAGAATTGTAGTAGATAGTAACCTTTCAGTTCCTATTGATTCACAAGTTATTACATTTCAACCAAAAATATATTCCACGATAATATGTACAACTGAAAATACACCTATCGCGAAAATTAAAGATTTTGAATTAAAAGGAGTTAAAATCATTAAATCAGGAAAAGGTAAAAAAGTAAATATTATTAATTTATTACCTTTACTTTACAATTTAGGAATAAAAAAACTCCTATTAGAAGGAGGAGGAACCTTAAATTGGAGCTTTATTAAAAACAATTTAGTGGATGAGGTAAGATTAACTATTGCTCCATGGATGGTTGGTGGAAAAACAGCAATCAGTCTTGTTGATGGAGATGGTTTTGGAAGTATGAGTCAAGCACCTAGATTCAAATTAATTGATGTAGTAAATCGAGATAGTTATTTAGTTTTAAAATATAGAAAGTGCAAAAAATGAATACTCTTAATAATGTAGATTTTCTTAGAAACCTTACTTTAAAACAATTGAGAGAAAAAGTAAAAGACATAAATGAACAATCGCCTAAGGATGAGAAAAATGTAATAACTTATTCCAAGAATTTCACACTTTCACTTTCAAATTATTGTGTTAATCAATGTAGATACTGTTTTTTTAATTATAAGATACCTAAGATTAGTGGGCCAGGGAATATTATCTTACTTGGAAATGAGCAAATTGAAAATTTAATTCAAAAAGCCCTTGAATATAATTGCAAAGAGGCACTTCTTATGTCTGGAGAACGGCCTGATAATTTTCCAGAAGTTAAGGAAGAATTAAAAAAAATCAATTGTTTGGATTTTATTGAGTTTATAAGAGATATTTGCACTTATCTACTTGATTTTAATATCCTACCGCATATAAATTTAGGGCTTCTTACTTTTAACGAAATGAAAGAATTAAAGCAATATAATGCAAGCATGGGTCTGATGCTTGAGAGTACAAGTATGAAGCTCTTTGAAAAAAACGGAGTCCATGAACATTCTCCTGGTAAATTACCAGTAAAGCGAATTGAACATATCAAGAATGCTGGAGAATTAAAAATCCCTTTTACCACAGGTTTGTTATTGGGCATTGGAGAATCTATAGAAGATGTTATAAGAGATTTATATTTAATCAGAAATATTAATAAAGAGTATGGTCATGTTCAAGAAGTTATAATTCAAAATTTCGTAAGTAAAGAAGGAATTTCATATCAACCTAAGAAGGCAATATCTTTGGGAGAACTGCTAAAGATTACGGGAATTGCGAAAATTATTTTTGAAAACGAGATCGCCATCCAAGTTCCGCCAAATCTCATAGCTGGATTTGAAAAAGATTTTATCGATATGGGTATTGATGATTTTGGTGGAATTTCTCCTCTTACAGTAGATTATATTAATCCTGATAACTTGTGGCCTCAAATTGATGATTTAAATAAAAAATGTGAGGAAAAAGGCTACAAACTCAGAGAGCGCCTCCCTATTTATAAAAAGTTTATAAAAAAGAAGGATTTTTGTCCAAAAAATATTAAAAAAGTAATAGATAATATAGACTTAGATGATTACAACTCAGATTTTTGACCGGATTAACCCAAATATAAAAAAAATATTAAAAAGGGCTTTAAGATCAGAAGAAATAACGTCTGATGAAGCTTTACAATTATTAAAAATAAGTGGAAAAGAATTTTTTGCTTTACAATATGCAGCTAATCAGATTTGCTTTGAAAAAAAGCAAAATGTTGTTACTTTTGTAATAAATCGAAATTTAAATTTTACAAATATTTGTTACCAACAATGTAAATTTTGTTCTTTTAGCTTACCTGCTGATCATAGCAAAGCTTATTTACTTACAATCGATCAAATTAGAGTAAAAGTCATTGAAGCGAAGAAGGCTGGTTGTTCCGAAGTTTGCATCCAAGGAGGTATAAACCCCGAATTAACTTTTGAATATTATTTAAACATTCTAAAAACTATTAAGCAAATTGATTCAAACATACATACTCATGCTTTTTCTCCTCAAGAAATATTTTATTTATCTAAATTATATGGGAATTCAATTGAAAACACTTTAATAGAATTGAAGAATGCTGGTTTAGATTCAATTCCAGGGACTGCAGCTGAAATTTTAGTTGATAAGATTAGGGACACCATTTGCCCTAATAAAGTTACAACTTCCCAATGGATCAAAATTATTTCTACAGCACATAAATTAGGAATTCCAACCACTTCAACTATTATGTATGGGCATATTGAAACTCTTAAAGATAGAATTCAACATTTAGAAGTTATAAGGGATATACAGAGAGAAACTTATGGTTTTACTGAATTTGTACTGTTACCTTTTGTAAAAGAAAAGCCAGTTTTATCGAAATTAGAAAAATATCCTTTAAACCCTAGTTATGGAATGGCAGATTTAAAATTATTTTGTGTAGCACGATTATTTTTAAATAATTATGTTGATAATCTACAATGTTCATGGGTTAAGTTGGGTCCACGATTTGCCCAAGTTTCATTAAACTACGGTGTTAATGACTTTTCAGGAACATTAATGGAAGAAAATATTTCAAAAAGTGCTGGGGCGGATTTTGGAGAGTATTTGTCTCCAGAAGAAATAATAGAAATTATAAAAGGAGCAGGAAAACAACCAGCACAGAGGGATACTTTATATAATATTCTTAAATATTATTAAATCTAAAGTTAATTAATTTTAGGATTTTTAAATTTCATGAGTTTTTAAATAATTTAAAATATAACTCGACGCAATTAAATCAGAGCTTACCTTCCCTAAAACTTCACCATCTTTCACTACTGGCATTGCGGAGATTTTATATTGCTCTAATTCACGTACAATGTCTAAAATACTAAATTCTGGGGAAACTGTAATTACTTCTTTTGTCATTATTCGATCGAGAGTAATATCACTGGTACCCTCAGCAGTAGCTTTAGTAACATCCCAATCCGTAACTACTCCAATAAGCTTCTCTTTTGTAAGAACTGCTACTATACCGCTATTTTTTTCAATCATAAGTGATGCCGCCTTCTGAATGCTACAATTAACATCAATTGTAGGTATAGGAATCATAAGATCTTTTGCTGTACGTTCACTTTCTTTTGTTGTAAGTCTTTGAATACTTATGCGTTCAGCTGCTAAACAAGGTAACATATCCTGGTTTACGGTTAATAAATCAACTAATTCGATCATATTACGAGGGATAACCTTTTCCCTATATTCTTCTCCTGCCTCTAGACGTTTTTTTGACAGTTCAGCAAATTCATTAGCGTGATCTCTTAACCACTGGTTTATGGCATCTTGATCACCCAAGATTTTTTCAGGTATTTGAAGATTATCAGGGGTTTTAATAAGATGTTCTTGAGCAGCGTAAATTACACCACCAGAATTAACCAAATAATCATTAACAATCATCACACCTTTATCACGATATACAATTTGTTCCATTCGGGTTCGAGCAGCTTTTCTATTCGGATCTGGAGAATAGGTATTTGCGCCTTCAATTATCAGTTTCCAATTCCCCATTCGTTCTGTTATCATTGATGGATTTTCTGATATACGAACTCCAAGATAATTAAATATAGGAGCAGCAGGTATAAAGCAAAATGCATTCTCTAAGAGTAGATTATTTTGATTTGTTGAAAACTTAGTAGGATGTTTATATCCTCCTGGAACTATTTCTTCATTAAAGTAATTATTAGTAACTAAACTTTTTTCTTGCCACAATTTAAATAATTTCTCAATAGGTAAACCAGATTCATTATACAAATATCCTTCTAAATCACTTATACCAATTATTTTAGCTTCTGGAATTCTCTCTTTTAATATACGGGCAGCATGCGCTCCAACCGCTCCAAATCCTTGAATTAACAGTTTCAGATCACTAAAAGGAGGAATATCCAGATTAACGAATTGAGGAAGAACTCTCAGTCTTGGTAAAATCTTGAGTAACGTTTGTAGAGCAATAACAACTCCTCCTGCAGCAGCACCAAGTTCATCAATTCGATTTCCGCCCATATCTGCCAATTTCGAAACCGAGCTGTCAATTCCGTTCTCGATAGCAATAGTCTTCATATCAGCATCATTTGTACCCACATCAGGTCCTGGTATATATAGCTCTTTGTAACGACTGATTAAGTGAGCAAATCCACGAATTATTTTATTATGTTCTTCAGAAGGCAAATTTCTTTCAGCAATAATCCCCACTTTTCCCCCACCATAAGGTAAATTAGCGGCTGCATTTTTTAAAGTCATACCCCTAGCTAAATTATGAATATCAGAAGGCTTAATGTCTGGAAGCATTCGAATACCTCCCATTGATGGACTCCCCATCGAAAGATTATCCACAACTAAATATCCACCAATCCCTAATGGTGAAGTGTTGTCCCACATACATACAACAAATTTAGGTCCAAGTTTATCACAAATAATTCCTAATCGGGAAAGAAGGTGTTCATCAGAATATGTCAATTCTAAAAAACACTTCCCGTTAACCTTTTTAGTTCTATTTTTAAGAGTTGCTTCAGGAAGATGTTCCTTTAGGTAAGTATCCATTTTTTTTGGAATCATAATTTCTTCTCATTAAAACAATTTCTATTATATTATATATTATGTGCTGAATTAAGCAGTAGTTTAAAAGAGATGTTATCAAATTAAGTTTTTTTACATTTACTTATATGGGTTTATTAAATTTAAAACTGTTTAGATCTGTTAATTTTAGACATGACTTTGAGGGATAAAAACCTTAAAAATGAACATTTGTTCATATTTCAATTTATTAATAAGAATTTAAGTAAGAGGTTTCTTTATCTTTATATAAATATATCTTGAGAAGTGATCTTATGGTCTCATTAATAGCAACAGTTCGCGTTAAAAATGGAAATATGGAAAAAGCAATTGAAGTTTTAAAGAAAATTGTTCCAAAAGTTAAAGAAAGTGAACCAGGATGCTTAGAATATATTCCTCATACAGTTAAGGGTTCAAAATTTAAAAATACGATCATATTTTATGAGAAATATAAAGATGAAGAAGCTTTTAACCTACACATGGCGAATCTACCAAAAAATATGAAAGAATTTTCACCACTTTTGGAACCTGGCATGGATGTAATGACTTGTTTTGAAATTTTATAATTTTTTTTTATTTATCCTGAATGTATGGTTTTCCTGAAAATAGACAAAATTCTGCTTTAGTTAATTCTCTTCCAATATAATTAATATGTTGTAAGTTTTGTGTTAGCTTTAGTTCAATAATTTTTTTCCCTAGAGCTTCAGCATTAGTTCCAACTATAGTACCAATTAATTCATGATGATTAGAAAAAAATAAAATATAAATCTTCTCGGAATAATGATTTACATAGATTTTAAAATAGCCTTTTTCATCTGGAATATAGTTTGGGTTAAGAATATCAACTAAGAACGCGTTAGTGTCATCAATTTTTGGTATTATTTGATTTGTCTTTCCTTTTGCTTTGAAAATTTGGAGGCCTTGATTAATTGGTGGCGTTTTACTATATTTCGATATGAAATTTAATTTAATACTTTGTTTTAATTCTTTTACACCACCCATTAATTTTGGACTATGTTCTACAGTAAATAAAATTCCAATGTCTAGTTCAATTGCGATGGCGGCTAAAAGTCCATTTATTCCTACAGAGTCTATATCCATTAATTCAACCACATTGGAAATACCAAAAAATAAAGGAAG
>LAZR01000889.1_pt1 | contig 20443 bp, 31 predicted proteins | sample 329461 | NCBI WGS metagenome assembly LAZR01 (sample SAMN03002196, study PRJNA259156) | marine sediment metagenome | biome: sea floor; feature: Hydrothermal impacted sediments; material: marine sediment; isolation source: Loki non-amplified sample from Loki's castle hydrothermal vent sediment ...
TGACGGTACACCGCCTTCGGCTCCCACCCCGTATCGGCGAACACAGCGGCGTCAAGCGGGGGCAGCACTCCTTGGCACGACATCAACAACACCGCCGTTGACTGAACGCCTGCGCCTAGACTCAATATTCGTAAGTGTGGTTTAGTTTCCATATCGTCGCGTCATGCTGGGCGGTCCTAGCTGTCTTCGTCGCCTTCGGTTTCGTCTGGCCAGCCCTCGACAATCATCCGAACTCGTGACCGGAATCGTTCGATCTTTTCGATCCGATCTACCACCATCTCATCGACGACTTGATCCAGCGTCTTCGCCATTATCAATCCCTTCAACGTGCTCCCCGCTCCCCCGGGGCGTCGCCGTTGTGGCTGCACCGTCACCCGGGGGAGTTGCCGCCGCTGTAACCGCCGGTACGTCATCCGGCGCGGCGGTGCGAATTAACCGCGTGTCCTGGCTCCCGCACGTTTCGCACAGGACGTATGGGGTTATTGCGTCCAGGTGGTACGCAACGTTTCCGCAGTCTCGGCACTTTCGGTGGCTCATGTTTGCCACGGCAGCCAGGAGACGCATTGCCAGCTCTCCCATCCAAAAGGCGGACAACGTGCCTGCCTCAAACTCGCGGAGCAATCGATCTAATGTTGCCATCGTATTACCCTTTCTGTTGTTTGGCCACGTGCTGGAGGCGATCCGTCCGTCCTGGGGAGCCGTCGCGAGCTAGCCACTGCTCCACCCCACAAAACACACTCATGCTTTCCACGGCTTCCGCTTGCTCGGTCCAAGCGTAACGGTCGGCGGCTTGATCTTGCACGTCATGTCCCACGCCGCCGCCATACGCTCCAGCACGGCATCGCTCGGGTCGCGCTTGCCTTGGCGGATATCACACAAGTTGGACTCGCCTACCGTCGCTGCCCACGCCGCATCGCGTAGCGTCGCATACGTCTTGATCGCTTCGCAAATCAGTTCCAGGTCGGTGTCTGTTAGTTTGGGCATAGGGTCTTTCCTTAGTTCGGATCTGCCGGTCGCTCATGTATGTCAGCGATCCGCCCGAGCGTGTTTGCTATTTCGTTCAACCCTCCGGCAGCCGTTGTCTGCGGCGTCGGGCCGTCAATCGCTTGAGCGATAGTCGCACACCCCACTAGTAGTGCCGTCGCCAGTGCCACCGCATCGGCTGACGTATCCCTTGGTAGGTTTTGCAGCGTTTGGCTGATAATCGAAGAATACCAGTCATTGTCAAACAGCGTAACTTTCATCATACACCCTTAGTTCTGATGCGGTTCGTACCGCTGGATTCTGTCGCCGCCCATCACGGGTACGGCCTCGTACCACGTCCCCGGGTCTTTGGCGGCTGATAACCGTACCATCCACTCAGCTTCGGCTTCGATGCAATGTACCGTCTTGAGCGGCTTGCTGTTTTGCAGGATCGTCCAGCGTCGGCCTAGTAGTTTCATGGTTTGGTCTCCGCGTGGTTGCATCGGCCATCAAGGCGAAGCCCGCGGGGCTCTGGGCTTGGTGGTCGTTAAACAGGCCGGCAGTCGCGGACAGCCAAGCACGCCGGTACATTGTCGCCCAAGATTAGTTCAATGTATCGGCAATCGTCGTTGGTGATTGAGCATTTGCCGTTGAGCTCATCCCTAAGATGGTCCTTCACGCGGTTTAGGCCCCTGATCTTCTCGTCCAAGACGGCAGCCACTATCAGTGCCTCGCCTATTGTAATCTTACGGTCTTCTCGGCGTTTCGTTTCAGTCGTCATCGTTTCGTCTCCCGCTCAGGGCCGCGGTTGGTTGCTTCCGATGCCCACATTATACACAATCCTGATTACTTCGCAAGAGAACTATACCGTCACAGCGAAACTATTTTACGGGCCTAAGGTGCTATGGCGTATAGACTTACGGCGCCTCGGGCCAGAAGGGCCGGAAAGTATTCTGCGGATTTATCACGGCGGAAGCCGGGTTGCCGGGATTCTCGGTGGTTGTTAGAATCGGGCAACGAAAGGATCGATGATGCGCCGAGATGGCGTCCATGCCGATCGGTGCGCAGCACAAGGCCGACACGGAGCCGCGGCAACGGTATGGACCGCCGCCGCAGCCGATACACCTGGGGCCGATCAAACGGAAGCGTCGCAACCAGCAACGGAATTACGAAGGCGACATGGTGTTCGACGCAAGCAGATAGCTATACCAGCGTAGACGGCGGCGGGTAGCTGTCGCGTTCCATCACCGTGAAGTGGCTCATTTGATCCGTAATAAGATATGCGTCGTTGCCTGTAAAATTCGCGACGCGCAAGTCAAGGGAATGACCTGGATCGAGCAACAAAAGATAAGGGCCGCCCCCGCATGTATTGCCGCGATTATTGCCGGCAACCGTAGTCGTCGATATTCGTCCTTCACACCCCGGCACTGGATCTTGCACGACCGCAAATGTATCGTCGACTTCCCGCAGTCGCACTCGCATGGTTGTAGTTCCATCTGGGACCGGTGTCGTGTTTCGTTCGAGCGTTACCGACCATGATACTTCAACGAGCATCGTCCGCCCGTCAGTTGTCGGATCGCCATCTCCATGTGTAACATTGATAATTTTGGCAAACGGTGAAACTGTGGGCAGTGCTAGATCGCTGCCAATTATCGTTGCGATCGCGAGCCGTATTGAAGCAGCCCCCCCAGTCCCGACATTCTGCTGCGGCGTGTTATACGCCGTAATCGCCGATCGAATCGGAATAGGCGTACGATGAATCCCCGGCTGCGCAAACTCGTGAAACCGATCGTTCTCATGCTGGCGCACCGAAGCGTCGATACGCTTGCGGGCGGCGTCGCTGTAGACTCTGCTCATCGTGGGTTTGCCTAGGATGGTTGTTCGCGGAGCCAGAGCATCACGAGTAAGTCGGTGCCGTCCGCGTTCGACGTGGGGATCGTTACCACGACCTGGAACGAATCAGCTTCCAAGTAAGAGGTAACAGCCAGCGTGGCAGCCAATGGCGTTCTATCCACCCCGGTGTCAAACAGGATCGGACTCGACAATATGCTTGTATAGGCACCGCCGGCATTGCCTTTCAGAATTTCAATACTTACATCGTGAGTCCCCGTCGGAGCGACAGCCAAGACAGCTTGCGCGGCTTCGATCGTACCGGCCTTCTTGGCAATCCATATTACTTCGCCGGCATCGGCAGCCACAACTCCGTTCTGACGGTAGAAGGCCACATGCTGCTGGATCACAATGTCGGGCGTCCCACGATCCGCCTGGGCCGTCGAGTTGGCGGCGGACGGAAAGTCGGTAATCGAAATAGTCGGAGTAAGGTTATGTGTAGCTGCCATTTTTTTACCTCATAGTGCTAGAGTCGAACACGAGCGGTTCCGCGCCGTCGCCCCATCTCATGCTCTTGTATCGCGTGAAGTGTAGATACTCCAGTTCGTGTGTAACATCGTTCTTGTCGAATGCAACGACCGCGCCGGCCGGAGTCCTCACCAATGGCCACGGGTCTGTCGCGGGCGCATTTTCTTGCATGATCCTCCGTACCTTCCCGTCCAGCGGCCTCTCGTGGGTTCCCGCGTGCAATATCCGCAATTGCCAGAATACTATTGCATCCTTCCCGTCCGCACCCTGGACCGGTATTCCGGCTTCGTCTCTTATGACCTTGCCCTCAATGATCTCAACGTCATACGTGACAACGCGATAATTGATGCGGTCGCCGTGCCTCGGATTGCCATCTGTACCGTTGGGGTGTTTGTAGATGAACGACGCCGGGCGCGACGTTATGGACGCGATCTTCGCCTGCCCTGGAATCTCGAACCACAAGAACGAATCGGTGTTGACGCTATTCTCGAACTGCCGCATGACCTGTGGGTCGTATTCGGGAAATAGTGCCGGTATGCCCAGGGCCCCATCTACAAACGCCTGGTTCCGCGTAATCTTGAACGATTGTCTATTTGCGTCGCGTGTCAGCCGCGGGTTGAACGGTTCGCCGATATCGGTGGTTAGGGCCCTGCCGGCCAAGTCCTCCTCCATTGGCTCCTGGTATTTGATAGTCCCGATGTCCAACGTAGCCAAGTCCATCAACCGGTTGTCCGGGTTGCCGTACGTATCCTCCTCTTGCTGGATCGATACCTCCGAAGAATAGGTCACGGTGACAAACCACTTGACACCGCCGCCAGCCAACTTCTGTTCTTTGGCATCGCGAGATATAACGACAGCAGTCTCGTCAGCATGGTCGTCACCACGCTGGGGCAAGCCTAGCGTTTCTGACTCGGCGGAAAGCAACACAATGTTCGAGTCGTCTGCTGTGTCGTCGGTAAGCACCTGGTACACCCGGGTATACGTGACTACCCCTTTCTTGCCTTCCTTGCCGCCCCTGCTGTCGGGCGATAGTGCTACTTCTGTTACTGTCATTTATGCGGCCTCCACGTCTACTAGCTCGGGGGGCTCCAGAGACTCCAACAACTTCTTGGCAGCCTCTAGCGTGGCGTTCAGCTTCTTTAACTCGGCGGTCTGCTTCTTCTGTTCGCCCTCGGCCCCAAAACCCATAGCCCGCTGGATCGCGTCGAACGCCGCGTTGCTGCCGGCTTCAAGTGCTGGGTTGCGGAGAAAGCCCTGGGCAGTTGGGTCTTCCGGCAGTAGTGCTCGTAGTTTTTCACGGATGGCTTCGATGGCACGCTCCCGAACGTCGGGCATGAAGTCAAATCGTCCGGCCGCCTGTAGTTTGCTTATAACTGCGAACTCTCCTGCGATGTTTTCGATCGGTGTACGAGTAGCGTGAAACAGCGCCTTCGCAGACGCATCCAGGGCTGCCGACTTCTTTCTGGATTCTGCGAGAAGGGCCAATCGCTTTGCAGTCATCTCGTTGATCCGTCGCATTTCGTTAGCCAGATCGAACATTGCATGACGCGCCTTCCGACCTTCCGGGCCGATTCTCTTTATGATCGCCAGAGAACTTTCAAGGGCACCAGACGCACCTTCACCGAACCCAATAAAACCAGCACGACTCGCCTTAGCTATGTCCAGATTCTCAATACGTTCCCGTTCTGCATTACGAGCATCGAGCGCCGCGTTTCGCGCTTTAATGATCGCGTCGACCAAGAGAGCCAGCTTCTCAATTTCAGCCGGGCGCTCGGCTGGCGTTAAACGTTTGCCGTCCACTAAGGGACGTTCTCCCCTGAGTAGCTGCTCCCGCAACTTATTAGTAATCTGCAACGCTTTGTTGAAACTCTTAATCAAGACGTCCTGTTTTCTTAATTCCTTTGTAACCGCTAGTTCAACTATCTTGTCTGCCCGTCGATCGGGATCCACAGGGCGGGGCTTTCTGGGCGGTGCTGCTATAAACTCGTCGGCAAACGCTTTGCCAATGACCCTAGACAAGTTGGCAATTATTGGTATCGCCGCGAGCCCGGTGCCGATTGCGGCCCCTCTTTTGCCACCCAGTCCCTGTCCTACCGCTGCTCCCGTCAATAGCGTAAGCAACGCCTTGCCGCCTTTGGTGGTAAAGATATCAGCCAATGCTTTCAACGGCTCTGCCAGTTCAGTCGTAATCGATTGCCCGACGCCCGCCAGTGATAGCTTGAACTTATCTATCGCATCATTTGCGTCTTCGATCGCCCGAGCATCCGTTCGAGATATCGCAATGCCCAATCTCTCCGCCTCTTTCTGCATTGCAGCCAGCCCCTCTTTGCCGAGCTTCAGGGTGTTGACTAACGCAACGCCCTCAGAGTCGAACAGCTTGAACGACAACCGCACTCGATCCGATTGATTCTTGACGGCCTTCATCGCTTCAGCGATTTCTGCAAATGCCGCAGTCGGGGCCAGTTGAGAAAGCCGCTGGGCATCCAACCCCAACTCAGCAAGAGCCGCCTTCGCTTCGCCGGTCCCTTGTGCAGCTTCAGCCAGCCGACGGACCATCCGCTGCAACGCCATATTGGCCGTGTTGGTCTCGACACCTGTCAGCTTCGCCGCAAGGTGGAATCCGGCCAGGGCCTCAGTTGTCTCGCCGAGTTTGTCAGCAGTCTTTGCGAGAGCGTCGACAGCCGTCAGTTGTTGCTTAACCAACACTGCCAGGCCAGCCCCGGCGGCCAGTCCCAAACCTTGTGCGAACAGCGTGAGGGCCTTTGACGCCGCTGTTACTTTGGTCTTGAGCGTAGAGACGGTCTTGCCAGACCGCTTCATGCCCTGTTCAAATTTCTTGGTGTCGGCAACCAGCCGCACAGCAAGTGATCGGATTACAGCCATCGTTACCTGTGTCTCTTTGCCATTGACTGAAACATCGCCTGCACGGCCTGCCCCTTCGCTACAACTTCATCTTGGCTAGGCATTGTCTTTATCCCGAACGGCCGCGGGTCAACCTTGCCTTTGCTCATGCCGGAGTGAGCGGCAATCATCGCCGCGTTGTAATCCTGTCGTTCACCGCCGATCGGTTCGATCGAGTGAAAAATCATCCACTCACGAAACTCCCTGGCCGACAACCGTTGTTTCAACTCGCCGACCGTCGAGCCCAGGTGTCCCGCTAACTGGAACCAGAATCGGGCGGTGTGGTCTTCTCGGAGTTTTTTGCCGTCTTCTTGTCGAACTCGATATCCATGCCGTTGTGGTCATACGCGGCTTTGAACACCCGCGTGATGAACGCGCAGTCCATTGCGGCGAATGATGCGATCTGCCGCTTGTCTTCGGCAAACTGCTGCACGCCGGCTTCGTCGCATAGCGTCAACCAGGCGAAGCTACCGCGAGTATTCGGATCCTTGTCGTCGGTGCCTACGTACTCGCCTTCCCACACTTCGCGCTCGCTGGCTGTGATTCGGCACACGAACACGTGGCCGTCTCGCTCAGGGATCGGGACCTTCAGCGGGCATCGGTCAAACGTGGCTCCCAGGATATCAGTCGTTGTCAAATGTTGGCTCATCGTCCTCTACGTCCTCTTCAGGGGTTTCGGGTTCAGGGGTTTCTATCGGGGGTGGCGTCGGCTGTATAGGCAACGTGCCGGCCTCCAGTGCCGCGGCGAATCGTGCGGTTCGTGCGGCGACTGCCTTGGCTAGCTTGTCTTGCCCCCATTGCTGCCGCTCGGCGTCCTCAATATCTTGCCGTCGCTGCCGGTCGGCTTGCTTCTGCTGCCAGTCCGCAATAGCCTCCTCGGCCTCCTCGTCCGCCGGCTCGCAGATGCCAGCCTTCATCCACATCGTCATCCGGCCCTTCTCTCGCTGTAGCTGCATGTGTTCAGATCGCGCACTACGCATTTTCTCGCGGCCGTCCAGGGGGTGCGTTAATATCGTTCCGATTGGCACGTATACACCCCCCGGGCCGGTTCGCGGCGCTGTGGTTCGCACTCTCATGTTCTCGCTCCTGTGTTGGCAGCCGCCATAACCGGTTACGGCAGGTTGATGTCGGCAGTTACCTTTATTGTCACGTCCGCCGTCTGCATTGTTCCGATCGACGCAGACGGGGAAAAGCTCGTGATGAATCCGCTGAAATCCCAGTTATCAGCGCCCGTGGCTGTCCACCCTATAACGATGGCAACGGGCAACAGTTCGCCGATATTGTCAGTAAGAATCAAGTGCGCCGCGTAGGCGTCATCCGAGTCGTACATGATCGTCAGCGACACTTCGCCGCCATCGAATGGGCCGGGGATGAACGTGCGGCCGATTACCCCCGTTCCAGCCCCGGAGCCGGTTGTCACCTTGGTGTTGTCAAGCGTGGTTGTATCGACGCTCTCGACAGTTGCCGACGGCCCCGATATGTCAATGACCTGAGCAACGGTGATGGCATCAAACGAGATGGTAACCCCATCGCCTAGTTTCTTGGACATGATAAATCCTCCTTATCAATGCGCGGGAAGGGCTTCCTGGAAAGAAACCCTGTAGTCGTGAATTATCCGGTTGATACTTATGTCGCGGCCTTCGCCGGGAAACTCCGGCCGGTCCAGTTCGCTTTCGAGCACCACGGACTGCACCGTGCTGCTGCCCATAGTCGTGTTGAGCCGGCCGTCCAGTTCGTCTCTCACCGCTTCGGCCAACAGGTCAAGTGTGTTCGGATCGTCGCTCCACGATTCGACCTGATAGGACGCACTGGCCAGCCCTGCCTTCAAGTCCAGGTCGTGAAACCGTTGCGTCGATAGTTTGCTGACCGTTACGTATGCTTTGCCCGGCTGCGACCGCGACTTTGTGTTCTGTTCTTGGGACGGCCGATTGTGGTATACCGCCACCTCGCCGTCCGTGTTGGTCACGACGGCGATTATCGCCGGCCGCGCCTTCACGTAGTTCAAAAAGTCAAGTCGAATGCTCATGGTGCTTTGGTTGGGAACAGTTCCCTCTTTGCGACCTCTACGATCTTTCGTTCTGCTGCCGCCCTGGCGGTATCAAATCCAATTCGGATGAACGGCTGTGGTTCTTGCTTCACGGTTCCGAATTCTAAAAAGTGGGTCCAGAAGACACCCGCGGCCTCTTCCATCGTTTCGTCTACGGCGAAGAACACGCCGACGCCTTTTCGTGTCCTTCGGATCGCCCTCACCTTGACTGCCCTCCGCCAAAAGTCACTTAGTGCTCCAGTGCTATCTGCACTCTCGGGCGTAAACTCTTGCACCTTTACCAAGATCATCTTGGCGGCCGGCCGTATCGCCTTCCGCATCACCGCCTTCGCTTTAGTTTTGGCAAGCTTTTCAAATTCAGCGACAAGCTCTTTGTCTCCCGACAAGTCGAAATTGAGAGTCGTGCCGCCGCCGCTTGCTCTGATTGGCCTTGCCATGGATATCGCCCGTGATTCTCGTAGTATCGCTCTGCGTCGCCTTCCGCTTCTCGAATGCCTCTCTCAAGCGTCCGGTGTTTCGTCAGCATCACGCCACCCGCTTACACAGCAGCACAATCTCCGTCGGCCGATCGGCCGGTATAATCGCTTCGATGTCCAGCGCGACGTCGCCCAGCGTCTGCGATTCCCACAGCAATTGGTGTTTCTCCGTCACGTCGGTTCGATGTCTCAACGTTACCCGGTGCGTCGCCTCGCCACGGTTCTGACCGCCCTCGATCTTCTCCTGGCCCGTGAGCGACTCGACCCGGGCTTGTACTGGTTCGATAGTCGTCCAGTCCGGTACGTCCCCGGCGGCTGCCAATCGATCGGCCTTGCCATCGTTCTGCTGTATCTTTATCCTGTGTCGTAGTTGTCCGGCTCGCATCACACCAACTCCCGACGCGAGTATTGGTCAAGTGCCCGCATTGCAATCCCGGGGATTGTAAATACGATAGTCCCTGTGCCGTGCTCTTCCCGATGCTCCCACCAATCCGCGACGATCTGCACCAGCGCTAGCTGGATAGTCGAGGGGACATCCGTGGCTGCGTCCCCATAACCAGCAACGTACGTGACCTCGATCGATCCGATGTCGCCGCGGTTGAACGGGAACACCTGGTCGAATGCCAGCGTCACCAGCCCCTTGAACTCGTTCGTAGTCACGTCGTAGATCGACGTGCTTAGCGTTTGCCGTACGCCGTCCGTGTCGAGGTACGTGACGCTCGTAACACTCTGAAGCGGCGGAAAGCTAAGTTCGATCCGGTTGTCCGTCGGCCAGTCGCTAAGTGTCTGCACACGCGTCTGTGTAATGAGCGATATCCAGAGCTGATCCTCGACCGTTTCCCGGGCCGACTGGATCATGCGGGTGATCTGCGTAGACTCCGCAGTCGTCGGGATCGGCAGTTGGGAATGCGCAACGACGTCGGCTGCAACGACCGGCTCGTCCGATGGTGCGGATGTGACGGAGTTTCCCACGGCGAGGCCCTCCGTTTAATCGGCGTCGACAGACGGATCGCCACCGGCGCCCGTAACAATAGCTACGGTGCCAGTCGTGTTACAGACGAACGGTTCGCAATGGACCATGGCTATTGCGACCGCGTTTGCGGCGATCGTCGCTCCACCGGCGAGGCCGCGGATGTCCGCGATGATCCCAGTAGTGCTGGCGTGGACTTCCAGATAGGGTTCGCCCGCATTTGTGTTATGCACTAGGTTGTCGGTGAACATGAGCCCTTCTGACGCGGATGCGTTCAAGATGCACGACGTGGAATAGTTGCCCATAAACTCGCAATGCCTAACGATTAGATTGTCCGACGACGCGAAGCTGATTGCAGACGCCGCTCCTGCATTCGCTGCGGGCTCGGCAAGGAACCGGCAGTTCTCAACAGTCACGCGGTCTGAACTCGCTTCAAGTTCCAAGGCGATAACGAAGTCCCAGCCTGTCGTGCCACCCCAATACCAATCGCAATTCTTGAACGTGACGTCGGCTGCGCCCTCAACCTGGACGCCAGCAACGACAGCACTGATACCGGCGTTGAACCGAAGGTTTTCGATCAACACCCCGGCCGCGCCGATGTTGATCTGCGCGTCCGTGTCGGCAAACGTAAACGTTGGCCGGTTGGAGCCTTGCCCCAGGCCGCGGATAGTCAAGCCAATCTTGTCGACGTCAAAGCCGTTGGTTGCCGTAAACGACTCCGCGTGCCCAGGCATGACGATGATCACGTCCCCTTCGCTTGCCGTGGCCTTGTTGATTGCCTGGTCCACCGTGGCCATGGGGTCCAGTTGCGTCGTGCCGGAGTTGCTGGAGTCGCCGTCACCTGAATGAACAAACCAATACTTTCCGGTCGTCATAGCCACGTCGCTGATTATGAATGAGCCGCCCGGATGCTTGAAAGACGTGAGTGATCCTCTGGACATGATCTGAGTTTCCTTTGCGTTAAACGGCCGCAGGTTGCGTTAATGCCGCTGTATCGGAGTCGTTCAAGCCGTCGTGCTCTATGGCAATGCTCCCGGCCGTTACCGTTGGGCTACGCCGCTTGTCACGTGTAGCGTAAAAGCCGTCCGCCAGGTCATAGCATTCGTTCGCCAACGTCTCGGGCGTAAAGCTCGCTTTCACCCTCGCCTGCCGAATGAATATCTCGCGAGCCAACATATCGGCCTCGCTGTTACGGCTGGTCTTTTTCGTCGCCATTGGGTTTGCCTTGAATTAGTCGATTGCAGATGCCGGGGTCTTCTGGGAGTAACGGGCCTTGTTCAGAATGTAATACAGCCCACCGAGTTGTGCGGCTCCCATGTCGGAGCCCTTGATGTCCACGCGAATGTGTGTGAACCCGGCGGACAAATCTGACGCCTTGATTTCGACGCAGATGATGGTTTCGTTTTCCGCACTGTTTATGACGACAGTGTCATACGATGTTCCCGCCGTCGGCGTTAAGATCGTCCACTGGCCGACGGCATTCAACGCCGTGGCACCAACTTTGTGTCGAACACGAGCGCCGGTAGTCAACGCCGTGGCACCCGCCCCCGCGGCTGATGTCGCCTCGTAGAAATAAAATACCGCGTCATCGCCGCCGGTGCCTACCGACGTCAGCAGCATGACCCAGCATGAGTCATAGTTCCGCATGTCAACGTAATCGCCAGTGTTCGTCGCAGCGGTGTCCAGGTCAACAGGCGTGATCGATGTCATGGAATTCTTCAAAGAACTCTTGGTTTGGCAGCATGATATAGACTCCAATTCAAAATGAATGCTGTTGGTTTCGCTTGCCGTTTACGCCCGGGTCTCCACCGCGATAAAGCTGGACTGGGTGGACCCCGTGCCCTTGAACGGCGTCACCGGGCTGTTCTCCCACGTCTGGCCGTCGATTCGGAAAATGAACCGCAGGGCCATCTGGTCGGTCAAGAACTGAACATGCATCGACACATCTTGACGGATCGCACCCTTGGTGATCGTCACGTACTGCGACAAGTCAGTGAGAGTGATGTCGCCAACCGTGCCTAGACCCGCGTTGAACTCGGTGGCGACCAGCGGCCGGCCGTAGATCGTGGCAAATGGTGCGCCGGCAATACCGGTCGGTGGGCTGAAGACAAGCTGCCCGGCCGTGCCAGTGTCGCGAGCCAGAGCAGCAAGTTGCGGCCACGCATTCTGGTTATACATCCAGACCGAATTAGCCTGCGATCGAGCAGCCAGGCGAGCCCACATGTTGTCGAGGTTCTCGGAAACGATCGTCGCGGCCACCTGGCCTGCTTCTTTTGTCACCGTGACCAAGGCGTCTGATTGTAAGAATCCCTGAGGCCGGCCAGCCCCCGTGCCGTTGACGATCGCATCGCCGAGCAAGAACTCAAATTCCTCGGCAGCCTTCTGACTGACCCACTGTTCCAGGGCCGAGCCGCCGTCGTCGATCAACTCCTGGGTCAGGTAGACCAGGACCGCAGCCTTCTTCAGCGTCAGGGTCAGCCGGCCGAGTGTTGGGGCTGACTTAGTGGCCGTGGCCCCCTCGTCAAGCCAGTAGCCGCGGATGCCGCCGGCGCGTGATCCGTCTGCGCGGCTCGACTCGTTGTTGCGCGGAAACGAAAGGGTATTACCTTGGACTGGAAACTGGTTTGTCCGGCTGATCAAGTCGTTGCCCCAAACGCGGTCAAAGATATTTTGCGAGAACTCAGGCAGGACCATGAACCCGCCGTCGCCGCCGATACCCTCGGACATACCCTCGACGGCGAGCATGTGTTGCTGATGAAAGCCCTGCGGATCCCGGATCTGCTGCTGGAGGCAACTGCCGAAGTTGTCCCAGTTCAGATAAGGCTTGTAGTTGGGCGGGCATCGAAACGGCTTGTCGCCCTTGTCCTCCCCAAGCCATTGGCTGTACGTGTCCTTGCCGCCATGTCGGCCCGGCGCATCGGGCATCAGCTTATCCGCTTGCGTTTGCCGTTCCGGGATCGTGGCCATCTGCTTTTGCAAGGCCTGGTGTTGGGTCCGGCGAGCGTCGCCAGCCTTCGCCGCATCCAGTTCAGTGGTCAGCCGCTCGAACTCTTCGGACAACTTGCCATACTCAGCCGTTTGTTCCGTAGTCAACGGGCTCTCGGCTGTGTCCTGCTTGCCAATCTCTTGCATCTCGTCCCATATCGGAACACGTTGCGCGGTTAGCTCTGCGAGAGTGAGTGGCATGGTCTTGCTCCTTTATTTGGAGTCGGTGACACGCCTTGCTAGAAAACGCTCCTACGGTGGGATGCCACCGACAAATCGTATGATTGATTCGTCGAGTAGCTACTCACCGAACTCAGCGTTGAGTAGATCTACTGATCCGCGTCCGCCTCCAGTTGACTCAGCAACAGGACGACGGCCACGGCAGTTGATTTTGTAGATTGCAATTGAATCCTAGCGAGTTGTTGCCAGGGATGCAAATGCAAGGTGTGGTATCATACCACGAAACGAGAACCGCGAGGTGCGCGGGTATGGACGCGGCCAGTGGGCACGACTTGGATATCCGCCCACTTGCAACACGGGCATCGCAAGTAACGGTGGTAGAACTGCCGGCAGCCGGACAGCCGAGACGAGCGGACGAATATCTGGCCGCCGCAGCCGTTTGGGCACGGATCGCCGCTTGCAACCGCTTTGTGATTCATTCTTCCATTTCCATTCGTCGCCGCTTGTGAGCGACGTCGCGGGCTATGCGGGCCTGGCTTGCAATGACGCTTTCGCCAGGCAACGATGATCCGCCATCTATGCGGGCTGATACTGACTGTAGATGGATGGGACCGTCGATCTGACCTTGGTCAACTATCTCCATGCCGCAACCTTTTGTGGTGGCTGCCGGTTCAAGCATTCTGTATGCCACCGCCAGGCTTTCTCTCAACTCGTCACGTTCGGCGCGTAGCTCTGCTGGCCCGACGACGATGCTGCCCAACTCGTTCACCACCTCTTCAAGCACGGTTCGCAAAACGGGAACGAACTCTGTCTCCCCGGTGTCGCCTCGCTCCATGTCGCGCACAGCCTCTCGGCATTGGTGAAGCTGGCTTCGGTCGCGTTCGATCGCAGCATCCGTTACTCCTCTGGCCTCCACGAGGTCCAGCTTCAGTTTGTCGCGCTCGGCTTGCACTTCGCAGACGTCAGACTGCAGCGTCAAGATCAGGTCGCTAAAGATGGCTGCCTCTTTGACTTTGAGTCGCGACTCTATCGCTATAGCGATAGCCGGGGCCAACAGCGACTTGCCGTGCTTGCGACCGAGCGTTCCCGTTTGTCTGTCCGGGACCGCCTTCTCCCCGAACTGCCGGTCCAACCGCTTTCGCAAATACTCGGCACAGCGGGCCTCGATAACCGCTCGCGGCTGGTCGGCAAACAGCTTATCCAACATCTCGCCCGCCTGCCATGCAACACCGTTCGGCAACCCCTCGACGCTCAACTCGGACCCCAGCAGCCCGTCGACAGCGTCGCCCTCCCATACGATGTCGCTGGCGTGCACTGCGGTCGGGTGCCACAGCGGGGGCAACGGTTCGCCCGTCGTCTCGTCCAGCAACAACTCGCCAGACTTTCGGTCGCGCCGCAACTCCTCATCAACCTGGAGCACCAGGCTGCTGCTGATCGCATCGGAATCCTCTTCGGTCCTGGATAACACGTAGCTGCCGATATCGCCGCTCGGCGTGTCGAACGAACTCTCCGCCAAGTGCAGGTCACCCCGAACGATAGAAATCTCGGTGCCGTCTTTATCCATCGTATCCATCCGGACCTTCTTGATCCGGCCAAGATGCTTGCCCACGCCGTCGTCAGATGCGTTCGGGTGTGCGAGTCGAGACTTCAGTCCCTTCGGTTCAGCCTTGGCGAGACGGACAATCTCGCGCAAGTCCTTCTTGCCGAACTCGCCGCGGCCTGCTGATTTGAGCGGCCCTTCCTGCGCGAGGACCATGCCGTTGATGATCTTATTATCCCGGTCAACACCGATCGGCTTGACCCGGTCCGCGGTCGACGGCTGCGCCCTCAACCACTCGGGGTTGACTGGCATTTGGCGAACGGGTTTGGTTTGTGACTCGGTTGCTGTGGTGGACATGGCTAATCCCCTTCTGGGTTTTGGTTGTCATCGACTTGGCTTCTTTGGTGGCGGCGATTGTATCTATCCTGTCATCACCTCGTGGCCCAAGTGGCTTCGTTCATTCACCCACACCTTGGCGTCGGCTTCGCTTCGCTCGGTCGGCCACGTATCGACACACGCTGCAACGGCCGCGGGAAACTCATCTTTATTTACTGTGTCGTAGAGTCCCGACAGTTGCCGGCGCGATTCGGCTACGTGGCTTGTGACCAAGTCGTTTACCGCCGATGCAATCAGTTGGTCGGCAACGCTGGGGCGTATCGGATTCGGATCCACGTTGAAGTCATCGTCGCCAAGTATTACATTCGCCTGTAGCACCTTGCTGAGTACCGGCCGTAAAGCATCGACAGCCAGTCGCTCGTGTCTGCCGTAATACGTTTCCATCCAGGCGAGCCACTCCGTTGGCTTTCGGCTGGCCCGCTTCGCCGCATTGGCTTCGTTCGTCAACAGCCGCTTCAACACGTCGGCCACCCAGCCCTCGCATAAGTCTCGCTTCTGCTGCGCGTCGTTTGCTTCTTTCATGCACCACTCGCCGAAATTGTCTGTCAGGGTCCTGGGCGGTTTGGACGGCGATTGCTGCTCTCGCTGCGGCGATTGGCCGCTGCCTTTACTAAAGTCTATCTCGTCAAGCCTGTCAAGCGGAACCATGTTCATTGCTACGAACCGCGTGTCGCCGTCTGGTCCAATCCCGTTCAGGTTTTCAAGCCCGCGAATCTCGTTGGCCGACAGCACGCCGATCCGCCACAGCTCAGTGTAGAACTTCGACCGGGCTGCGGAGTCGGATTGCAACAGCGTCAGCAACAAGTGCTCGGCAAAGAATCCGTCCGCCTGCTCTTGGACGGTCAGCAGTTGCCGCCACGTCTCAGTTTCCCACCGCACAAGCCACGGCATCAAGGCATCAATAAACTCCAAAGCCAATTGCTCGATATTCGAGAACGTCGCTCGCGTCAAGTCTGCCAGCTTGTGCGGCGGCAACCCATACCATCGGGCAATCTCTGAGATGTTGTGTTGTCGCGTGCCGAGAAACTGTGCATCTTCCGGCGGGATGGCGATCGCGTTATAGGTCGTGCCCTCTTCGAGGATCGCAACCCGATTGCCCTTGTCCGGGCCACCGCCATGCAGAGTCTTCCAGTCTTCGCGCATTCGCTTCGCCGCCGGCTCCGACAGCTTCTTGGGCGTGGTTAGTATCCCCGACGTCCGACCGTCATTGCCAAACAGCGTTGCGCCATATCGTTCAGTAGCCAAGCCCATGCCAATCGATTCGCGGGCCTGTCCAATGACACCCTTGCCGATCACCCCCTGCTCGCTCATCGAGCCAACGACATTGAACATGTCCTCACTCAATAGTTCCACGTCGTTGCCGCTAGGATGATCGATGCGGAATCTCAGTATCCCGTCGTTGTTCCGGATAAATGGCGTCACCCGGTTCGCGTGAACCGGCCATAGCCGCATGGTCCGGCCCCGCTCGTCTCGGATGATCTCGCTGTACGTGTTGCCGGCGTTGACGAGTTGCGGTGTTGCCATCGACCGCCACGTCATCGACGTCATGTGCGGATTGGGGGCTTTTGCCAGCACGTTAAATAATGGGTGTTCGGTAGCAAGCCGCTTTGTCTTATCCGGACCCGGGTTGCGTTGGTACAGCAATAGCGGTAGTCGCGCCGTTGTGTCTGCGATCAGCCGCGTCGCAGCCCACACCGCCGAGTAGTTCAACGCCGAGTCGTTATCAACCGTAACACCGGACCGCGTAGGACCCGAGAAGCCCGGCAACGAACTATCGCCGGCTGTCTGAAACGAATGCAAGAAGTCTGCAAACGCCGTCAACGAGCGACGTGTGCCAAGCCGAAGATAACCGAGTATATTCATCATAGGATTGTCAATCCTCGTTCTTCGTAAATCGAATCGTATTCGGGGGCGGCGACCAGTGTTCGACCGACGGCCATGATCGTCGCAACAATCCCGTCAATCTTTTCGATGCTGGATTTCTTGGACGGCCTCACGTTGCCCGCGGCATCCATGTCGGCCGATACGTTCGACGCCATCCACCGCAAGACCGGGTTGCCATAATGCTTTAACTTGCCCTCAACGACCAGCCGCTCAAATTCCTTGCTCGGACCCGTCATATCCCTGAAGCCTTGGCCAACCACCACGGTTTCGAAGCCGTCTTGCCCGAGCTGGTTGATTAGTTGTATCGCGTTCCACCTGTCGGCCCCTATCTCTCGGATGTTGAACCGTTTATGCAACTCGTTTATGTCGCGACGGATTACGTCGTAATCGATCGTAGCTCCATCGGTCATCGTCAAAAAACCCTGGCGCGCCCAAACGGTGTAGTCAACACGGTCACGCCGCTCTCGCTCCCGAGCCTTGTCTGCCGGGATGTAGAAGTAAGGCAATAGGCTGATTGCCCCATCCTCTTCCGGGAAGGCCAGGACAAGGGCGGCAACGTCGATCGTGCTGGCAAGGTCCAGGCCGGCGTAACATTCGCGACCCTCTAGCCGCTGTTCGATCTCTGCCGCCGGCGTCGGCTCGGCCAGTCCGTAACACGCGTCCCATTTCTCCATCGATAGCCAGCGGGTTTCTTGTTGGGTCCATTGATTCAAACTAAGCTGCCGAAAGCTGTTTTCTTTACCCGGCGTCTCGATAGCTTTCTTGCAATGTTCGGTCAAGTATTCAAGCGACGGGCTCAAGCCCATATTCGGATTCGCCTTCGCCCACACCTTCGGATCCGTCCAGTCTGCGTCGACGTCGGCGAAGTATAGCACAGGCAGAAACGACGGGTCCTTTGTGATCCCGTCTCGCACCTTCACCGCGTAGTCGTGTTGCTCCCAGCAAATGGAGTTGCGGTCGTAACCAGCCGTGGTGATAACCACGGTTACCGGCTGTTCCCGAGCACCTTGCCCAGTCTGCAATGAGTCCCATAGCTCCCGATGTTTCTGCACGAACAGTTCATCGAACACGATCGCGCTCGGTGACGTACCGTAGAGCGATCCGGCCTCGGCCGGTACGGCCGTCTGCACGCTATCGCTTTCGGCATGAATGATCCGTCGCGTCGAGTCGATTATGGTGCAACGCTGCGACAACCATTTGTTTCGCCGAACCATGCTTGCGCCCATCCGGTGAACGATGCTGGCCTGCTCGCGTGTGCTCGCCGCGCAGTAGACCTCGCCGCCTTGTTCACCGTCTGCGATCAACAGATATAACGCGATGGCGGCTGCCAATAACGACTTGCCGTTCTTACGCGGAATCTCGATGTAGGCCATGCGGTAACGCCGCGTCCCGTTCTCTCGCTTCCAGCCGAACAGGGTGCGAACAATCGCATCTTGCCACGGCTCCAACAGGAACGGTTGGCCTGCCCAGCGGCCCTTGACGTGAGTACAGAAGCTCTCGATGAACTCTACAGCGTGGTTCGCTGCGCCCTCGCTGTACCACAGTCCCGACTCGAATAGGTGCTTGCCCTTCCCTTCGCGCACTAACTTGCCCGCGGCTGCCAGCGGGCTGTAGCCTACTAGGTCTGTCGGGATGTTGTGGGTTGGGGCTATCATTCGTTAAGTGGGCCGCGTCTAGTTCTGTATTGTCCACACGCTTGTCCGATAGACTCTCGCACCGGGAACCGCCACGCATCTGGGTGGCGGCAATCTCCCGTTGGGTGACCAAACTCCGGCCCCGCTGGTCGACCGACAAACTGTGGCGGCATGGCCTCGCACGTGCCCCACTTCTCCTGCCCACCGTCCCGCCTGAAGCAGCCGCTGCGCATCCCGTGCCGAGTTTGAATCGCCACACAAAGCCGCGGGCTCCCCGTCGCGGCGTCGCCACGTATAAGGGCCGCAAGCGACGACGGACACCCCGCCCTGCATCCTGCACCGCGTATCAGAAATCCGTTTCGCATCACGCACACTCGCGGGCCGTGCGCCGCCATTGAGGTAGTTCATCATCCTACATCCTCCCGATAAGGTCGCAGTTGCATTTCCTCCCGAGACTCTTTGTCATCCGGCCCAGTCGTCATCAACCGCGTCCGGGCCGTCGGGTTCAAGCCAAGCTCAGTCAGGCTATCTCGTAGCGCCTTTATATTGTGTTTGTGGGCTACGGCCATCGGCGACCTTACCCACTCGGCCCGTTCCTTCGGTGTTGCCTGGATGTCTCCGATGATCTCCTGCGACAAACTCGCCGTCATCCACTGCGCTGTACGCTCCCATTGCACGTACGAGTAGGCCGCGACCTGTAGCGCCACGCCGTCGGCCAGTGTCATCACGCCCATGCCGTCGAGCAGCCCGCCCAGCATTTGGTAGACTTCGACAACCCGGGGCGACATACTCTTCGGCGGTTCCGGCAGCCCACGCTCCGGTTCCGGCTCGCGCACATTCAGCGGTCGCTTGCCTGGGTTGCCCGCCAGCTTCTTCTGCCGTGCCGACTGTGGTTTGCGTCCTCTGGTCATCGTCTCGCCTATGCACTCCGGCCAAAGAACACCAGGTCGTACGTGATGTCCCCGCCCGATGCCAACACCTGGAATATGTGGTTGGTGGTGTTCGCTACGGCGTAAGCTGGATCGTCCGGGGCGAAGATAGAATAGATTCCGCCCGGGTGGATGATTTGGATATCGGTGCTCAGCTTTCCGCCGAAGGGTCCAGTCCAGGCCGTTGAATCGCCCTGGCCGCCGATAACCATGTTGCCTGCCGACGTCGACTGATTGTGGGCAAGCACAGCCACTACCTCGGTAAAACCCGCGGCGTTGCCGAGCATGTCGAAGTTCGTTGCCGTACCGTCAAACGTCGACCCGTCAAACAGATTGTAATCGTCGGTAGCTGCGCTGGTCAGTGCCTTGTCGCGGTTCTGCAACTCTAAATCGAGCTTGTTTGCGGTGGTCCCGCTTGTCAATGGGGTTACCGGCTCCCAGTCGAGTCCGATCGGCGCGGGGACAAGCACATTCGCATCGTCCAGGTTGTGGAACAACTCGGCGGTCATACGGAGCGCGAAGTTGAAACGTCGTAAAGCAGAAGCCATTTGATTTCTCCTATTCGTTATAGCGCAATAAAAAAGGGCCGACGCGGTTGTCCCGCGCGGCCCTAAAGTGCCACGTAGTCTTTAGCCTACTCGCCGGGGTACTACGCCGACGTCAGCGTTCTAGTTGTCAGCGACGCGGGATATTCCGCGCCGACCCATGAGGGGTTAGGTTTCTCCTTTGAGGATCACGCGCCACGAACACGTATCATTCCTCCCGCTCCGCTTCATCGCCTCGTCGAACGTCGTGGGCGTCTCGCTGCCAAGACCGTCGTTTTCGACTTTTCCGTAAACGTGACACACAAACCAGGTTCTTGGCTTGAGCTTGTGCGGCGGCTCACTCGTCGCCACGGCCTTCGACCCGAACAGCAGGGCCAGCGGCGCGGCGATGATTCGTTTTAGTAGGCTACGCCTGTTCATGGTTTGATCTCCTCGGTATGATCGCAATCAAGCGACCCCAGTCGAACTCGTTGAAGTCGATCATGCCGCAACATCCTTCGACCGGTTCACCCCCGGTCTCGTCTATCTTGGCCGCCCAGTCCGTATCGGCGTCGACTGTGACTGTGACTGTGACTGTTGCCGTTCTCGTTACATCGCGATGATCCAACAGAGCCCTCGCTACGTCGTTCGGATTG
>LAZR01000890.1_pt1 | contig 20434 bp, 20 predicted proteins | sample 329461 | NCBI WGS metagenome assembly LAZR01 (sample SAMN03002196, study PRJNA259156) | marine sediment metagenome | biome: sea floor; feature: Hydrothermal impacted sediments; material: marine sediment; isolation source: Loki non-amplified sample from Loki's castle hydrothermal vent sediment ...
CTAAGGATTTCTCCATAGGTAATGTGGATCAGCTGTCTGGCATCCGGGTTGTTAAAAAGCTCAGGGAGCTGTCCATCCCTCAGAGTTGAAAGATCCGGTACTTTTTTTATGTTGGTGGTAACATGATAGTATTTTGTTGCTCTGTCAAAAGTCAGCAATGCCTTCCTGTGGAGTTCACGGTAAAGACCGGGATCTTTGCGGGCAATGACTTTTACGGCTTCGAGCCAGTTTGTACCGGAGGTCTTTATATGAAAACGACCTCGGCTGAGTTCCCCGATTACAGGAAAAACCGAAAACTTATCGCTCCCCGAATGGACCGAAATTTTATAACCAAAATATCTGGCAAGCGCGGCGTGAGTTCTGAATGAACGCTTAAATGCATCGAGGTCTCCAATATAGTCGATCGCTTTTTGAAACTCCCCCACAAAACGCGGGGCTACCGATGATACTTTTATGTTTGCTTCGCAGATCTCGTTAGCGATAAACAGGTGTGCCTGGGGCGAGGTCGGTGCCGAAGATTCATCCACGGACAATTCAAAATCAAAGGCATCTTCCCCTTTTTCATCCACCGCTGCATTGTAAAGCCTTTCTGCGTGTTCTATCGCCTCTTTATATGTAAGAGATATCCTGGCCAGGTCTAAGTTTGAAAAAGCTATGGACTCACCGGTGTCGAGCTCCAGCTCAACAGGTAAATACTTTTTTTCTATCCACTTTATTTACACAACCTTCAGCAACATACTACATACTTGGCGGGTTCGGGGCTGTTTTACAGCTTTGGGCGTTTTATAATTTAATAGCTTTTTTAAGGGGAGCTAAAGTGAATAAGTCTAGAATATTTTCTTCATTTCATCAAAACATTTTAAAGATAGTAGCAACGCTCTGGGCGATTAAAATGGTATTGCAATTACTGAGTTCAGTACCGTATTTTTCTAATTTGGCAGTAACCTATTTAGATTTTACAATCGGTTATTTGCATTGGACATTTTTAGGGGTAGTTACCCTAAGCTTGTTTCTTTTTCTGGACTATTTTAATCTACTAAACCTAAACAAAAAAATGTTCTGGTTATATTTTTCGGGCTTTATACTTACCGAAGCACTTATTTTTTACAAGGCAATTGTATCATGGCAAGAAACTTCTTTATTCTCTGAATATATTGTTGTTTTGGCAATAGCAAGTCTGGTTATTTTAGTGGCTGTATTAGGTGTTTTATCAAGTGGTAATAGACTTAAAGCTAAATTCTAATGATTTAAAACCCTCCTTTAACGTCTTAAAAAGGTAAGTCCGTCTTCTAGACCTATAGTTAAATCATAAAGGCTTGTATTCTCCAGCATATCTCGTAAATCATTTCTAACTTGAACAAATCTATCATGAACCGGACAAGGTTTATGTGCGTTACACTGTTTAAGACCAAGACCGCAACCTTCATAAACTTTATTACCGTCAATCGCAAACACAATCTGATTGAGTTTGATTTTAGAAATTTTAGATTTTTCAATTTCAAAACCTCCAGACGGACCTTTTATCGAGTTGATAATATTGCTTTTAGTTAATTGTTGTAAAACTTTGGCGGTAAAAGCAACAGGAGAATCAATCTTCTCCGCAATCTCTTTAAAATTCACACGAGTACCTTCTAGCGATTTTAATGCTATGTAAGTTGAAGCTCTAATTGCGTATTCGCAGGCTTTTGAAAACATTCAATAATGTGTTTTAGATTGAAAATATAAACTTTACTTCAGAATGAAATTATACGTGTTAGTTTATATCCTGCAAATATCAGTAATTATGGGTTTTTAGAATATGAATTTTATCATAAATTAAAATCTATAACCATAAAAAAAGAGAGCCCAAATAAGGTTTTCTTTCTAATTTTAATAAAGTAAATTATTCTTAATTTCCTAAATGGGTATTGTAGAATTTCCAAGCTTGTGTAGCCACATCTCTGCCTAATTGCAAGCCAGCAATGTTATCGGCTTGTATGTGGGAACCGCCCATTACTCTAGACATCCCAGCCATGTTTGCGGCTTCGGTAAATGTGGGGAAAGATATTGTAACAGGTTGCCCGTAAAAAACAGAATCTATTTCCGATAAAGTTCCTGGTATCAATTCAATAGATTCACCAAAATAATCATCACCTGTAAAAAGGCGTAATACTTCTGCACAACCACTACTAATGGTACTATGACCAGAGGTGTAACTAGGGAATGGCGGGCAAAGAAAAATATCGGGAGAATAAGCCTCTCCGTTTAATCCTTCAACTTCACCATATTGATTACTACCATCATTTTTTATTGCTTCTATGGTTGCTTTAGCTGCTAAATTACCTACACCTTCAGGAGTAGTAGGGTCTAAAGAAATATTATATGGGTCAGGACCTAATTCAACCATTAACTTTCTGAACATCTCGATATCTGAATAATAGTATTCTTTCATGGCACCAAAAGCTGCATAACTAATAGCAATTTCTTTATTTGAAAGTGTTTGCTTGGCTATTGGTCTTCTGTCTACATTTTTTAGATAAACAGGAATAGCATTTGCGTCATATAAGGACCATGCATCAAAAATGGAGATAAAGATTAAACCGGGGTAGCGAGAGGTTATCGTTATTGGTTAACCACCAAATAAATATAATAAAGACAGTGAAAAACCTAAAATTTATGCTGTAAGAACATTCTGCATGAAATCATGTAATTGATGCATTTGTGGTTTCCCTTTTTTCTTACCGCTTCTACCAGCAAAATAGAGTACAAACCATATAGCTACTAATAGTGCCATGATACCTAATTGAATATGATATGCTTTGTTTAAAGACGAGCTGGCATATGCCCAAATACCAACAATAATAAAAAGTGTGGCAATTATGAAGTGAATGAACATGAAGAACGTCCAAAGGGTAGGGTTGGGTCCAAATACGCCATGTAATCGACAGTTGTCCATATCAATTTCGTCAATTTCTAAATGAAGCTGAGGAGACCAAAAGTGATGTTCTTTTTGATTGAATTTGATGAATACATGCTCATCTAATCGTTTAATTAAAAATGGCGCTTCTTTTGTCTGTTCAAATTTAGAAAGAACAACTTCTTTGGAGGTAGGTACATCTAATTGAAACCTAGGGCGAAGCACAATTTCGTTCGGTAACGGTTTCATATTAGTATTGTTAGTTTGGCAGCAGCCATTAATTATGACACTCTATGGCACTTGAAACCAATTCGGTCACAGGTGCTGGTGATACGTAAGGTATACCAAGACCAAGACCTCTAAGTATAAAAAGTACACCAATGATAACTACAAAAACAGGAATTGCCTTTTGTACTTTTTGACGAACACCACCTTTTAATAAATTACTGAAATAAATAGCAGCGGTCATTAAGGGTAGGGTACCTACACCAAAAAGAACCATGTAAAGACTACCTTGTAAGGCATCGCCCATAGCTATTGATGCAAAAAGTGCCATGTACACCAATCCGCATGGTAAAAATCCATTCAAGAAACCTATGGTTAAAAAGGTATCTGGTGACTTTTTCTTCAATTCTTTCCCTAGTTGGTTTTTAACTTTAGATATGATTTTATAAATGGGTTTGGAAAGATTGTATTTGTTGAAGGTTTTATACGGAATTAAAACTACCAGAATCATTAAAGCTCCAATAGCTATAGATAGTTTTTGTTGTAAACCAAAAATCGAGAGTCCTTTACCTAGTAGGCCAAAAATTAGACCTATAAGACCGTAAGCCATTAAACGCCCAATATGGTAAATAAATATTTGACCGAATTTTTTATAGTTATTTGTTCTATCTACCGGAAGCATAAAGGCTATGGGTCCGCACATACCTACGCAGTGCAAACTTCCCATGAATCCTAATATGAGTGCAGATAATAGCATGTATTAAAATGTTATACTCTCTTTATGTAAAAAATCTTTTCCTTCGTGCTTCCAAAATATTTTAATGTCCCATCGACCATCCAACAATTGATTGTCAGGTATGAGCAAATGTGAATCGGATAAACTTATAGGCAAGTCGAAATCCAAATTCTTGTTGGATGGTCTGTATAAGGACACAGTACCGGTAACATTAGTATCATCATAACCTTCGGGAAAAAGTATAAGTAATCCTTCAGGAGAATTTTTTAGTTGTATTTGAGTAGGTGCAATTTGAGCGTTTTTCTCTGCATCTATTTCTTTTTGATATCCGAGTTCAGCCTTATAATATTCTTCTGTTACCAAATCGTGATTGGCATTATGGCTGGTGGTCATTGTAATCACGAAAAACATAATAAAACTAATGAATGCAACTATGGCAATCACAATACCGGTACCCCAATTAATTTTCATGATTTTCTATTTAAGTCTATTTATAACTACGTGGTGCCAAGAAGCGAGCCGTAGTGGTCTCTATTAACTTGTCTTTACTATATACACCAATTTTAAGGTTGTTTTTGTCGCCACTCAATGCAGCCGCATTAATTTCAATAAACAAAGTACCTTCTGCAATGGCTTCTGGTTCAACGTCAAAATTATCGGTACGTACCAGTTTAATCTCACCTTTTGGGGATATTAATTCAAAATGTACATCTTCAACTGCTTCAGTGGTTTTGTTCAATAATTTATAGGTAAACACATTACTAATAATATTCCCGTCTTTATGCTCGTAAAGCTGACCAGGTAATCTAAGAATATTTGCTTCCAAATCATTTCTCAAGAACATCATACCAACAAGAACTCCGGTTAAAATTACCAGTACTGCGGTATAGCCCTTTAAGCGTGGAGTAAACTCGAATTTTTTCTTTTTTGTAATTTCATCTTCACTGGCATAGCGAATCAATCCTTTTGGTAGATCCACTTTCTCCATTATACTATCGCACTCATCGATACAAGCAGTACAGTTTACACATTCTAGTTGCGTTCCGTTTCTAATGTCTATTCCCGTAGGGCAAACGTTTACACATTGAAAACAGTCAATACAGTCACCATGACCAAGATCTTCGCGATCTTCGTTCTTACGCCATTTTTTTCTACCGTTTTCAGCCTCACCACGTTTGTGGTCATAAGCAACAACAATAGATTGGTTGTCCAATAAAACACCTTGCATACGTCCATAAGGACAAGCAATGATACATACTTGTTCTCTAAACCAAGCGAATACAAAATAGAATACCGCTGTAAAAATTAACAACGAAACCATAGTGCTTACATGTTGGGTAGGTCCATCGGTTATGTATTGGATCAGGCGGTCACCACCAATTAGATAGGCAAGAAATACATTAGCTATGATAAAGGATATAATAAAAAAGATAAACCATTTCAATGTACGTTTACGAATCTTCTCCGCATTCCACTCTTGTCTAGCAAGGCGAATTTGAGCACCACGATCTCCATCGATCCAAAACTCTATTCTACGAAAAACCATTTCCATAAAAATGGTTTGCGGGCACATCCATCCACAGAAAATACGTCCAAAAGCTACTGTAAATAGCGCAATGAATACCACTCCAATAATCATTGAGATTACAAAGAGGTGAAAATCTTGTGGATAAAAAGGAAAACTAAAAATGTTGAAACGTCTTTCTAGGACATTGAACATTAAAAATTGGTTGCCGTTTATTTTAATAAAGGGAGACAGTATCAAGAAGGCAAGTAGCACATAACTTACATATTTACGATACTCGTAAAGTTTACCACTTGGCTTTTTGGGGAATACCCAAGCACGCTTACCATCTTCTTTAATGGTGCCAATGGAATCTCTAAAATTATCTTGATCTTGCGACATTTTATCTCTCTTTATGTGCTTTGAGAGGTTTTACGCTCTCACTGTATTCAGTTCATGGTTACCGATGCAGAATCAATTTCTACTTCCGGCATTGTTTGTTCAGCTGGAGCTTCTTGTGCAGGAGCATTTGGGTCTACCCAAATATCACCTTCAGGAGCTTTTGGATTGGCAGCTGTAGTACCTTGAAAACTTAAGACATAACTAGCTACCTGTGCAATCTCTGCAGGTTTTAAGTTTTGTTTCCAAGCAATCATACCTTTACCATCACGACCACCTTCAGATATAGTATGGAATACGTTTTTAATACCACCACCAAGAATCCAATTTTGATCTGTTAAGTTAGGTCCGATTCCGCCACCACCATCAGCCATATGACAAGCAACACAGTTACCTTCAAAAATGCCTTTACCAGCACTAATGTCCGACGCATCGGTTAAAAGTTTAACCGTATTGGCATCAACAAGACCTTTAGCTGTTTTTTTGTATTCCTCAATTTCTAATTGAGCAGCAGCTACTTCTTGTTCATACTCCATGTTCTGGTCATAGTCATTAAAGACATGAAAACGAAGTAAGTATACAACACCAAATACAATAGAAGCATAGAATAAATATACCCACCATGGTGGTAAATTATTATCCAATTCGCGAATACCATCGTAGTCGTGATCTAATATAATTTCACCTTCTGCCTCCATAGGTTTAGTGCCCAACATTCTGTTGTACATATTTTTACCCCATGTCCATTCCCATTTCTCTTCCTTAGATGCTACATAACGAACTTTTGCTTCTTCATCAAGTGTATTATAAAGCACATTTTCAATGGCTTGTACAATAAATGCAATAGCAATTAATAGTAATAGGATAAGTGCCATAAAGCCGAACATCATAGTAGGGTAGGCTAGAAAAGCCGGTTTGTCCCCACTATCAATATAAACTTCCATGAGTACGATGACCAAGAAAAAGGCTACTGTTATTCGTAACCACCAGGCTGTATTGTTTTTCATAATTCGTTGTTTAGTTGGTTATCTTCTTCAAAAGGCAATTCGCTAACTTCTTTTATGTATGATTTTGAGGCTGTAATTACCCACCAGAATAGCAATGTGAAAAACACAAAGAAGATAAGTAATGATATCATGGGGTATGTTGCTACACCATCAATAGTTTCCATGTAACCTTTTACAAATTTGAACATGATTTTTAGTTTTATTTATCAGATAATAATTCACCAGTTTCCTTAACCTTAATGTCTGTACCTAATCTTTGTAGGTAAGCAATTAAGGATACAATTTCACGGTCTCTCATTTCTATGAATTCCTCACCGTTCTCTACAGCATATTTCTTATCTGCCTCGTAAGATCTCGCAAAATCGGGATCACTATATAAGTTCTTCTCAATTTTCTCTGCTTGTGCATCCATAAGAGCATCTGCATTTGCAATTTCTTCTTCAGAATACGGAACGCCCAAGGTTACCATAGCTTCCATTTTAGCTTGTATATCGCTACGGTCATGCTCGTCACGTATCATCCAAGAATAGGATGGCATAATAGAACCAGATGATGTACTTTGTGGGTCATACATATGATTTAAGTGCCAGTTGTCCGAGTACTTACCTCCAATTCTTAATAAATCTGGACCAGTACGTTTACTACCCCAAAGGAATGGGTGGTCATAAACGAATTCACCAGCTTTAGCATATTCACCATAACGTTCAACTTCACTTCTAAAAGGACGAACCATTTGAGAGTGACAGCTTACACAACCCTCACGAATGTATAGGTCACGACCCTCTAACTCTAAAGGAGTATATGGTTTTACACTTGTTATAGTCGGTATGTTAGATTTCACCAAAATGGTAGGCACAATTTGTATAATACCACCGATCAAAATAGCTACAGTAGCTAAAATGGTTAATTGAATAGGTTTACGTTCTAACCAAGTATGGAAAGTTTCACCTGCTGTTCTATGTTTAGAAACACGTGTAAGCGCTGCTGCTTCAGCCAACTCATCTTCTATAGTGCTACCAGATTTAATAGTACGAACAACGTTATAAATCATAACACAAGCTCCTACAATATAAAGGCTACCACCAATGGCACGCATCCAATACATAGGCATAATTTCGTGTACGGTTTCTAAGAAGTTACCATATACTAAAGTACCATCTGGGTTAAATTCTTTCCACATTAAAGCTTGTGTGAACCCTGCAACGTACATAGGTAGTGTATATAGAATGATACCCAAAGTACCGATCCAGAAGTGGAAGTTCGCCAAACCAATAGAGAACAATTTATTCTTGGTCATTTTAGGTACCAACCAGTAGATCATACCAAAGGTTAAGAAACCGTTCCATGCTAATGCACCAACGTGTACGTGAGCAATAATCCAATCACTAAAGTGAGCAATTGCGTTTACGTTTTTAAGAGAAAGTAAAGGACCTTCAAAGGTTGCCATACCATATCCGGTAATTGCAACAACCATAAATTTTAAAACAGGATCGGTACGTACCTTATCCCAGGCACCTCTTAACGTTAGAAGACCGTTTATCATACCACCCCAAGATGGAGCCAACAGCATGATTGAAAAGGCAACCCCTAAATTCTGAGCCCAATCTGGCAAAGCAGAATATAATAAATGGTGTGGTCCTGCCCAAATGTATATGAAGATCAAAGACCAGAAGTGAACAATAGATAGTCTATAAGAGTACACCGGTCTGTTTGCCGCTTTAGGAACAAAATAGTACATAAGACCTAAGAACGGAGTAGTCAAGAAAAATGCAACCGCATTATGTCCGTACCACCATTGTACCAAAGCATCTTGAACACCAGCGTAAACCGAGTAACTTTTTAATGCACTAACAGGTAGTTCTAAACTGTTGAAAATATGTAGTACCGCTACGGTTACAAAAGTTGCTAAGTAAAACCAGATAGCAACATATAAATGACGCTGTCTTCTTTTGATCATGGTGCCGATAAGGTTAACACCAAAAGCAACCCATACCAGAGCTATAGCTATATCTATAGGCCATTCAAGTTCAGCATACTCTTTAGAGCTTGTGTACCCTAATGGTAAGGTTATAGCGGCGGCGACAATAATAGCTTGCCAGCCCCAAAAGTTGAATTTACTAAGAAAGTCACTATACATACGCGCCTTTAGTAGACGTTGCGTAGAGTAGTAGACCCCTGCGTAGATAGCATTACCTACAAATGCAAAAATTACCGCGTTGGTATGCAACGGGCGTAAGCGACCAAAACTTAACCATGATATACCATCTGTTAAATTGGGGAACATAAACATAAAGGCTAATAATAAGCCTACAGACATGCCCACGACACCCCAAAACATGGTTGCATAGAGGAAATTTTTCACGATTTTGTTATCGTAATAAAACTGCTGTACTTCCATAATTATACTTGTTTATTTAGTTGGTTTTTCTCTTGTTTAAACTCTTCTGTAGTGGTCTTTTTAGGTTTGACCAGTTCATCTTCAAATAGCATACGAACAGATGGTGTGTAAGAATCATCGTATTGTCCTTGTTTGACAGACACGATAAAAGCGATAAAAAAGATTATCGCCACAACTAGACTAATAGCTAGTAAAACATAAATAACACTCATACATACCTGAATTATTCTGTAAATTTAACTGGGTTGCCAACCTTAGAAAATGACAATTGTCATACTTTAAAAATTTTCTTAAAAAAACTATTTATGTATCCTATTTAGGATTAGTGATTTGTTTTTTAATGTATTATAAATGAGTTTTTTATGATTATTTTTTAATAATAATTGTTGTAGAAATTTTTGTTAAAAAAAGCGAAAGGAATGAAGGCGAATAGATTGTTCTATGCAAAATGATAGACATAAAATTTGAAATAGAGCCTGAGTGATTTTAAAACTGAATATTTCTTTATCTACGGCAATTTTCTACCGATGAAGTTGGTCATAATAGTGGTGAAAATTACAATGCTGATAGAGCTTAATGGCATTAGAATCGCCGCAATAACAGGTTCAAGTTGTCCTGTTACCGCAAAATACAATCCTACACAATTGTATAGTAAAGAGAGCATGAAGCTCATTTTTATGATTCGTATAGCTTTCTTAGAAGCCAAAATATAACTGTACAATTGCTGAAATTTTGTAGCATCTAATATAGCATCGCAGGCAGGGGAGAAGACATTAATATTTTCAGATATGGCGATACCTACATTACTTTGTGCCAGTGCGCCTGCATCGTTTAATCCGTCACCGACCATAAGCACTTTCTTGCCTTGATCTTGTAATGACTTTATGAACTCTAGTTTCGTTTCTGGTTTTTGATTAAAGTATAATGGCGTCAATTTAGGTAGCAATGTTTCCAATCGTTCTTTTTCACCTTCATTGTCGCCAGAAAGTATTGCCAGGTTTAGGGTTTCTGACATGTTTTTAAAGACTGCAGATAAACCCTCGCGATATTGGTTTTGAAATACATACCTACCTTTATAATCATTATTAGAACTGATATAGATAGACGTATCTAGCACATTATCTGTATTGGTTTTGCCAACAAAATTGGCAGAACCTATTTTCATACTTATGTCGTTTTTAGAACTTTCTAATCCCTTTCCAACATGCTCTTCATACTCGTCTAATGTTATGATATTCTGTTCTTTAAGCAGATCATATAAAGATCTGCTTAAAGGGTGGTTAGAAGCTCTAATTGTATTTTTTAAAATAGACTCCTCTTCAGGGGTTAAAGGCATTCCTTCGTAGTGTGCCGTACTTTTTTGGGTAGTTGTAATGGTTCCTGTTTTATCAAAAATGGCAGTATCAATTTTAGCTAATTGTTCTATAGTCTGCGTGTTTTTGATGTAGAATTTTTTCTTCCCAAAAATGCGAAGCATATTCCCTAATGTAAATGGCGATGCTAATGCTATAGCACACGGGCAAGCAATTATTAAAACAGCAGTAAAAACATTCATTGCTTTAGATGGGTCGTAAAATAACCAAAATATAGTTGCTGTAAACGCAATGGAAAGTACTGCTATAGTAAAACGTTTACCAATACTATCGGTTAGGTTTTGAAAAGAATTTGCCTTATCGGTTTTAAAAACGGCATTACCCCATAATTGGGTCAAATAACTTTGCGAGACAGATTTTAAAGCAATCATTTCGATAACGCCGTTTAGCTGCTTTCCTCCTGCAAATATCTGCTCACCAGTTTCTTTTAATACGGGTTCAGATTCTCCAGAAACAAAACTGTAGTCTATTTGTGCATTTCCGTATACCAATGTACCGTCTACAGGAATCATTTCTTCGTTTCTTATCAGTATTCTATCACCTTTTACAATTTCCTGTACTGGAACTGTTTCTTCTTTACCACTTGTATTTAATCTAGTAATAGCAATAGGGAAGTATGACTTATAATCTCGCTCAAAAGATAAAAAGCTGTAGGTTCTTTGTTGAAAGAATTTACCGAGCAAGAGAAAGAAAACCAATCCGGTTAGGGAGTCGAAAAAACCGCTACCTAAATCAAAGGCAATATCAAAAGTACTTCTTAGAAAAAGTACTAGAATACCTAATGCAATGGGTACATCTATATTTAAAAGTTTTGCACGTAGTCCTTTGTAGGCAGATACGAAATAATCCCAACCTGCATAGAAAACAACCGGTAAAGAGAAAAGGAACATCATCCATCTAAATAAGTCTTGATATTTATTCAGCCAATATTCACCACCCGATGCAGCACTTGATCCTAAATCAAAATACTCGGGAAACGAAAGAAACATGACATTACCAAAAGCAAAACCGGCAACACCTAATTTATAAATGAGGCTTCTGTCTGCGACCTTCTTTTTACCTTCGAAATCTTCTAAAGAAATATAAGGCTCATATCCAATCTTTGCTAAAAGTAACACTAAGTCTTTTAAGCTGAAATCTTCTTGCTTGTAGGTAATGCGTATTGTTTTCTTAGGGAAATCTACTTGAGAATTGGTAATGTGATTATTCAGCTTATTTAAATTCTCCAGAATCCAAATACAAGAACTACAATGTATAGTGGGTATGTAAAGGTTTATGATTTGAATGTTGCCATCGTTGAACTCTGTTAGTTTAGAAATGATTTCTTCGTTGTCCAGAAAATCATATTTTCCTTCAATTGCTTTTGGGGTAGTACCTGCCGCCCCTTGCAATTCATAATAATGAGACAAATCGTTACTTGAGAAAATCTCATATACGGTTTTACAACCAGTACAACAGAACGATTTTTCGTCGAACGATATAAGTTGTCTTTCACAAGAATCACCGCAATGATAACAATTTGTAACCTTCATAATTATAAACTAATAGGTATGGCAAAGGTGAAAATCAAACACATTCTAAAACATGATAATTGTCAGTTTTTACAATTATTAGCTTGTTTAATTTTGGAGAATATTAAATGATAAAGCCATGGAACATAGATGTGAGAATTGTATTATACGACAGTTTAATTCACTCCGTGCATTAAATAAGGAGGAGTTAAAAAAAGTCTCAGATTCTAAAACATCTAAGAGAATAAAAAAGGGAGATGCCTTATTTATAGAAGGGCAGAAGCTCGATGGAGTCTTTTGTGTACGCAACGGGGTTTCTAAGTTATCTAAGTTGAGTAGCAATGGTAAAGAACAGATTGTAAAATTGACCAATAGAGGAGAGATTATGGGGCAACGCTCTGTAATTGCAGAAGATTTTACCAATCTAAGTGCTACTGCTATTAGTGATATGGAAGTATGTTTTATACCAAAAGAAGTCATCTCTAATATCTTAAATACTAATCCTTATTTTTCATTAGAGGTGCTTAGGCATATGGCTCATGACTTAAAAGAAGCCGATGATGTTATTGTTAATATGTCTCAGAAAACCGTAAAGCAGCGATTGGCAGAAGCTTTTATTTATTTGAAGAATAATTATGGGGAGGATGAAAACGGATTTATTTCTTTGACATTAAGCAGAGATGATTATGCAAATATTGTAGGGGCGGCAACTGAGTCTCTAATTCGTATGATTTCTGAATTCAAGAAAAAAGGACTTATTAAAACTGAGGGTAAGAAAATTGGAATAGTGCAGGAGTGTACGTTGCAAGAACTTGCCGACGGATTTTAAATAATTTACTATTCTGATAAATGTCATAGTTTCAGTTATATAGGGAGCCTACATTTATCATCAAATGATTTTCCTCATTTATGAGAAATATATTGATACCAACCGATTTTTCAACTGCCGCTTTGAACGCCACCAAGTATGCATTGCAACTTTTTGCGGAATCTAGTTGCGTGTTTCACTTTCTTAATGCGTATACACCAGAATTATTTAGTAATCGTTTAATGGCGGGTAGAATAGCTGAAACTTCTAAAACGTGTTCTGCGCAAATAGCGTCAGAAAAAGGGCTAAAAAAAACAATTAGTAGCATTAAAAAAGAGTACAAGAATCCGCTTCATACATATAAGTCGATTTCAACTTTTTCTATGTTAATAGACAAGGTAAATGAAGTGGTTGAAGAACAGCATATAGATTTTGTTGTTATGAGTGCCAGTGGTGGCGCAGATGATAATTCCATTTTTTTAGGAAGAAATACAATTCGAATTTTAAATAATGTAGACCAATGCCCCGTGTTAGTAATACCTGCAGAGGCTCAGTTTCAATACTTAAATAGTGTTTCATTAATATCGGAGCACAATCATTTATTCAATACTGATGAATTAAGCCCAGTGGCAAACCTGGCAAAGGATTTTAATTGCTCGGTTGAAATTGCAAGCTTGCAAAATACAGCTTCACAAAGATCCGATTTACAACAATTAAATCATGTAACTATAGGTAATTCACTACGAGATACACCCTATAATTTCCATACGCTAAATTTGGAAACTACCTTAACAACTACTTTAAAAAAGTATACTGATCAAACTAATTTCCAATTAATTGTCCTTCCCAACGGAACTAATAGTTATTTAAGAAATTTGTGTAATGATTTTATTGTAGCTAAGTCTACATTTTGCTGTAACCTGCCTATTTTATCATTGCAATTGAGCGAGAATAATATAAGTGTAAGTCGGTAAATAATAGTCGAAAAAGACTTTTGATGTAGCTAGAATCACAAAATTTCACATATTACTTCGTACAATGGGTAATCCTATCGGTTTATTCTAAATATCTTTAACACCAAATAAACCTTAATACATACTAAAGTGAGCGCGGTAAACGAGAAAAAAGTAGCAGCATTAGAAGCTGTAAAATATATTAAATCAGGAATGACAATTGGTTTAGGTACCGGTTCTACAGCATTTTTTATGATTGAGGCTATTGGTGAAATGGTTAAGAACGGTCTGGAGATAAAAGCTGTTGCAACATCTGTAGATACTGAAAAATTAGCCACTAAACTGGGTATAAATGTAATTACGTTAGCAGAGGCAAAAAGGCTAGATATTACAATTGATGGTGCAGATGAGGTTGATGAAGACTTTCAATTGATTAAAGGTGGCGGCGGCGCTTTGTTACGAGAAAAGATAGTGGCACATAATACAGATTTGAATATTATTATTGCAGATTCTTCTAAAAGTGTATCTCGCCTTGGTAAGTTTAAATTGCCCATAGAAACCATACCTTTTGCTACGCAGCTAATTATCAAAGAGCTTGGTGAAATGGGGCTTAAACCTGTTCAGCGCATGAATGGTAGTGAAGATTATAAAACCGATGAGAATAATGATATTGTAGATGTTGATATTTGGGATACCGATATTAAACTGACCGATTTAGAGCAACAATTAAAAACAATACCTGGCATTGTAGAAACCGGTTTGTTTTTGACATCTACCAATTTGGTTATTATTGGCAAAGGAGAACAAGCAACTACAGCAAAAAAATAAATTATGCAAGACGAGAAACATTATGGTACTAGAAGCGGATGGTTACGGGCAGCTGTTTTAGGGGCTAATGATGGTATTTTGTCTACTGCAAGTTTGGTTATAGGTGTTGCAGCGGCAAGCACGACCAGAGAACCTATTATTTTAGCGGCCGTAGCAGGTTTGGTTGCCGGTGCCTTATCAATGGCTGCTGGTGAATATGTATCTGTAAGCTCACAAGAAGATTTAGAAAAAGCCGATCTAGCTCGAGAAATGAAAGAGCTAGAAGAAATGCCAGAGGAAGAACTCAAAGAACTGGCACAGATATACCAAGAACGTGGATTAGATGCTAATTTGGCATTGCAAGTAGCAGAGCAACTAACTGCTCATGATGCTTTGGGAGCCCATGCCAGAGATGAGTTGGGTATAAACGATATTACACAAGCGCAACCTTTATTGGCGGCATTATCATCTGGAGCATCTTTTGTTTTCGGCGGAATTTTACCTGTTCTCGTAGCCTATTTTGGTCCGCTTGAAAAGATGGAATATGTACAGTATGCTTTTGCTGTAGTATTCTTGGCAGTTTTAGGGGCAATTGCGGCTAAAGCAGGCGGTTCTAATATATGGAAGGCAGTACTAAGAATTAGTTTTTGGGGTACAGTAGCAATGGCGATCACGGCATTAATTGGTCATCTGTTCGAGGTAAATGTAGCGTAATTACTTTTTGTTTTCTGGAGCAGCTATCTCGTTGAATTCTTGTTTTGAAAAATCACCTCTTAAGACATCCTTTAAAAAATTACTTATCAATTCTGGAAAATCAAAACCGAAGGAAGCCCATTCGTGTCCACCATTTTCGTTATAAAACAAGCTAAAGTTTCCACCAATATCAGATAAACGTTCGGCAATAGCTTTAGGTCCGTTTATACGCAGATATCCTGTTTTGTCCGAACTACAAAACCGATGCGGGTTGGTGTCAATTGGAACAATAGAATCTTTAACACCGTGGAGAAATAGTAGTGGTATTTTATTACTTTTATCAATATAATTCTCGTCTAAAACCGCACCCGATAAAGAAACCGCTCCGGCTACTTCAGCATTAGGGTAGGGTAAATTTTTAAAGCGATAGTCGTAACGCATGAACTGAAAATTTAAAATGGTTTCAGCACCGGCACTGCTTCCTATTAAGAATATTTTAGTAGGGTCTGCCTTAAAGGGCAATGAATCTTTCGTTAAGTAATTAATAGCCTTAGAAAGGTCTGCAACCGCTTCGACGTAGGTATCAATTTTAATAGAAGCGGGGCAGTCGCACCCAAAAGATTTTCCTTTTCTAGATAATCGGTAATTAATAGAAGCCACATTAAATCCCTGTTTAGCTAAATACGTACTCAATCTTTTTTCATCACCACCATTTCGTTGTCCGGCTGTAAATCCGCCACCATGTACTAAAACAACAGTAGGTTTTAATTCTAGGGTAGTAGAGGGTATGTTATAAAAATCTAGCTGTAAGGTATCGGCATAATTATAGGTTTTCATCTGTACGGCATTGGGCGTGTTCTTTGAGCCTTGACCAAACGTGGAGTTCCAAATTAAAAAAGAACCGATAAAGACGATGTATTTACAAAATAGAGAGAAAGATATTTTCGAAATCATATGGGGTTGTGTAGCATTAAAGAGGGTAACCGAGGTTAAACAGAATAAGACTAAATCGTTAAATATTAAGTATTCAATGGGCTTTAGATTATAAACACTCGCTTGTCGCATTTTATCATCAATCTTGTGTCTATTGTATGATAAGGGCAAATGTACTACGTAAGTGGCTTACTTATAGTAATTAAAGGGCTAATGTGAAGAAAAGCATTGAAAAGATTATTTTCGAAAACCCTTTCGAAAGAGTACATATGATAACCCATAGGTGATCTAGCGTTTAATACTTGAATACTACAGAATTATGTTGGGCAAATTATTTTAATTAGCGCCCGATATAAAGTATCTTTGAAGAGATATTAGAAGTTTTAAAGTAAACACGAACCTGAAAAATAATCTAAAAATATAATGAACAAGGAACTAGATCAATTAGCAGCCGATAATATAAGGGCATTAGCTGTAGCGATGGTAGAAAAGGCAAACTCTGGACATCCAGGTGGGCCAATGGGAGGCGCAGACTACATGCACATTTTATATTCTGAATTTTTCAACTATGATCCTTCTGATATGAAATGGCCATTCCGTGACCGTTTTTTCATGGATGCTGGTCACTTATCAACATTAATGTACGGGCAATATTACCTATTGGGTAATTATGAAAAGAATGATGTTGCTAATTTTAGACAATGGGGTTCGGTAACACCGGGTCACCCAGAGGTTGATGTAGCAAGAGGTATAGAAAACACATCTGGTCCATTAGGTCAAGGGCATACTATGGGAGTTGGTGCAGCAGTAGCGGCTAATTTCTTAAAAGCTCGTTTTGGAGATTGGATGAACCATAAGATATATGGTTTTATTTCTGATGGTGGTGTACAAGAAGAAATTTCTCAAGGTGCAGGTAGAATAGCTGGTCACTTAGGCTTGAGCAACTTTATCATGTTCTACGATTCTAACGATGTTCAATTATCATCTAAAACAGATGAGGTTACTTCAGAGAATACGGCAATGAAATATGAAGCATGGGGATGGAAAGTAGTTACTATCGACGGCCATGATCATGATCAAATAAGAAAAGCATTAACAGATGCCAATGCAGAAACAGAAAAGCCAACCTTAATTATCGGTCAAACGATTATGGGTAAAGGTTGTGTAACTGCAGATGGTACTCCGTACGAAGGGTATACGGAATTGCATGGTAAGCCAATTGGCGATACAGGTGCAGATTATGAAAAGACCTTAGTAAACTTAGGTGCAGATGTAGCGAATCCTTTCGATATATACGCTAAAGTAGAAGAGTATTACGAAGGTATTATCAATAGAAAAAAAGATCAAGCTCAGGCTAAGAAAAGAGAAATCGATGCATGGCGTTCAGAGAATGCCGATTTATCTGCAAAATTAGATGGTTTCTTAGAAGGTAAATTACCTAACCTAGACTTCAGTTCTATCGAGCAAAAAGAAGGTCAGGCAACAAGAGCGGCATCATCTAACGTTTTGGCATATTTAGCGCAGAATGTAGAGAACATGATCGTATCATCTGCCGATTTATCTAACAGTGATAAGACAGACGGTTTCTTAAAGAAAACACACATTTTAAAGAAAGGTGATTTCTCTGGAGCCTTCTTACAAGCAGGTGTAGCAGAATTAACAATGGCGACCATGGCAAATGGTATTGCATTGCACGGTGGGGTTATGGCAGTAGTTGCAACCTTCTTCGTATTTTCTGATTATATGAAACCAGCTATTCGTTTAAGTTGTATTCAAGAATTACCGGTTAAGTTTGTTTGGACACATGATGCCTTTAGAGTAGGTGAGGACGGACCAACACACCAACCAATAGAGCAAGAAGCTCAAATACGTTTGTTAGAGAAATTAAAGAACCATAGCCACGAGCAAAGTTTCGTAGCATTGCGTCCTGCAGATTCTCAAGAAACAAATGTAGCTTGGAAAATGGCAATGGAAAACCAAAAAACACCGACCGGACTTATTTTATCTCGTCAAGGGATAAAAGATCTTCCTGCGAAAAGTGGTAACCGTTACGAAGAAGCCTTAGGAGCTGAAAAAGGAGGATACTTAATTCAAGAAGTAGCCGATCCAGATGTGATTTTGATTGCTAATGGTTCTGAAGTTGCAACTTTGGTAGCAGCGACTAAATTGTTAGAAGAGAAAGAAGGTTTAAAAGTGAATATCGCTTCTATACCATCAGAAGGTATTTTTAGACAACAGTCTGAAGCTTACCAAGAAAAAGTAATTCCGCCGAACAAGCCAGTTTTCGGACTTACAGCAGGTCTTCCTGTAAACTTGGAAGGTTTAGCAGGAGCTAACGGAAAAGTGTTCGGTTTAGAGCATTTTGGTTATTCTGCACCAGCAACCGTATTGGATGAGAAATTCGGATTCACCGGAGATCAAGTATACCAACAAGTAGTAGATTTTTTAAAGTAAATAATCTTTAGGGTTAGCCCTAAAGACATTCATAATAAATTTAAAATAAGACAAGATGAAATTTTTTATAGATACAGCGAATTTAGACGAGATTAAAGAAGCTCAGGATATGGGTATTTTAGATGGTGTTACAACAAACCCATCTTTAATGGCAAAAGAAGGTATTACTGGTGCTGACAACATTTTGGCCCATTACAAGAAAATATGTGATGTAGTTGATGGTGACGTTAGTGCTGAGGTTATTTCTACCGATTATGAAGGTATGATAGCAGAAGGCGAGAAGTTGGTTAAAATTAGCCCGCAAATCGTTATTAAGGTACCTATGATCAAAGAAGGTGTAAAGGCAATTAAGTATTTCTCTGATAAGGGATATAGAACTAACTGTACTTTGGTATTCTCTTCTGGTCAAGCGTTATTGGCTGCTAAGGCAGGTGCAACTTATGTATCTCCTTTCATTGGTCGTTTAGATGATATCTCAACAGACGGTTTAGGCTTAATTGCTGATATTCGTTTGATTTATGATAACTACGGTTACGAAACTCAAATTCTTGCAGCATCTGTACGTCACGTAATGCATATTATCGACTGTGCTAAACTTGGTGCTGATGTAATGACAGGTGGTTTAAGTTCAATTGTTGGACTGTTAAAGCACCCATTAACAGATAGTGGTTTAGAGAAATTCTTAGCTGATTACAATAAAGGTAACTAAGCTTAAATTATAATACATTTTAGAAAAAGCATCACTGAAAAGTGATGCTTTTTTTGTTTTATCTTAGTGGGGATATTAGTATATAATGAACATATGTTTATTATACTTACGTTGTACACAATTTCTCAAAACACGCAAAGAATCAATTTATAAATTCCAAGATAACAAACACATCTATTAATGATAACCAAAGAGCCAAAAGATTGGCAAGATTTACAAAATAAAGTCAATTTAATCCTAAATGATATAGGCTTAAACTCTAATAAAGAGGTCGAATTAGAGACCCCAAGAGGAACAGTTGAAATTGATGTATATGCAATTGACCCAAAAAGCATTGATAAAATTAAATATATAATTGAATGCAAAAATTGGAATAACAAAATACCTCAGACTGTAATTCATAGTTTTATCACAATTATGAATGAAACTGGAGGGAATATAGGTTATATAATTTCAAAAAAAGGATTTCAAAAAGGTGCTCTGGAATACTCAAATAGCACTAATATCAAATTGTTCTCTTACATTGAATTTCAAGAGCACTATTTAATGCTTTGGTATGAAAAAAGTTTTGCAAAAAGCATTTATGAAATTAGCTCTGATTTGATTTCATATACTGAACCAATAAATTCTAGAAGATTTAAATATCAAGAAAAACTTACTGATAATAGAACCGAAAAATTTAATACTCTATTAGATAAATATTCAAATTTTGCCACGATGTTAATTCTTATAGGTTCAAACTCTTATGAAAAGATATTTTCTAAAGAAAAAAACACTTTTTTCAGTATTGAGAAAATTAAAGTTACTGTATTTGATTTGTTGAAAATCAAACTAGAGGCTGAGAATTTTCAAGATTTGTTAATAGAATTAAATGTTATAATAGAAGATAGTATATCTAAATTTAATGCCGTATTTGGAAAAAATATATTTGCTAATGAAAATTAACTGTGTACAACAAAGAACTGAGGTAAAAAACAAACAAATTCTTCTTTAATCTGAGACAATATTATTCTAGGCTCATAGATTCT
>LAZR01000891.1_pt1 | contig 20434 bp, 24 predicted proteins | sample 329461 | NCBI WGS metagenome assembly LAZR01 (sample SAMN03002196, study PRJNA259156) | marine sediment metagenome | biome: sea floor; feature: Hydrothermal impacted sediments; material: marine sediment; isolation source: Loki non-amplified sample from Loki's castle hydrothermal vent sediment ...
CCTGGACACTGTCCATGAACGGCCGGATCAGCATCCGCCACTGGCGGAACAAGGTCGGGTCGAGCGGATCGAACAGCAGGAACCGGCTGCTCGACGCGATGACCTTCTCGATGGTGATCAGAAGACGGCGCACGTTGATACGGTCGAGCGCCGTGGCCTGCCGCTGCGTGGTCCTCTGGCCGAACAGAGCGATGCCCTGGCCTCGGAAGTTGACCCACGGGTTGACGATGTTCTGGACCGTCCCGTCGTTGCCCTGAAGCTGTTCGCGCTCGGCGAGGATCGGGCTATACGTGATGTCCTCGATGAACGAGGGCGCACCACGGATGAGTCCGGCCGGGGCGAACCAGGGCTCGGTCAGCGCGTCGGTGAGGGCCATGATGCTCGCGTGTGCACCCTCGGACGAGGTCCAGACGCTCGTATCGTTGAGCGAATCGAAGGTCCTGATCCACTGGAAGATCAAGGTCGTGTAACTGGAGTTCAGCGACGCGAGCGGCGGGAACGGAACCGTAACCTCGGGCGTGAACACGCCGTTGGTCCAGTCGATGATCTCCGCCACAGTGAGATCGAACGGTGTCGCAAGCAGCCCGAGAGCATCGGCCCGGCCGCCCGGCGGCTCGATGATGGTCTCGATCTCCTGGACGACCTGCCGGTGGAACTGCCCGGGCGCGGCCAGGATGTTGATGTCGATGGCCTCGTTGTTTTTGAAGGCCTGGAGGCCCGTGAAGATGTTGCCCGACTGGGTTCCGATGACGTCGGATACCGTCAGGCCGCCTTCGAGGCCGATCTCCTGGTCCGAGGTGACGTCCGGTTCGGACGTATTGGTCGTCACGTCTTCCAACCGGATAAAATTCGAGCCATTATTGACCTGGATAATCAGGTCGGCCTTGTCCACTGCCAGGAACGTCTCGCCTGCGACAACCCCTGACTTATACCGGCCTTCGAGTTTCAGCGGCGTAGCCGGGGTGCTGATGGAGTTGTCGCTGACCTTGACGAAGAAGCCCTGGTCCAGCGGCGTGCTCTTGTTGCCGATGTCTCCTTCCTGGATCGACCGGATGCGGATCGTGGCGGCCGTGGTGGCGTCCACGATGTGCGGGCTGCTGGCCGTGCCCTGGCTCTTCCCGAACAGACCATCGTCGCCGCCAGCCATGAAGACGGCGATCAACTGGGCCGTGATCGGGTCCAGCGTCTGGCCCGGAGGCGTGCTGATGTCCAGAACCTGAACCGTGACCACGGTGGAGATCCCGTTGATCGCGTTCTCGACCGTGGACTGACTGACGTTCAGGTACTTCTCGACCCGGGCGTTGTTTTCCTGGATGAAGACATTGTAGTTCGTGGGGCTGACGGCCTCGATGGTGATGCCGATGTTGCCGTTCGCGGCGGTTCCCGGCGTGAGCGCCGAGAAAGTCAAGACATTCGTGCCACCCGCGTAATAGGTGCCGTCATCGTCGATGGATACCGTAGCGGTGGCGAGGTTTGTACCCGCCACGCGCATGACGAAGAGAGACGACCCATTCGTCAGGTAGTGCTTGCTCTCGTAGGACATCTGGGTGCCGCCGATGGGCACCCCGTCGGTGTCGACCGCCTCGGAGGGGGCCGGGGGACCGAAGGTCCGGTCGAACTGAGGCTGGCTGTTGATCAACGTCAGTTCGTTGACCGCACCCTTTGTCGCGGCCCCAACAACGCCATAAACGGCCGTGGAGACTCTGCTGATGAAGGCGCTGAAGTCGCGCTCGTCGACAAAGGTGCCTGCACTGACAAAGGCAACACCCATCTGGCTCTCCTCCGGCGGTCAGGCCTACTCTCTCGGAATCACGCTGCTGTCGAGAACGGTCTGCGTCGAGATATCCAGGAGTTCCACCTGGATCGAATGGCAGATCGGGACGCGCTCGAAATCACGTGGGAGCCAAGCGGTCAGGACCATGCTTAAATTACCCCTAATTTGCCGCTTCCCATCGCCCGGCTCCAGATTTGAGGCATCCGTCCACGACGATATGTTTAGGGCAACCTTCCGATTCCCTAAAAGCCTCAGCCCCGGATCGATGGGCTCCTCGAAGCCCAGCCAGCGTGGACTCTCAAAGTCCACGAAGACGTAGGCAATGTTCAGCTTGAACAGCTTCCAGATCTGCCGCCGAAACTGTCGCATCTGGCGCGTGTTCTCGCACCAGAAGTCAAGCTGGTAAGGGATGTTGACGGGAGTCGGCCAATCGACGTTAATGGCCACCTTCTCGTCAGGGGTCTGCCACATCTTGCGGATGACCCCAAAGTTGTCCCGGCTGCCATCATACTCCTCCCAGCCTGCCTCTGACAAACTGATGAAGGGGAGAGGTACATTCTGGCCGCGTAGCTCCGCAGAGCCCTCTGTACCACGGGACTTATCAAGAATATCCCGCATGGCCGAGAAGGCCCGGTCGGGGGTGGCGAACACCATGGGGGGCGAGCGATCACGCCACGTCAAGCGGTCGATAAACCACTGGAGAACCGTAGCGTGGTAGATCTCGATATCCATTTACACCGCAGCAACAAAGACCGCGAGAGCCGCCTTGGCCGCCCTGGCCATGAACGCCTTCGCGACGTCTCCCAAGATCTTCTTGGCGCTCGCTTTGGCCTTGTTGATGGCCTCCTGCTGGTCTGCCGCCACTTCCAGGATCTTCGCCGAGGCCTGCATCTTCTTGATGTTCAGGCTCGGGTCCGCTTGCTTCCCGCCCAGAACCTCGATAACCGCCAGGGCCGCTGCGGCTTTGACAGCGTCCGCCGGTAAGTTCTTGAGCGAGTCGGCATTCTGTGCCTTCCAAACGTCAGCGGCGGCTTTCAGTTCCGCTCGCAGTTCCTCTGGGTTGAACAGTGCCTTCAGTTCATCGGTCTTGGCCATCTCCACTTACCTCCGCTGACGTGGCCGGGCTATGGGGACGTACTGCCCTCTTCCGGCGGGGTGTACACGCGGTTCAAATTGTCCCAGGCCTTCGCATTGGCCTCCAAGAATGCTTTCTGGTCGTCGGCTTTGTAGTCCTTCCAGTTGTCTCGGGCGGACGCGGACGACTCGGTGGCCGCCTTCACGGCAGGCTGCTGGAGCTTGTAGACCGGAAGCGAGATCGGGCCACCCTTCAGCCAAGCGCACCCTCCCATCGTGAAGGGCACCAGGACGAGGAGGCTGAGAAGCAGGCCGAGCTTACGCATGGTGGATCTCCTTGGCATACCGACGATTGTCAGGATATACGATTTCTTTGCAACCTGGGCAGGAGCCTCACCCGAGGTAGATCTTGAGCCCCCACATGATCGCGCTGATCAGACCGCCGCCCAGCGCCGCGTAGACGCTGACGCGGACTTTGATGCCCGTGATCTCGCGCTTCAGTTCCTGGATCTCACCGCGAAGAACCTCGATCTTGCTGTCGGTCCCCTCTTTCTGGGTACCGGCCTTTGCGGTCAGATCCTCCAACCACTTTTGGAACCGCTCAAGCTCGTGCAGAACGAGTTCGCGGTATTCGTTCCAGCTACGTTTCGCCATCCGGGAAGTCCTCGCTTTGGATTTCCTCATCCAGGGCGAGGAGTCGGTCAAGGCCGACGCGCGACATCACATCTGCTGGGACGCCCGCCTTTTTCAGGACGCGCGTCTGTTGGGCCTCTCGGCGTTGAGCAGCATGAATCACCACGCGAGGGAGCGTGCCGTTTCCGATCTCCTGCCTGTCCAGAAAGTCCTGAGCCCCCGCACGCATGGCGTTGTGAAGTTGTTTTTCGTCAACTCCTTCGGCAATGACGACCACCGCAGGGTGGTGATGGTGTGCACTCACCGCTTCGATGAACTTGAGCAGTGCATCGTCCATGGCTTGCTGGATGATGATCACGTCCACAGGCGTCTTCTCGATCCTGGCGTACGCTCTCTCCGGCCGTTGGATGACCTCCACGTCAAAGCCCTTCCCTCGGCGCGCGAACAGCGACTCAAGGTGAGCAGAGCACGGAGACTGCGCAGCCCCCACGAGCATGACCGAGATTGAATTGTTTTGCATAGCGGCCGTCTCCCCCGCTAGGTGTTGCCGAGACCTGTAGCACCGTTCAACACGAGGCCCCCGGCCGTCATGTTGCTAATGGCATGCGTAGTGCCGGGCGTCCCAGACGCGAAGAGTATACCAGAGCCTCCGAAGGCCCCGTGGCAGATGTTCGTCGCGACCAGATTCTGCCCGGCCACCGAGTCGATGCCGATGCCGTGGCCTGGAGTACCGCCGACAGCGGAGATGTTATTACCCAGAACCTGGATGAAGTCGCGCGTGACCGCAACCCGGATGCCAAAGGTCGTCGCCCCGTCGCCAACAATGATGTTCTCGCTGGCAATGCAAGCGTCCGCGTCGATGAGGATGCCTACGACTGCCGAGAGTAGGCGGCATTTTTCGACAATGCTCTGAACTCCCGCCAGAGTGATACCGCCACCCGCCCCCGTGACCGCGCAGTTGGTGACCTTGTTCCAGGAGCCTCTGGCCAGGATGGGCAGGACTTCTGAGAGCAGATCCTCGAAGGTGGTAAACGACTCAACAGTGTCCACCGAAGCCAAAGCGCCGCCGCCTGTGTTTGTGAAACCGATCCCGCGAATGCGGGTCTGGTTCATAATGCCGCCGCCGCCTCCAGACACCGAGACGATAGCGGACCCGGCAGCGGCCACGTTCCAGTTGAGCGTGGTCTTCGTCGGGTCTACCCCCTCCAGCGTCTTGCCCGGAGGCAGCGTGAGCACGGCATCCATGTTGAAGATGCCCTCGCCCAGACGAATGACCGACTCACTACCGCCAAGAGCAACCTGAAGCGCAGCCGTGCTCGTGATGATCGCGGGGTCGACCCGAGCAGTTTTTCCAATTGTAAGCATCAGACCTTCGTGTACCAGAGTTCAACGTGAGACTTATCGAATAGCGAAGCATTTCCCGCTGCGGTAATGATAATAACAGTATCGTTGACAGCAACACCAACATCTCCGGCTGCTTCATTTCCAACATCAACATGCGGTAGAGGAATTTGATTACCGTTTGTGTCCTCGGCAAAACCTCGGATGAACAGAACCGCATCCAGGTTCGGGCTGGCGATGTTGTGAGCTACTAAACTCTGAGTACTGTTAGGCAATGCCCCTGTGTCAACCACTTTACGGAAGACCGGCTTATCATCGATCCAGAACATTCCTGTTGACACTTCGCTCGTTGAGAACTGGCCCGCCAACCTAGTACCGAGTAGGCCAGTAAACGCGTCAGTCGTGACATTAAAATCGTCAGATCCCGGGTCTTTGCTGATATCAGCCATGCTCGCTCCGTCCGTTCACTGCCCCGCCAGTATAGCGGAACGCCCTGAGTAGACCGAATCGAGAGGCCCACCACATAACACCTGTTGAATACTACAGTTCTTGCTCTTCCGTTTTCACCCAGGCACTCAGGATCTCACGCACCTGCGGCATACTCCTGGAGCCCAGCGAGACCTTTGGGCTCACTTCCCGAACGAGGACCGCGTCGATGTCCTCACCGGCCTCTACGCGCTCCGCAATGGCCTCCAGGAGCGCCCGGGCGAGTCGGTCGGCCTGTTTCTGTGCCCTGCGGGTTGCGGGACGCCACAGCGGGTCCTGACGCTGTTTGGTGTTGCCTAGTTCGGCCACCAGGGCAACGTCCTCCTGGGCCTGCGGAACGCCCACGTGGACACCCTTCTCGGTCTCGAACAGGTCGATCAGGTCAGCATAGGGGTTGTGAGCTTTGTGCTGGTCAGAGAAGGCCCGCACACGCATGTCCACAAGCTGGAACACGCCCGTCTTGACGATCATCCCCTGAAAGGCTGTCCCGGCTTTCTTCAGCAGCCTGATCCGGCGGGCCAGTTCGCCAAAGGCCTCCTCAGGTGTGTCGTACATCGACATCAGCAGCTATCCAATCCCTTGGCCGCCTCTTCGAGCACGCCTGACAGGTCGTCCAAACTCCCGATGATGATTTTCGAGCCGTCCGTTCTGGTGATCATCGACTGCGGCACCCCGATGATGCCCGACAGGTTGTCCAGGTCGGGGATCTCCAAGTCGGACGAGTCGCCCCGGAAGCTGATGTACTTGATCTCCAGGTTCTGCCAGTAGGCTGAGACGCCCATCTGGTCAATCTCTTTGCGCTCGATGACCTCCATCAGTTGCCGACGCCACAGGAACAGGTCGCCGGACTCGATCTGAAGCGCCCGCTCCTCCAGCATGTAGCGGCCGAGCTTCATGGTGCCGTCGTGGTTGCGGTCCTTCCCGAACTTCGTCAGGTCGGCCTTCACGGTATCGTCCACGAAGCCGAAGATCAGATACGGCCGGTAGACCCGCTGGTCGTGCAGAGCCTCGCGGAAGAAGTCGGGCCTGCTGAACTGGTCGACCGGCTCGAAGGCCTCGTCCGGCGGCTTCGGGTAGGCCTTCCGCTCCAAGTCAGTAGGCAACAGAAAGTTGACCGGATCGATGTCCGGCGCGTCGACCACACGGGGTGGTAACGTCGGCGGCAATTCTGGATCGAGGTCGACCGGAGCGACGGGCTGAGTGGCCTTCATCAGCTTCCAGTACGGGATCGGCGCGAGCTTCTGTGCCGCGTACTGGATCGTCTGCTCACGATTGAGCCGGATCTTCTTGTCGAAGTTCGGGAACTGCGGAAAGTTGTTGAAGCCCCGGGTGTCAGCCATCAGCCTTCCACCGGCTCAGGGAACACGTTCGCAGGAAGATCCGGAAGCTCCAGGTTGGAGGAGTCTCCGTGCCAGTCATTATACGGCACCTCCAACCACGTCCAGTAGTCGGTGCCGCCGATGCGCCTGGACTCCTTGTAGTCCAGGACCTCGCGCAGTTGCCGCCTGAACAGGAACAGGTCGCCGGACTCCGGCAGGTACCCGATCTCCTCCAAAAGCCACCGGCATATCCACAGCGTACCGTCATGCTTGTGGACCGTGCCGAAGCGCGTCAGCGAGATGTCCTGCTTCTCGTCCACCAGCCCGAACGCCAGGAAGGCCAGATACTCACGCTGGTCGTGCTCGGCTTCGCCGAAGATGTTGACCTGGGTCTTGTTGAGAATGAGATTCCGAAGCTCTTCCGGGGGTTCCGGATATGCCCGCCGCTTCTGCCTGCTGGATAGCTCAAGCTCCTCGTCGGTGGCCGTGGTCACGTCCACGAAGTCCACCGTGGGCGGAAGCTCGGTCTCCAGGGGAAACGTAGACACTGGCTGCCCAGGCTTGAGCAGCTTCCAGACCGGTACAGGAGCTAGGCGTTCGCGGGAGTACTGGACAAGCGCCTCGCGGCCAAGCCGGATGAGCTTGTCGATGTCGGGAAACTGAACGAGAGTCTCGAAACGGTCCGCCACACGGCATTCCCTATCGGTTGTTTACGACCAAAACCGCAGCCGCCTTAATCGGCCGCAGCCACAGCCTCGGTGTCGGACTCCTCCGTAACAGATTCGTCGGCGGCTTCCTCAACTTCATCGTCCATCGCGCAGTCGTCTTCAAGCGAGATAGACACCGGCTTCTTTAAGGTCTTCTTGAACTAGCCTGACAGACAGCCACCTTGATCGAGTCGAGACGCGCGGCCAAAGTTTTCCAGACGCCATTCACGGTCTATTGCCTTTCGGCGCTCAAGTCACCAGGCTTCAGGATATCCGAGACAGCGATCCCCTTGTCGAGTTCCCACGCGGCATCGAACGCTTCCGCCTCGGTCCCGGTCAGGATCGAGCGCCATCCAACCGTGTCACTTCCGGTCACCTCACCGTACCTGATCTTTGCGGAAGTGCACTTTAACTCGCCGTCGAATCGCATGACCACTTCCGAAACGACGCGGTCGGTCGGCTTTAGCGGAGCAATGGCATTCTCGATTGGTACTTTCTTAATTGTCACGATGTTCTCCTTACGCATTCCACGTTTTCACGAGAGATTCCACGGTGCTTTGGACAGAAACGTTCAGCCACTTGGTCGCGGCACCGGCCACGGTCACGTCGATCTCTAAGTCTCCCGCCGCGTCGGTGACGAAAACCGCCGCAGCATTGGCGAGCATGTCCACGATCAACGTACCTTTGGTTCCGGCCGCGAGTGTGCCGATTGCCACGGCCGCGCCGCGCTCGGTATCGCTCACCCAGGCGTGGATCAGGGTGGGGGAGTTGATGTTGGCCCCGTTTGCCCCGAGAATGTTCGCAGTGAATCGGATGACGTCGGCCGCCGTGTCGCCTTCGGTGTCACTGGTCAGCGTGTCGGTCCGACGGATACGACTACTCAAGGTCGCGTCCAGCTTTATGCCGCTGACCTGCGCGTTGCCTAGCTTCAAACTGTTCACCGCCAAGTTGAGGATCTTGCTGGTGGTCACCGCATCGTCGGCGAGTTCGAGGGTGTCTATCGCATTGTCGGCCATCTTAACGTTCGTTACGGCATTGTCGGCGAGCTTGTCGGTCGTTATCGAACCATCGCCAGGCGCGCCGCCCTGGCCGCCGAGGACGCCCAGAACTCCGATTATTCTCAATCCGGCCATTCACTTAACCTCATGGAATCGGCGGTAGAATGCCGCTCTGGATCGCCAGGGTCAGCAGGACTTTCACATCCATGGCCACGCCAGCCGAACGCAAGAAGATCTGCTGAACCCACAGTCCTGCCAGAGAGAACGACCGGGCGCTGGCTGGGGCCAAGAACCAGACTGTGCTCCCGCTGACCTGAGTCTTCAGAGAGACCTCAAAGTCGTTAGCCGCATCACCCTCCATGTAGAAACCGGTGATGACGACGTTGCTGCCCACGAGCGTGGTGATATCGAGTGTGGTCTCAACGGCCGGACTGACATCGAGCGACTCAGTCGATGTGAAGGCCGGGCCTTTTCCGTTGATGTGGCTGCCTTCACGAATGATGACGCCACCTTCTTGTCCTTGTACGTCGGCCATGTTTGCAATACTCCTAGATCCGTGTCAGCTTGTCTTTCCATTTCGTGGCCTTGGAAGCCACATCCTCAGGCGGGCAGGCATCCAGCAGGGCCTCGATGAAATCCAGGGCTTCCGGCACGCCGATAGGAACGCCTTCTGGAAGCGACTCAGCCAGCTTCCGGCCCGCTTCGCCAGACTCACGCGTAAGCTGCCTGCGCAGTTTCTCGGTCCAGGTTGCGAAGTCTTCGATCAGTCCCATCGTGGTGCCGCGTAGGCCTCCGGCATTCGTTCCAAAACGTCCTCGACCTCTTCGAGTTCCTTGGCAGCGAGGTCGGCCTGACGAGCCATATCCGTCTCGATATTACCCGAAGCTCCCGGAAGTGGCCCAAGTCGATCAAACGCCTGGACCATCTGCTCTCGCGCACGGCTGCGCAACAGCTTCCGAAAGATCCGGAAGCGGTGCCCCTCGATGTCTTCGAGCGTCGCGCTCCGCATGATGTGGAACGTGAAGTGCTCCTGGCCGCGCGGATTCCACACGTACAGGATTCTCTCGTTCGGGTCCCACTTCTGATCCTCTTTTCCGCCGAGCAGCCGGGACCACCGCTCGATGGTCTGGTTGATCTCGAACTGGAAGCGCGGCCCCTGAAGGCTCAGCGCGATGATCTGGATCGGGTAGAACGGGGTCAGCGTGCGGTGGATGTCGACCGTGGAGTCCGTGTAGTGGAAATCTCCGACGCCAAACTCGCCCTCCTCTTCTGACAGGTCGATCAACAGCAGACCGTCTGGTATCTGGACCTCGCGCGCTTCAATGCGCGGCACAAACGAGCCCCAGATATCGAGAGCGTCGCTGAGGGCGACATCCATATCGGCCTCTTCGAGCGGGACAAAGGCGCGCAGCTTGCCCAGGTCCCGCGTGACGAGGTCGAACCACTCTGGTTTGGTGCGGGGCATAGGCTTACTTCAGCAGTCCGGCTGCCCTCAGCGCGGTCTTCGCATCATCCCTGTCCGAGCCGTGGAAATTGGCCTTGACCGTCTCGAAGACGTGCCGCTTCTCGTAGCTGGTCAGGGCCTTCCGTAGCTGGTGAGTGGTCCCCGGGTTGTTCCGCGTGAGCGGGTTCGTCCCGAGCCAGTCCAGGATCGCCTCGACGATCTCGTCCCTGACGTTGGAACCGAAGGGATTCGACCCACAGCGCTCCACGGCCACATACTCTGACCGGGGCGGTGCCCCGCCACCCACTCCTTCAGAGAGCAGGCTGCCGGGCATAATGGGCTGGGTACGCTTATCGGACATAGGTCACCTCCGGGCTATGAAGAGAATACTCGAAAGCGGCTCGGCCCAGCAAACGGGGCAGGTAAAGACTTTTTATAGGCCTTTCGACCACCTTGACTACTTCGGGGCAACCTGGAAGGGGTGCGCCCTCCCGAAACCAAAAACGGGACGCCCGGTTTCCCGAGCGCCCCGTTTGAACGCGAGTGCTTACGTTCCCGGAGGGGCTTGGCTAATCGGCTTCGTTGGCTGAAGCGGATTGGGCACGCTTGCCTGTGCCGGTCCCGGCCGCAGAGACGAAACGATGTTCGCCGCCATCTCCGGGTCCCGCTCTGCCAGCATGGCCAGGAAACCCTTGATGGCGTTCGGGTCCATGTTCAGCATGTCGTGGATCGTCGGCCCCGTCGGCACGTTACTCCCCCTGATCTCCAGGTAGTCCGGAGCGATCTCCTTGGTGATACTACGCTCGATCCGCGTGAAGTGGTCGAAGAACGGATGCGTCTGGTACATCCCCGACCGCAGGGTGGTCTTCTCGTCCGGGATCGCCGGAAAGACCGTGAACGAACCTGGATCGACCGGGTCGGGCAGGTGGACCGGGAACTTCTGCCGGTTCACGTAGATCCACGTTGACCTGCGTGCTGCTTGCTCTGGCGGAGCTTCCGCCGGACTGCCTTCAATCTGTGGTGTGTCTGCCATCGCTCGTGCTCCTTTTTTAAGCCCACGATGTTCGCAAGACTGCGGGCAGGAGCCGGTCCCCTGCACCTGTGAGTAGAGTAACAAAAAAGGGCCAGGATTGCTCCCGGCCCTTTCTGTGTTCGATCCTGATCAGGTTACGGCTTAGGGGCCGAATCCTGCGGAGACGGCGACATTCACAACCTCGCCCGTGGCGAAGAAGTTCGTGTCGACCATGAACTTCGCGTACTCGGTCCAGAGACCGCGCTGCGTGACGCCGAACGGCTGGACGAGCGGCGGCGAGGTGTAGAACGGGATGTACGGCGCGTACACCAACCCCGCCTTCAGGAAGCCCGGTCCCCGGTAGCCGACCACGAACCGGTTGGGGTTCGTGCCGCCGCCGACATCCGGCATACGGGGGTCGACGACCACGTCCCACTGGCCGTCGATCTTTCCGGCCAGGGTCGGGCCTGCGGTGGCCTTCGTGCCGAAGCTCGGGTCCGGCACGAAGCGCGGCGCACCGATGTCGCGCAGGATCGAGAGCACCTCGGTCCCGCAGACAACGAAGTTCGGCTGGATCTGCTGCGTCGCCTGATAGACGAGATCCGAAGCCTGGATGATGGCACCGATCAGGCCTTCCTTGTGCCACTTGAAGGCGAACCCGCCGCCCGTGTTCCGGTTGAAGACCACGTTTCCTGCTGTGGCCTCCTGAACCATGAAGTCGATCAGTTCACGGACGATTTCCGCCGTGACCGTCTCCGACATGGACACAACCAGTTCCGCGTCGGCGTCGCCACCGTACTGGCTGCGGAAGTCCGCAACCGTCTTGTGGCTGTACTCGATCTGGAGGTTGCGCGGCTCGGCCCGAATCAACTGCTGCTGCAATTCGAGCTTGACCTTCGGGATGAGGGGGTTTCCCTCGGAGTCGTACTTGTACGTCGTGAGGATCGGAAGTGTGACCGCTCCCGTGAAGGTCATGCCCACGACTGCGCCCGTGAGGTAGTCGATGGTTCCGCCGCCGGTCGTGTCACCGACGAGCGCGCCGTTGCCATCGTCGCGAACGACGAGAGGCGTGGCGGCCGAGTCGAACATCTCGAACGAACCCGGGCGGATCGGGAAGTACGTGCCGACAAGGCTCGCGGCCTTGGCGAACGGTCCCGGGGTCGTCCCCGTGAAGCGCGCTTCACGGAAGATGACTTCGTCCGAGTAGTGGAAATTGGTGCCCTGGAACCCGGTCGTCGCGTCGAAGATCCGGCTTCCCCCGACCAGTTCACCCTTGTCGTTCTCGCGGATGATGCTGTAGTAGAAGACGTTCGAGTGCGGACCGGCCATCGGCTGAACCGAGGCCAGGACGCTGATGATGTCCTCCTGGAACGCTGCGCGAACCATCGGGAACATCCACTGCTCGAAGCTGCCGAGGTTCACCGCCTTCATCGCCTCATCCATCTGGCTGAGGTAATTGCCGGTGTTCTCCAGAAGCTGAGCGACGACCGCCTGCTTGTAGGGGTCCTCCATCTCGGCGATGAAGTTCGTGGGACGCTTGTGGAAGCGCTTGTCCTTGTAGCGGGACCACTTGCGGATCAAGCCCTGGCGAGCGTCGATGAAATTCGTCACCAGGGTCGACTCTTGCGCCTCGTTGAGAGGCTGAGCGACTGCTGCGGCCGTACTCATGGTAGTAATCTCCCGTTTCAGTGTAGCACCGCCCACAATGGGGATGCTTTGAAGCGGGAAGGCTGGTGGCTGGAGTGGCCTCGCGGAGGCTCGTACCACTGGATAGGCATCAGTGGGTCCGAGTACCGCCTTCCTTGACGATTCTTATTTTGCCCGACTCCCCTCAGGGAGTCAAATCTACGACCCGCGCTTCTTGCGGGCGATCACGTTCTCCATCAGGAGCGATCCGTCGCCTTTCAGCGGCGCGGTCTCCGGATTCCCCATCTGGGGCGGCTTCTTCTTGGCTCTCCGAACGCCCACGGGCAGTACAGTCTCTTCAAGCTGCCGCTTCCGTGGCGCTGGCGCGGGCTTCCCGCGCTGCGCTGCCGGGGCTGCCTCGGTCAGATTCTCTTTGCTTCCGCCGGAGGCGCGATTCAAGTTCTCCATCATGGTCTGGAAACCACTCTTGGACTTCTTGCCTTCGACCGGGTTCATCGGGACCATGACATAGGCCTGGGCGTCCGGCGCGTCGGCGACCTCGGGCGGGACCTCGAACTTCTGCCCTTCACCCTCGCCCGCGCCCTCGCCCTCGATGTCATCCACGTCCATGCCGAGATCCAGTTCGTCGTCGCCTTCCTCGTCACCTTCCTCGTCACCTTCCTCGTCGCCGAAGAAATCGCCGCCCATGTCGTCGCCGCCCATGTCGTCGTCGTCGCCATTGACGTAGTCGTCCACGCCGTCTCTCTCGGCGATCTCGGCCATGCCGATGGACTGTTCGTAGTCGACGCCGTGGGCCTTCGCGAAGGAGGCCGCAATGTCGTTCTCGGCGATGCCCATGGACTGGAGAGCCTTGTACAGGGTGTCGCCGTCGAAGATCTGGCCGTACGCATCGCCATTGACGAGCACGCGGTAGAAGCCGTCCTCTTCGAGGCCGATCTCCACGTTGACCTCTTCCTCGTTGTGCATGCGCACGCGGGTGCCCAGCATCGCCTCGGCCAGCCCGACCATGCCCGAAACATCCTGGGAGGTCTTGAGCGCCGAACGGCACTGCGCGGTGTCCAGCGCCGGGTTGGCTTCGATGATGCGCTCCATCGAGGTCTTGAACTGTTCCTCGCGGTAGCGCTTCCCGGTGTCGACAGCCAGCGTCTTCGCAGCTTTCAACTGCTTCTTGATGTGCTGGTTTTCGCGACGGAGGCCACGATTCTCGTTCACAAGGCCGACGTTCAACCCGGCCAGAGACTCCATGTCCATATCACCCATCTCCTCGTAGTTGTCGTCGTCGTAGCCCATCTCGTCGTGAGCGTAATCCATCTCATCCTGAGGCTGACCCATGCCGCCCGGGTGCACTCCACCCATTTCGTCGCGCGGCATCGGACGACCTCGACGACGACGGCGACGCATGGGGTGTCCGCCCATGCCCATTTCCTGGACGATTTCCTCGTCGCCATCAGACTGGTCGCTGGCAACGATGCCCTGAAGATCCTTGACCTTCTTGCCCCTGCGGCTGGTCTGCTTGTTCTTGGTGTCGTAGGCGACGTGCATGCCCTTCGCGCCGGGGATCTTCTTCGAGCCTTCCTCGTCGAGGTTGGCTGCACCGCCCTGAGACTCGGTGCCGATGATCTTGCCGTGCTTCTGACCGGTCTCGCCTGCGGGGACCTTGACGCCGGGCTTCACGCCGGGACCCGGAGGCGTGCCGTCGTTGGACGTGCCTTCGGGATCTTCGATGTGGCCCTGACCTTCTGCGCCGCCGGGGCCGAGGTTCTGGCCCTTCTTGCCGACAGTCGGGAGCACGTCGAGTTCGTCGATGGACGGAGACGTGGCAACGCTGAGACCCTTCGCGCCCGACAACGGGGTCGGGTCGGCCTCGTTCATGGCCGCCGTGATGACCTCAAGGATCTCGTCGCGATGGTGCTGGATCTTGCCCTTCATCGAGGCGGCAAGGTCCAGAGCAGCGCTGTCGGTGAGCGCGGAACGGGCCGAGAACAGACCTTCATTCAGCGCGTCGAGTTCCTTCAGGTACTCGGTGAGGTTGCCCTTCGGCTGAATGCTGAGACTGCCCAGCTTCGGCTCCAACCGGCTCAGCCTCGTGCGGATTTCCGTAAGGTCCATCACCGTGTCTCCTCTGTTCGCAGGAAGTGAGTAGTGAGTCCCGGCAGCCTGCTGCTCTTTCAGGAGCTTGCGCCGAGCTTCCTGCGCCTCGTTGATGGCTTCCCGAACCGCGCGCGGGAATGCCCCGGGCGTGCTCGGACGAGCCACAATATCCCAAACGATGGTTTCGCGGTCAACATCGTCCTGGACAATGTCGGCATCCGCCGGGAAGGCCGGATACTTGGCCCCCTCATTCCGGATGACCGAGCCCTGGGCGCGGCTGGATGCGCCCGTCTCGACGTTGGCTTCCCACAGAGCCTCAACGATCTTGCCGTCGGGTGTGGGCAGGGCCTCGAACTCGCCGATGATGGCTGTGTCGGGATCTTCGCCCTGGGCGATGAGTTCTTCACGCATCCCCGGGAACTTGTCGATGTAGCCAACATCGGTGAGCACGACGGCAAATTTGCGCAGGTCCGGTAGACCATCAGAGGGGTGCTCGATGTGCCCACATACGGCACGGCGGCCAACGCGGCCCATGAACTCCCCCGACGTCTCAAACAGGTTCTCGAAGAAGCTCTTCGGGTAAACCCGCTTGTTACCGTTTAGGGTGTCGTACCGCTGGATGATTCCACGGGCTCTGGTAGCCCCGTTTTCCTGCAAGTTCGACTCGACCAGCTTGAATCGCGTCGCTACGGAGTCCTCTAGCAATGTTCTCATGCTGCTTCTGCTCCGTCATCCGAATCGGCTCGATCTTGTCGTCGGCTTCTGTTTCGCCGAAGAGGTAGAGTGCCTGCCCATTCTCGCAAGCGAGCCGTAGGCACTGCTCCCAAAGTTCGAGCCGCATGATCTGCGGGCAACGCCCAAAGTCTTCCGCCCAGATCTCGTAACTCCGCTGGTCGTCTAACTGGATCTTGACCAGTGGGTATTTGGGCTCGAAGTACACGATGAAGAAAGCAGACTGCTTCCGAACATCGGTCGGTGGAAATCTGCTTCCGCTGCCATCCATCTGCACCATGATGCAGGAGACGGGCTAAACCCGTCAAACCCGCGTCCAGACAATCAGATGTGGCCCTGAGTGACATCCACCAACATCGTGCCTGTTCCGCTCGTGATCCGAAGGCGCAGGGCGTCCGGCGAGCGCGCGTTCGTCAAAGTCGGCCAGTCGACGATCCGGCGCGACCGGCCCAGGGGTACGACTACGTCGCTCGCAATCGAATCCCAGGTCGTGGTCGCGTCGACCTCGGTCTGCTCGACGTTTCCGCCCGTGATGCCGATCTGACGGTCTCGGTTGTCAAAGTCGAACGCGGCCAGGATCTCGACCGTCAGGCTATCCTCCAGATCCTGGTTCTCGTACTCGAAAATCATGGCCGTGTTCAGGAAAGGCCCACGAAAATAGCGGCCGTCGGGCTCAGTCGTCGGCGGGAACACCTGGGTGCGGATCGTCTCTTCGCTGTGCAGGAAGAAACGCTGGTTGAAAATGTTGGCAGCCTGAGTCTCGACACCAGGAGCGTTACTCACAGTAGATCTCCTCTCGGCTCAGACGAATGAGCACCGAACTGCCCAGGTCGCCATCTCCGACTCTGTCCCCTGAATCATATGCCAAGGGCGTCACAACGTCGGATTCTAGCTCTGCTTGCTGTAAAAGCCAAGACGACCGTGGCTCCAAGCTGAGCACTGGAACGGCCCGGCCCTGGATCAGATCCTCGGCTACGCCTGCCGTAGGGACGAGAGGCTCTTCCAGGGAAATGGTCCTCGCACCGCGCAGCATCATCGAAACCTGCCGCCCAACGTCCACACCCTCTTTGAACGGGATCAGTTCGACGCGCTGGTGGGAATACTCTTTGCACTCGAACAAGTCCGCGTCCGTCGCCGTAACCTGGGCAGCGATAACTATAGGCTTCGATGTAACTTGCGAACACCAGCCGCGCACGGCGGCGAGCGCGTCCGGGCTGTCGTACGGGATGACTACGGCAAGCGCCGGGTCGCCCAGACGCTGAATCGATTCACGCATCAGCCCCTTGCAAGTGTCTTCCAGCAGGGCTGTGTTGCGGCGCGAAGTCTGTAGTTCGTGCTGCCGGTACTCGTAGAGCTTCTGCGGAATGTGAACAAACTGGCAGGTCTCGGCCAGCTTGATCACCAGATCAAAATCTTCGGCCGTGGGCAGTGTCGGATTGACACCTGCGGTTCTGTCGTAGGCCGACTTGCGCATCATGCGAAACTGAAAAGCGCACAGACCGGACTGCTGCATACGCCGTAGCGAGAACATACGACGGCAGCGCTTCTCGAAGTGGGGATCGTGCTTGGAGGGTGCGCCGTCCGATTCGACCCTAAGGTAGTCCGAATAGACCACACCGACTTGTTTGGGGCAGCCTTCCAGAGTGTTAAGAGTCATCGAGAGCGCTTCGGGAACGATCCGGTCGTCGGCGTCGACCTGACAAAAAAACTCCGAGGCCACTTCGCGGTAGGCTTGCGCGACGCGCCCCGGAGTTCCAAGATGTCCGTTGGTCAGTAGCTGGAAGCGGCTGTCCCTCTCGGCAAAGGACCGTACGATCTCTCTCGTGCGATCCTGCGAGCCGTCGTCGTAGACCTTGCAGACGAAGTCTGAGAAGCTCTGCTGCTCAACCGAGCGTAAGCAGTCTTCCAGATATTCCTCGGCGTTGTACGCCGGGACAACGACCGTAACGCGGGAACCGCTCACGCACGGTTAGCCAGCGCCGTAGGTGCCGGTCTGCCGGAAGTTGTCCAGCAGGTCCAGGTCGTCGATGGCGACGCGGAGAACGGACGAGCCGCCCGTGCCCGACCCGAAGAGACGCAGGACCGGATCGTTGACCAGTCCCGCGAACTCGATGGGCGCTTCGCCACCGGCCACGATGGTTGTGCTGGTACCGGTGACCGTCACGAAGGCCGCGCCGCCGCCCGTAACCGGGCTCTGCTGCACTTCCAGGGTGACCGGGAACAGACCCAGGTTCCGGACGAACAGACGACGCACGCGCTGGGCGAACTGAATGACAGTTCCCAGTGCCTGATTCGTGTCCGCCGGGACCGCGATCTGTACCTCTGCGGCTTCCGGCCCATAACTCCGACGATTGACAGTGTCTGCCACGGCTTAACCTCCTTAGATTGCGAACTGTGGCTCTGACGGACTATCGTTGTCCGTCCGTTGTACTGCGACCTCAATGGCCACATCCCCGAAGCCGGACAAGGCTACGAACGGGGAGGTCGATGTTATCAAATAGCTCTGACCTGCGCCAGGGTTCAGAACGGTCGCGGTTCCCGCGATGTCCGTGAAGGTGACGCCGTCCTGAGACTCCTGCCACTTCACCGTGGCCGGACCGGTGTCGCCCGTCTCGTTCAGGTGCCGAACCGACATGGTGCGCGGGATCGACGCGGACTGAGTCAGGCGCAAGACCCGAGCTTCCGTGACGGGTAGCTGGATCTTGATGTTTAGATTCCGAACCGACATCTACGGCTTCGTCCTTGATCAGGGAGCGGCTACGGGCTCCGCTTCCGGCTCCGGTGCGGGCATGGGTGCTGCACCCGACGCGCCCATATTACCCGGAGCGCCGGGCTCTACGCCACCCATGTCATCAGCCGGTTCTACACCCATTCCGTTCTGCTGTAGAGAAGACAGTTTGCCGGGGTAGCGGCGGTTAAACTGCCTCTTATGTTTCTCTACAGCCGTGAGAAAATTTGTGAGACTGTCCTCGATCTCGGAGATGTGATCCATCATCCGCTGAGCCTGGACGATAAATGTGCCACGTCCGTACTTGCTGCCCACCAGCGACTGAACCTTTCCGACTTTGCTTAGCCGTATATCCATCAGCCGATTGCGAACTTCGCGGATATCCTCTTCGAGTTCCTCCAGGATCATGGCCGCGTCTTCTGCGTCCTTTTCCCGAAAGTTCTGCTCGACGATTCCGAGCGCCATGTTGGCGGCCTTGGGTGCGAGATCCGGATTGCGCGTCATGCCCTCGATGAGAGCTTCGACATATTCCTCCGGATTCTCAGCCCAAGCGCGCGACAGACGCGCCTCTTTCTGGACCAAAGTTTCCTTCGGCGCACTCGCCCGCGAAGATGCGTTGGTTGCAGGGTGAGCCCCTCCATCCTGGGACTCGGTCGCCGTCGCGCCCGCCGCCGCCCCGGCCGGAACTGGGCTTCGCAGCCATCAGCCCCCCGATCACCCGGGCCATTTCCTTCGCGTCGGCGTTGCGCAGGGCAAAGACGGCCAGGGTGTGGGCGACATCCGCGGGCGACTCGTCCGCCTGCGCCAGTGCTCGCTTGGCGAGCCCGGGCAGCGTTGGCCCCAGCAATTGGTCGCCGGCCACCGTCTGCGTGGCCGTCGTCTCGGTCGGGCGCTTAAGCTTGCTTATCGCCTGCTGCTTGGCGGCGACGGCCTTGCCGAGTTTGTCGGCGTAGTTCTGAAGCCTGGCCACGTCGGCGGCTGTTGCCTTCTTCCCCGCCCTCCCTTCGAAGGCCCACGCGCCGTCAGTGATGGTCGTGCCTGGGCGGAGGAGCTTGGCCTGGTCAAGAAGGCGCACGGAGCCGTCGATCCGCGCAACATTCACCCGTCCGGGGAGCCGCCCGGCCTGCTCGCCCGTCTGTCTGGCCCCCAGCGATCTGACGGCGGCCGCCAGGGCGGAGTCCTGCTTCTGGAGCGCCGCTATCTGGCCGCTGAGGTTTACCGTGCGGCGCTGCCAGCCCGCCGCCTGAACCGACTTGACGGCCAGTTCGTCCAGCTCCTTCTGGAGCTCCCGGCGGGCTCGGCCGTTCGCGTCGGCGTTGTCGTCGGCGAACAGACTCTCCTGGTCGACCAGTTGCTGCCGGAGGTCCTTGCCGGCCTGGAGGGCCTTGGTGTACTCGCCGCTGGCCTTGAACTTCGTCAACTGTTGCCGGAGTTGGATCGTCTTGCTCTTCCCGAGGCCCTTGAGGCGTTTCTGCGACGCGCGAAGCTGACTGAGGCGGATGTCCTGCTCTTTGGCATCGGCCCCCTGTGCCCGCAGTTGCCGGCCGAGGGACTCGGCGACCTTGAGCTGCGACTGGGCCCGGGAGTACTTGCCCGCCCGCATGTCCTGCTGGGCCTGCTCCAGGATCCGCACCTGCTTTTCCTCGGTCTTCCGATAGGCCCTTCGCTGTTCGCCTCTGACCTTGGACCCTGCGGCCCGCTCGGCCCGGCTGCGGAGGACGAGCTTGTTCCGCGCCAGGTCGATGTTGCCCATCAGCCGGAGGGAGTTGCTGGCCTCGACGCTCTCGGGTGCGAGCTTGATGACGTTGCCGAGTGACTCGGCGGCGATGTCGTAGTCGCCCTTCTCGTAAGCGGCCTTGCCGGTGCGGTAGTAGTTCCTGGCGAGCATCTGCCCGGCGGGCTGCTTGGCCGGGGCGTTGAACAGCCTGCCCATGACCGGGACGTCGCCGGCTAGGGGCACGCGCGCGGGCGAGGGCTTGGCCGCGGGCCGGGTCGCCGGCGGCGGCGGGGCGGGTGCGGGGCGCATGAGTGGCGCCTGCATCGCCATGCCCGCCGACGGAAGTCCGCCGAAGATCCTGCTCAGCAGGGACGGTTTCTTTGCGCGCGGGGGCGGCTTGGGCTTGACCCTCGGGGCCTTGACCTTTGGGGTCGGGGCCGCGGGCCCCGTCACCACCTGTGCCTGGGGGCCCGTCAGGCGCTTCTCGGCGGAGTACCCTTCGGCCAGTTGCCCGCTGCCGTAGCCCAACTCGGCCGAGGCCGTCTCGGAGGAGTACTGCGCAACGTTGGCCATGGGGCCGGACCAGCGCTGGACGTTCAGGGCGTCGGGGACGTACGTCTCGCACCAGGCGTAGGCGATCGGCAGATCGATCTGCGGCACCGGAAGAGCCATGCGACCGCTGGCCTGCAATCGATCGACGCGGTACATGGCCACCACCTCGACCGGGAAGC
>LAZR01000893.1_pt1 | contig 20421 bp, 6 predicted proteins | sample 329461 | NCBI WGS metagenome assembly LAZR01 (sample SAMN03002196, study PRJNA259156) | marine sediment metagenome | biome: sea floor; feature: Hydrothermal impacted sediments; material: marine sediment; isolation source: Loki non-amplified sample from Loki's castle hydrothermal vent sediment ...
TTTAAGACAACCTAATTTTATGGGGCAGAATGGATTTAAAGATGCTCCTTCTATTTCTTTTCTAGTTCCATTTCTCTTAATTTTCTTCGAAAAGGTTTTCCAATAGTAGTTCGTGGTAATGTTTTGATAAATTCCACTTTACGAGGATATTTGTATCCTGCTAGTCGTTCTTTTGCCCACTCAATGATATCTTGTTCTGTAACTTTTCCATCTTGAAATTCCTTATTGAGTACTACAAAAGCTTTAATAGTCTCACCAATATTAGGATCGGGAACACCAACTACACCAACTTCTAGAATCGCGGGATGCTCCATTAATTTCATTTCGACTTCTTTTGCCATTACTTTATAGCTTTTGTATTTAATCATATCTTTTGTGCGTCCTTCGATATAAAAGTACCCATCTTCATCCATTCTGGCGAGATCTCCTGTCCTTAGCCAACCGTTTACGATATCTTTTTTTGTAGCTTCTGGTTGTTTCCAATATCCTTTCATTATCTGGGGACCTTTTATTAACATTTCACCAACTTCCCCAAGTTTAAGTTCTTCTAATGTATCTGGGTTTACAATTATACAGTCTGTTTCCATATCAGGAACACCAACGCTTTCTGATTTAATTTCTGGCATCCAGAGAGCTGCCATATGAGTAAATGCTGTTGCTTCTGTGAGACCGAATCCTTGACTAACCTTAATACCTACAACCTCCTCCCATCTTTTTGATAAGTCAGGAGCTAAGGCAGCTGAACCAGTGGCTGCTGATTCAAGACTTGAAAGGTCTCGTTCTGTAAAATCAGGATTATTAATAAGCATCTGATACATTACAGGAACACCCGCAAATAATTTTATTTTGTAGTGTTCGATAGCTTCTAATACTTCCGAGGCATTGAAGGGAAACATAACCAGAGTCGCTGCAGCATATAGCACGTAAATTAACACTTCGTGTCCCATAACATGACACAAAGGTAAAATCCCTAAAGCTACTTCTTTACCTTGAAGAGCAGCTACTTCTTCAAAAGTATCTTCTGTATTATGCAATACTATGAGTAAATCATGGACTAGGTTATTATGTGTTAACATTACTCCTTTTGGGAGACCTGTTGTACCACCAGTAAACATTAAAGCCGCAATATCATTAATTGGATCTATATCAATATCGGGAGGTTTAGGTGCTTTACCATCTATAAAATCTTCAAGAGTAATTGCATCATCTCTTGCTTCCTCAGTACCAAACACAATTACGTGGTCGATATCAACTTGTGATCTGGTCTTTTTAATTGTCCTATAATTAGATTTATGAGTAAAAATTACGTTTATCTTACCTGTTTCTCGAACAATATGAGTAACATCTGATTCCTTGAGTAAGGAATTTATTGGTACGACTGTAGCCCCTGTTGTAAGGATACCTAACCAAGCGAAAATGAATTCAGGACAATTTATTGACATTAAGCCAACAAAATCTCCTTTTCCTACACCCATTTCATGTAAGGCATTTGCAATCTTATCCGCATAAAATACTAATTCACGATAGGTGTATTTTTTATTAACCTGTTTATCAATGATACACACATTATTTGGAAATTTTTTTGCAGATAATTTTATAAATTCACTGACTGGAATAGGATCAAATCGAATTGATTTTGGCACTGTGGGTGGTCGATGTTTCAACCAAGCTCTATTTGGGTTCTCAATATATGGAGACTCATTCTCATAATCTAAAATTGGTTCCCATTCTGAAAAATCTTTCATTTTTTTCACCTTAAAAACGTTGATTTAAAAGTAGAACATCTAAACTTATAAATATTATGGATAAAGAAATAATTAGAAAAAAATAAAATTTATTTAATTTGAAAAAATGACTCTTCAAATTCAGGTCTTCCTTTATATTTCGCCATTAGAAAACCTGCACCTTGGTTCACATTTTGGAAAAGCGTAGACGGAAGTTCAATTCCAATCTGACTAAAAGCTGTAATCACATCGTCTGTTGAAGGAGGACACCCTCTAATAGGAATCATTTCTTTTATATTAGGGTGATCTTTGTTTTTATTATACTGACACTGACCAAGAAGAATAGTTTTATTCATTCTAGGACTTGGTTCCTGAATTTTACCATTTAAAAATTCGACTTTATCAAACGGTTTACCCTTCCTCGTTTGCCATGCACCTTTGATGATCATTAATAAAGTCCCATTAATTCCTGAGCAGTACGTGCACAATGTACTGTCATACTTATGATATTTTAATCCTTCTACCCCAATTCTCTGCAGAGGAAGTGGAAGATCTCCTGCTTCGTTATAAATGAAATCCCATTCATGATGAGAAGCTAAACTTTCGATCGCTTCTCCTACAATTTCTACATCTGATAAATCCATAGGTCTATTTCTATCTTTTGCTGCTTGTACTAAATGAGGAACATCGGTTGGATCAATACCTAATAATTTAGCTCCAACCATATCTGCTGATAGGATATCAGATGAAGCAACAAGAATGTTATTTCTATGGGCTTTTCCATCAATAGCAGGACCTCGCTCAAGAGTGTAGATTCCATCAATAATAGTCAATACTTTTTTTAGTTTGTTAGGTAATTGGGCGACATTGTGATGTAAGTCTTTAACAGGATCATCGCTATGAAATTTTTTACGAGAAGCATAGTTAATTAATCCCTTCAAACATTTAAATCCTAATGTCACAACTGCTTGTGAATGCGTCTTTAATACGGGTATATCAATTACAACATCAGCAGCTAAAGCATCAGAACTAAAGTTGACTTTAAAACCGGTACCTAAATCTACCTTTTCAAAAGGACGAGTAAAAGTATTTATCGGTTTCACACCATACCGCTCTTTAAGAAGATTATACCCTAATTTTTCAAAGGCATCTGCTGCTGTTTCAGTATCTTTTACATCCGCAGTCACAATCCCTTCTCCAATGGAAATATCATCAATTCCACGTTCTTTGAGCAGTACAACAACGTCTTCAATGACACGGGAGCTAGTTATAACACCCCATTTTGGAAAATTAGTAAAAGCATTCCAATATACAATGTTAGGTTTAATAAACACTTTTGCATCCTTGGGGATCTCATCGAAGAGATTGGTTAATTCAACCAATTTCCTCACAGACTCAAGAGGTTTTTCATATTTTACAATAGAGACTTTTGATTTACTCATTTAATTACACCTAATAATTTGAGTGTTTAGTATTATTAGATTTGAATGTTAAATATTTTAAAAATTAATTTATTGTGAAAAATAAAGAAATAATTTGATGCAACGAATTGCTAGAAAAAATAGAAAATAAGATTAATTTAGTTAGAATTTTTAAACATCGGGATAATCTCTTCACTTAAAATTCTCGTAACATCAAAATATGTATAGGGAGCATTTCTGCTTGAGACTCCATTCTGAAGTTCTAAAACAAAATGTTGTGCTCCCGCGTCAACATATTTCTGTATTTTTTTTATAATATCTTCCTTCGTACCCACCATCCCACTTTCCCTTATTAATTTATCTGGAATATCTTCAACTATTGGCACCAACTTGTTGATTTTAAACTTTCTTGCATCATCTCTGTCATACACTAAGATGCTCATTACATCACTATCAAACCCTGTTGCCTCTTTAAATATCGGTTCATATTCTTCTTTCCAGTACCCCAATTTCTTTAAAGTTTTTGGTTGTAGGGCTAATCCAGATTTCATACCATTGTAAAAAGATTCTAACCTACTTTCATCATCGTGCATAAAGATTCGAGTAAAATACCCAAAAGTGAATTTATTTATATCTCTTCCTTTACCTTTCATGATTTTAACAATTTCATCTTTATCAGCTTTATAAAAGTCAGCAAATGCCCCTAATGGCATCCACCCATCAGCTATTTCCGCTGTAAGTTTTAGGGTTTTAGGTCCATTTCCAGCTATCCAAACGGGGATCTCTGATACTGGTTTAGGAAGTAAAACAGCATCGTTAGTTTGAAAATATTTCCCTTCAAAAGTAACATTCTTCCCCTTATTCCAGAATTCCTTCATCAACCTAATTGATTCGTCCATTTTTGTAACTGCGTGGTCATATGGTATGTTATATGCCTTTAAATTCATTCCTTCTCCTGCCCCGATCCCTAAAATAAATTTTCCACCAGTTAGATGATTGAGTGTTGTAGACATTTGAGCTAAAGCCGCAGGGTGCAGCCTGTAAGGATCTGTTACCGCAGAGCCTAAAGTCTTCCCTTTAGCTAATTCTGAAAACACACCAAGTAAGGGCCATAAGCATAGAAAATCGTCTATGGCTCCACCAGGAATACCACTTAGATGATCTGGAAGCCAGATAGTATCCCATGCTTCTTTACTTGCTGTGAGTACCTTCTTCTTGAGAAGATCCCATGAATGCGAATAATACAGATTATTTCCAAATTCTATGTCTGTCATGATTATACTTTAATTTTGAATAAGTTAAGTTATTTTAAATTAGACAAATTATAATATAATTTTTGTTAAATTTCATCTTGCCATTCTTTTTTTAAGATTCCCATAATAAAAACATCATGGAATTTACCATTTTTAAACATTGCTTGACGTCGGATTCCTTCCTTCTTAAAACCTGTTTTCTCATATGATTTAAATGCGCGAATATTAAAGTCAAATACCTCAAGCTCAATCCGATTGAGATTTAGTGTATTGAATCCATATTGAACCAATATTTTCATTGCTTCTGTTCCATACCCTCTACCTTGATATTCCTTTTCTCCTATCATTATTCCACATATTCCTAAACGATTTATCCACTCAACATCTATTGAACAATTACCAATTAATTTTTCATTGTTATCTTGACTATGTAATAAAATAGCAAAAAGAAAGTTATTATCACGATTTTTTAAATTATTATACCATTCTTCTTCCATTTCTCTGGTAAGTGGGCGAAACATTCTAATGTATTGGGTTAGTTCAGGATCATTCATCCATATTAAATACCGATCAATATATTCCCTTTTAACTGGACCAAGTATTACATTATCTCCTTTTAACATATATGAAAGGAATTTGTGTTTGAATAAAAAAATTACTGAAACGTCAAATAATTAAAAAATAGGATAAAAATTAGGATGTTTAAAATGTTATATTAGATCTACGAGCTGCGTACTTTACGATTTCAAATGAGACGATACAAATTAAGGAAATCAGAAAGCACACTAACCAATCTAAACCCGTTAAATACATAAACATAAAGTTAAGATTATGTTCAGCAAGCCATACTTGAGCCCCCGGGATATACATTAGCATCAAAAAAACCGCAAATAAGATACCAATAATAAGATACATCCTTTTTGTACTATCCTCTATTAAACTTCTAATCAATGATTTATTTGGACGTCTAATTTGGAATATTAGAAAGGATTCACAGAAAAATAATGTGACCATAAGCATAGTTAATGTTTTTGCTTCTTTTAATCCGATTCCAAATGTCCCAGTTACGGATGTGAAAAGGTATTCGCTATTAAGAGCACCAAAATTATAATTTCCAGCGAAAACAGGATAAGTCCCGCTAAAAGTTACATAGTAAACAGTAACCATACTAATAGCTAGTAATATCCCAAATATTATCATTAAAATAAAGATATTTTTAGACAGTATTTCCTCTGAGTCTCGTGGTTTTTCTTTCATGACATCATTAGATATTGAGTCAAATGTAAGAATTAAACCTGGAAACATATGTAAGGTTATCGAAAGGAAAATCCATTGATAATAAAAGGCTTCATTTAAAAAATACGGCAAATCTAAGACAATTGCCAAGATAAATTGGACAATTCCTTCAAAGACATTAATGCAAATATAGAAAATTACTACAGCACGAATTTTTGCAAATATACCCCTTCCTTGGTTAATTCCTGTAACAATAGAATTAAATGAATCGTCTGAGATCACCATATCTGCGGCTTCTTTAGCAACATCAGTTCCTGTAATGCCCATTGCTACTCCAGCGTCAGCCATATTTAATGCTAAAGCATCATTAACCCCATCTCCCGTCATAGCAACAACTTTATCTTGATCTTGGTATTTTTGAACAATATCTTGCTTATGTTCAGGACTAACTCTAGCAAATACTTTAATATTGTTAAACTTATCAAAAGATTCGATGTTTTTGACTTCCTTTCCTAGAAGATGTGTATCACTCTCAGATGATATAATTGAGATTTGTGAGGCAATAGCTTGCGCTGTTGCCGGTGAATCTCCAGTGATCATAACAACCTCTACACCAGCGGCATGACATTGTTCAACAGATTCCCTCACACCTTCTCTTGGGGGATCTAGAATTGTAACAAATCCTATAAAAGTCAAATTAGATTCACTTTTTTCCCTCCCCTCATCACCTTCAGGGGGGATTTCGTTCATTTCTTTATATCCTAAGCTTAAAATTCTATATCCTTGATTACCATAGAGGTTGACGATTTCCATTACTTTATTTTTAATTTCTTCATTAAATTCTATTTCCTCATTATTATAGATTATTTTAGAGCAAAGCGCCGTCAAAACTTCACTTGCTCCTTTTGTAAAAGAAACATATACATGATCTCTTTTGTATAGTTTTGTCATTCTTTTTAATTTGGAATCGAAAGGATATTCTGTGATTGATTCGTATTCGTCAAGAAGATAATCTCCCATGCCTTTTTGGAATAATACCATTAGAGCTCCCTCAGTAGGGGAACCAATTACGCCCCATTGGTATAATGTTTTTCCAGATAACACAATTTCTTTCTTAACCAGCGCAGAATTGTTATTCAAAAAACCCGCTGTTAAAAGTAACTTCAGAGGAGGATACTCATCAATATGTTTAATATAAACAGGTTCTTTTGGATCATCCATTAAAACGATTTCCCCATCAGGAGAATAGCCACTACCAGTAATTCTAAAAATAGATCCATTTGTCCAAACATGTTGGACTGACATTTGATTTTTAGTCAAAGTACCTGTTTTATCAGAACATACTATACTAATGCGCCCTAAACTATCAACAGAAGCAAGGTTTCTTATTATTACCCCATGGTGTGCCATAGCAAGAACACCCGTTATTAAAACAATTGTTACCAATAATGGTATATTAATTGGCATAAGATCAAGAGCGGAATTCAGACTTTCAACGATTTCCAATCGCGTAAATCCACTTGCAGCCCATATAATCATTAAAGTTATAAACCAAAATATAAAAACACCAAGTCCTAACCATTTACCAAAATTGTTCATTTTTTCTCGGATTGGAATTTCACTTGTACCAGCTTCTTCTAAACCATGAGAAATCTTACCAATTTCAGTATTAGGTCCTGTTTTCACTACAACTGACTTTCCTGTTCCCGTAGTAATATATGTTCCAAAAAATACCATGTTGTACCGATCACCAATAGAAATCTCTTTTTCTGTTATTGGTTCTCCGACTCCAGTTTTTTCTACGGGTTCACTTTCACCTGTTAACGATGCTTCATTGATTTCGAGGTTAAATCCTTCAATTATTCTCGCATCTGCAGGAATTTTATCTCCTTGTTTTAAAGCCAGTAAATCCCCAACAACAATCTCTGTTGTAGGAATCTCTTGTTTTACTCCATCTCTAATGATGGTAGATGTGGGTGCTGTTAATTCCCTCAAAGCATTTAATTTTTTGGTAGCTCGATATTGTTGGATAATAGCAACTAAACAATTTAAGAAAACAATTCCTAAAGTCAGTGCTATAAATGTCAGTTCCCCTTCACCGCCAAAAAGCCAAGCCAGAAATAAGATTAATGATCCCACGAGATAAATTACGATTAACCAGTTAAAGAGAGGAGCTAAGTAAATCTTAATGAAGCCTTTTGACGCTTTTGGGATTTCATTGAATCCCTCTTCACCCAATCTTTTCTGAGCTTCAACTTCTGTTAAGCCTTTTTCCGGATCTGTCTGCAAGTCTCTATAAATTTTTTCCAGACCTTGATTATAAAAATATTCTTCGGTAGCCATAACAACCCATTTTAATTTTTTTTTGTATTAAATCAACTATGAGATCAATTTATCTAATAACATAACAATAATAACGATAACTTTTAACTTATTACTTTTTTTTTTTAAATTCTATTCTTCATCGTGAGTAATGTTTGTTTATTAAATTTGGGAAAAATAGAAAAAAGAATGAAATCTGTATTTGGGCTTTTGTCGATAATTTTAAATAAAAAAAAGATTAAATAAAAAAAGAAGAAATCTATTCACAAAAAACTCTCGGATAATTCATCCATCGTAGTATCTTCATGTGCCTGAGATTGGTTTCGAACTCGCTTCTTGGCATGCCTATGGTGTAAGTCATAACACTCGGTACAGTACCACGCATCATATGATTTATTATAGACCATATCTTGATCACCCCTCCCGCATGAAACACACATCAAAATAGATCGTCTAATTATGCTACCAAGATTTTCCTCCTTACTCTGAAACGCTCTAAATTCCTTTAATTCATCTGGAGAAAATTCAGAGATATCCCTTCGAGTTCCATCTGAACTAAAGAGAAACGACCTCCAAGCGTTGTAAAATTTCTTCCGCTCAGATCTAGCAGCTTGATAGAATATAACCCGAAGAGAATTCCGAACTCTCTGCAAATTGGGCTTTTTTATTATAATTGCTCGTTTATCTCTCATATGAATCATATAACCGATTTCCTATTTAAATATATGGGGGATTAATGTTTTTCAATTTAAAACTGTGCATGGTATACTAAAAGTGGACCAAATATCCTAAGTCTCGCAAGATATACGTAAATACATAGGTAAATGGTCCGATAAGATTATCGTCTTGTCCTAACGAAATAAGTCCTGAAACATCAACTCCGGGATGAAGCTCTTCGATGAGTTTTCGTAGGGAAATACGGCTCTCTTTGAGGAGTGTGTTATAGAATTTTGAATAAGCCTTCCGATAATGAGTGTATATAAAGGAATCAAGAGTCATTGATTTTATATCATCTTTACGGTCATTAAATTTATCAAGATTATCTTCGAATTCTGTCTGCCTGAACCAATTTTCCATAATGAACTGATACTCATCACCGAACTTTCCAAATTCGTTCCTTATATCATTCTCGGTAATAGGTCGGGTGTATTTTATAAGGTTTTCGAGGACTTGAATCGCCACAAGAGCATCCGCCTCCGACATCATTGAATCCCAGAATTTGTGACTCCTCCCATCCGTTAATACCTGAATCAATAGTTCTGGAGAAGATCTAATCGGATTGTCTTCAAAGTGGTGCCTGGCGTAATAATATAATTTCAGACCAAGCTCCTTAAATTTAGCTGCCTCCTCTTTGTCCATATTAAACATTTGATCTTCTATAGGTAGGAAGGTGCCAGGATCGAAACCAATATGTCTTCCAAGACCGAGTATCACGTTATAGGTTCGAGCTGCTGGCGAACCAAACCTACCCCTAGCCACGCCTCGAAGACTTTGACCCAACAGGCCTCGAAGATTTTGATTTTTAAGTTCAGCTAACTCCGCAATCTTATCTAATGCTAAGTAATATGAAGCCTGCTTCACTCTATCTGTATTTGTTTTGTCTCCTTCTTCTTTAATCCAAGCTTTAAGGATGTCCCTGAACTGTCTCAACGAATTTGTATTAAAAGGAGATCCTTCTCTTAAATTTTGCAATAAATTTGATTTCCAAAAGCTTCCATGAATAATTTTTTGCGTAAATAACTGTGAAAAAGTAAGGTCTGGATTTCCGGTTTTACGCCTTGCTGCAAACAAGAGGGAATAAATCATTTCTAACTCTACCATATAAGGCGCCTTGTCGCGAATAAGATCCATATGAACAAGAGGCGGTTTATAACTTGATAACCTAATCCATTTATAAACTACTTCGCGGACATCTGTTCTTAATTTATTAAGTTCTGCTCTACTAATAGTAATTCCAAAGTCAAGAAAAGTTTTTTCTGTCCACCCATAAGATCTATAGATTATGTCAAACAGAGTCTCATGTTCTGGTCTCGAATCATCTTTAAAATTGAAAGCTCTAGCTAACCCCCCTTTTTTCTTTCCAAATACTACTTCAGTAAATCCATCTATAGTTCGCCCTAATAACTGACGTAATGGTTTACTTCTATCCAACAGACCTCTAATCATTAATAATCTATAAGAATTTCCGAAATCTTTTTCATAACCTTTTAATAGATTATTATATACCTTAAATTCAGCCAATTGATCTGAATAGTCATTAAAAATCTGATAGATCTGAGCCGCATGTTCTAACGAAAAGTCTCTTGAAATTCTGGGAGCAATAGAAATTATATCTTTTCGTAAATTGACAGGCTTTGACGCATATTGGTTTGCAGTGGGATTTTTCTGTAAATTGCCAAAAAAGGTGGCTGAAGGGGATTTTCCATATGATTTGAGTAATACGTCCAGTTGTTTTACTGAAAATTTATGTTTCTCTATAACGTTAGCATCTTCCAGAACCTCTCCCACCTTAAAAAGCGTTAACTTAGCAGCAAGATAAAGAGGATGAGTATAAGTGCCAAAAACGGTGTAGATGGCTTCAAAGATATCATTAATTGCATTTTTTGCGTTAAGTTTATCAATAACCTTAGGATTACTTTCGATTTCACTTAAAATTCGAACTTGCCAAGTGATTAGAGTATTTTCGTTTTTATCCCATATAGCATCGGATTTACTGAGTGTGCCATCAACATTGTATATACTTAACTGGTATAGATGATTGTCAATGCTATGACCTGTACCACCACTTGGAGCCCTTTGAGTCCCTAAGATATAGTTAATATCGGTTCGCTTGTCAATTGCGCCAAAATATTTTAAAGCAAACTCCACCCTGTCCAAAAATAGTTTAAAATCTTCAAAATATGGACTTGGGGCTAGACTACCCTTCCAAGTACCTTTTTGATATTTTGCAGGCACTTTATTACTAATAGGTGCTGCCATCCCACCCATTTTCATAGCCCCTTCTGAAAGGATGAAGTTTTCAAATGAAGTGAGAGTTTCACCTCTTGTGTTTTTATTCATAATCATCTCTGTTACTTTGTAATTCACACCACCATAAGGACCAATATCTATGAAAACTTCTTGTCCTTCGTACAAATTTTTGAAAGTGTCCAATGTGTTAGCTAGTCTTTTTAGTTCAAAGGAATCATAAAGATGCTGATAATTTGTTAGGGCTTTCGGGACGTATCCTTTCCATTCTTCCAATTTCTTGTTGTTTTCTTTAAAATTTTCAAGATCAATTCTTCTGATCTCATCTCTAATTCTTCTAGCATAGTCTAATGAACTTTCATCCATGCCAAAATCGCCAACGGGGAGATTCATAATAGTATCTATGGAGGTAATTGCAGGAATTGTCATCAAGTGAGTATTTTTTCTAAAATCAAGATTTAAGGCGTTTTTATCTATTAGAAGAGCGGGTTTCAATCCGGATAAAGTCTGGTCGATTTCTCTGTCAATATTTTCTTGAATGGTTGATGCTAGCTTTCCTTTTAGGTAATGTCTCTTAAGTTTAGCTTGTATCATCTCGGTTGACAGGTCAAGCCCTATAGACAAAATCCCTATGTCAGCCCCCCCGAGGAAAAAGCTTGGAACAGCGGTTAGGATCCCTAATATATTATCAAGGTTAACAAGCGATTTCCACGACGTTTCTGAGTCTATCTTAGTGATCATTCGCCATAAGCTTAGTTTAGTGTCTAAATTTTGATCGTTGTTGAAAGCACCTGTGATTGTACTAGAAACCCCTCCGATAAAGGCTTCCCTGAATGACGTTGCAAATAATGAAGCCGTTTCAGCAGCTTGATCATCTCCACCTAAGTTTTTAACGAAGCGTTCTACCCAGATTTCTATATAAGGATCAATATATAATTCTTCCAAAACCTCTGTTGCAACACTTGAGGGTATTGCTACAAGAGATAATGCGAATGCTTGTTTAAATGACAACGATGCAGAAGCCGTTCCTAACGTATAAACTGTGATAGGGAGCATAACAAGATTAGTAATTAAGGTGGACCAGAATGTAACTAAAACAGTATAATCACGAGTGGCCTTATTTGTACCATCGGTATACCCCATCTGAACTTGATTGAAGTAATCGGAAATCGCGTAGGAAGTGCTTTGCGCTAAGGCGGTTCGAGCAAGGTCGCTTGAGGTTGTATCAATGACGTCGGGAATGCCAGGATGTATCAAGTCCAAAATTGAATATAAGAGAGTCATGAGAGGTCCTGATAGACCTGTATTTTCATAAATGCTTTCGGAGAGGGTGTCTGGCCTACCGTCGTTGTATGGAACTATCGTTGCAAAAACTACATGAATATTATAGTCTAAATCTAAAATTTTTGCCCATATTATCCATCCAAGAGCGTTTGAAAATACAATTTCTTCTAGATTTTTGGTGAAATATAAATTACCGTCAACCACGGTATAATCACTAGGATCAACCTCAACAGTCATTATTACTTCTCCCGAAGTCCCAAGTAAGTCAATTGTAATAATACTTATTGGGTAGTTAAAATCGCTTGGTGAAAGAGGTATCTTAGCTTGATAAACCTGTGCTTCTGAAGGTAGCAACTGATATGCATTGAAAGCATCGTTTGTATTTCCGTAAGCACAATCCGTCAAGATTGTAATAGTTGAATTTCTATATCCTTGCTTTACAAGTTCTTCGTACCTTGACTGACTGACTACAACTGCTGTATACATAGGTGAAAGTGGCTGAGTTCTACTTATAGCAATGTCTTTACTATTCACAAAGACATATTGAGGAATTCCGTTAATAACTAAAGGTCGTATCGAATCAAGTTCTCCATTAGATTTAGCCTTTACCTCCTGTTCTAAGTAACCAATTGTGTAATCTTGGTACGCGTTATGTAAACTCTCTCGATCACTTGAGGCATAATTTAGTTCTACACTAAATAACTTATTTGCTGAGGGATACTTTAAATTTAACACATCCTCTAATGCAGGTAGTTCTGATGAGATTAGGAAGTAATCTAAATTAAAATTGGAGAAATTGGGGCCTTGTTCAGTTGTTGCATCATACAAAGCTTTTTGTCCAAATACGTAAGCTACCCATAGAGGTCCTAGGATAAAGTCATACCATTGAACGGATCTAGGACCTTCTTCTTTAGGCGCTTCGCTTTCAACGACAGCAGCTCTCCATATCGCAGGCGGACTTGTAATAATGTCTGCAGAGTATTGATTGTGCATCTCTCCTCCAAAAACGTTTGAGTAATAAGCACCCGTATGACCGTTAGCAACGGCTACTAAGCCCTCCCTACGAATATCTATGTCACGCATTTCATTAAGTGAGTCGGGATTTGATGGGACTTTCACTGTTTCACCAATTACATAATTTGTTATAGGATCTCTATAAAAATGTGGGTCCCAAGCTGTCCTTGGCCAAAATGTACGGGATTTTAGGTGTTGCTCTGCTACGTATTTAGCCACTTCCTTTTCATACCATGAAAATAAGAAGTATAGACCAGCAAAGACAAATGGCGCTAACCATAAAGAAGTAAGGCTCCCAACAACAGCTGAGGCTAATCCTGACGTTCCGCCCTTGATTACTTCTTTTGTAACATCTTTCCATAAGTTGTTCTCATAAGATTGATATGCTTTGGCAAATTGTTTTTTATATGTTTGGTGATATAACTCTGGGAAAATCACATTCGCTGCACTAGGCTTAGTTAGTTTCGATATATCGAATATATGGTCTTTTGGGGCTGTTCCATCAGAAAAGTCATACGGATATGCTTTATCTATTGTCTCTTTAAGATCAACCTTTAAAACTTGGGAGTCACCAAAGGTTTCAATTCCATAACCTGAAACAGTTGTGCTGGTACTTCCACTCATTTCTAATGTTCCGTATTTTTGATTAGTTGCAAGGATTGTATCGTATGGTACAAAATCATGGGAACCGTCGTAATTATATCCTATTCCAGTTACATCATAAACTCCATCATCGTCATCGTCAGGATATAAAATGAAGACAGTTTCATAGAACCCATTCAGATCGGAATCATAATATAGATAATGTCCGATTCCATTTCCGGCTGCATCTTTTAATTTTGCGTCTTCATGCGTCGAGGAGTCAAAGAAGGCATCTTTTTCAGAAGTAAAATAGACTCCGTCCGAAGGAGTTATTAATGGACCTGTTACCACAAACTCTGTGCTGGGGAATTGTTGCGGGAATATTTGTGGTACTGAATCTTTAAAGATATCGTAATATGGGCTATATCTACCATATATTCTTATGGTAATCGTTTCCTCTTGCATATTTGAAAAAGTTTCTTCCCCGTCTTGGGAAATAGTTTTAATAGATTCGAACTTAACCGGAACATTATCGCTACCCCATGTATTTATATTCCATGCGACTTGGGATGTGTTAAACATTAAATTGTTAGCATTGACTTCGATCTGCTGTCCTGTGTTTTGGTCTATTATTGAAAGCGTGTTAATATCTTCCTCTGCATTAAATAAGGAATTATCGTCAACAAATGCATTTGTGTAATGTCGTGTTTCTAAAATCTCCCCTTCTTTTAAGTCATAATAAACAAGTTCTTCACTTAAAAAACTCGTGGTTTCGGACAGATGGGTTCTTTGATAGTAATAAGCTTCCTGGGGTGATTGCCATAAGAGAACATGTGTTACCATTTCAATTTCAATTGTTGTTGTAGCAACATTCTCTTCTTTTATATAGTCAATTTGAGAATCGGCATATCCATCTAAGTCATAATCTAATCTGATAGAGTAAACCCTTGTAAATTGAGATATCTCCGTTTCCGTTTGTTTTTGAATGGATCGCCTTATAATAGCATCACCCCCAATACCAAGGTCTTCTACAGATGAGTCTATTTGAAACGATTCTGCTATCAATTCTTCGTATTCTTTATTAATAGTTCTAGTAGTGCTTTGAGTATCTTGAATAATTTTGTACCAAAGAATTTCTGAGGGATTTTCCGAGTCTTGTATTCCATACTTTGTGACATCTATACTCCCGTCTTTATCTATATCTACTTCTTGCTTATAATCAACTTGTCCATCTTGTTCTATATCAGCTTCATAAATTGTATTGTATTGATTTTCAGAAAGTTCATAATTGAGGTATAATTCGTAATCTTTGTATCCTTTCAGTATCGGAGAATTTCCTAAGTGAGGATTTCTAGTAAAATTAATAGAGTTAAATAACGAGTTGTCTGATGTTATTGTTGAATAATCCTCAGCAAACAGATAGGATTCGGAATTGTCGAAATAATTAAATAATCCATATATTTCATTATAGATGGTTGACTCAGTGTCTGAAAGGAATGTTTGGTTAAAAGTATCTGAAAGTGATAATTCGGTAAGTGTGGAAACGGGACCAAAAGTAAAGTTTAATATGACAGTAATTGAACTAAACTGGTTGAGTAATCCATCCACTGAGATTAAATCAGATATTGTTATACTTTTGGTAGAAGGATTAAATATTATATTGTAGTTTATATCATCATCTTCTATAGAAAATTGGGTGAAATTAGGATAGAGCCCGATAATTTTGTAGAGAGAAAGATTGGTGAAATCTTCTTGAAAGTCATACTCAACATCCAATATATGTTCATATTCGGCTGAATTTGAATAAACGGTAAAAAATTCGGAGTAAAATTGCTCAAGTTCATAATCGTATACATTATTTTCGAAGATTTTGTCAAAATGTGTGAAATATCTAGGTTTGAGTAGCAAATAATCATCGTCGTAGATAATTTGTAAATTTCCAGCATCTAAGTTTTCAAAATCAAGAGAAAAGATTTCTGACCATGAAGAATTTATGCTGTATTCGAAGTAAAGCTTTGTTTCTGGGTCGATAATAAACTGAACGTCGTAGTCTGAAAATTGGTCAAAAGCTCCGTTCCAAGTAAAGTCTTTAGTAGAAGGATTCCAAATTAATTGATAATCATCTCCTGATAATCCTGCACCATAGTAGTTGCCATCTTCGTCGTATATAGTAAGATATTCTAGCCATTTATCTTGAATGGGGCTGTTATAGAACAGTGGAATTTTATTAAGAGAGAGTTGATATATATCGGTAGTGGGCTCAATTCCTGAAATTATTAATTCGCTTTCAGTATTACGCCAAATATTGTCAAGGAAGTTATCGTTCTGAGGAAGGGCAACAGATGATTCTTGAAATATTCCAATCGACTCAATCGTTAGCTCATAGGCAGGGTTGGGTACGGAAACCACCAGATCTGAAAAATCTATATAGCCCGATTCGGCAAACTGGCTTAGAGTTGTTAAATTAACATCGACTGTAAGCTGTCTATAATTTCCTAAGTATTCTGTCTGGAACGGGGTTATTGGAATGGAGATATTGTAGCTATAAGGTGCTGTAAATTGAGAATAGTCTAAGGTGTTGTTTGTGTTAATCAGAAGAATTTCAGCAACTTCGGGAAATGTATCATAGTTGTACGGTTTCTTACGGAAAAATAATTTCTCGATACCTATTTGTATCGTTTTTTCTACAGGAGAATTATACTTAAGCATAAATCTATCACCATCTTTGAATGTAGAAGTTACAGACGGATTATCGGGGTCAATATATGACTCTGGGATCTGAATTACATGCATATCTGCTCCACCGTCTAAAGTCTCTTCACTCCAATCAAAGTCAATCCCCGCTGGAAGTCCAAGATACTCATAGTTTTTGTTGAAGAGATAAGCAATTTCATAATTTGGGGCATTTGTAAATAATGGGTTCTCTAATGTGTGATACATTACGATATTTCCATCAGAGTTAAAACTTGTTTTGGTGCTATCCCACTCAATAAAATCAAAATTACTTCGTTCAATAACATTATCACTAGAATATTCTGCATCTGTACGGAATATTGGAGTAAATTCTATTTTAGTAAGGTTATTTGAAGTGGTAGGGAGATCGATTTTGAGAGTGAAATCAGAAACGATCAGATCTTCTGCTGAGATGTTATAGGAAGAAATAAGATTGGGAGTAGGCGTAACCCCATCATACATTTCTATAAGGATTTTTTCTAATGCTTCATAATTCTCAATCACGGTATTCATATAAAGGGATAGATATTTATCCCCGTCTCGAATATCTTGTAACAACCCAGAATCATACCATCCTATTTCACCTAATATATTGAAAGAAAGGGTGGTCCCCTCTTCTAAGTAGGCGCTAATCTGAGTAGCGCGACAGGTATTATCTTCATTTACACCATAATCCGTGATGTCATATGAGCTTACATCCTCTTCATAATAGTAATAGGCCTCGAAGTTTGGTATAACATCCAATTGTTCCCCTCCAACAACTTCCCAAAAAGATACGTCCAAACTCGCAAGGTCTCTATAATCATTTATGTCATAGGTAAATGTATGACTGTCAAAGCTTACATCATAAGGCTGAGCGAAAAATGAAACATAGAATTCTGTAATTTCATTTATTTCTACAATTGGGTTAGGCGCCCATCTAACAACCGGGGGTGAATAAAATGGATATGGTCCACCCGCGTTTCTCATGAACCCCGGCCGAATTGTAATGGTTCTTCCTGGAATTAAGGTAAGTTTATGGAGATCTGTATCTATTGTATAAAGCTGGTCACTCAATTCTATACCTCTGCCACTTTCATCGTAATAGTAGACAATAAAAGTCGATTCGTCCATTTCTGAAATATAGGAATCGAGTCCGTCTTGGAGATAATTGAATTCGAGATTACCCGTACTATAATCCATCTCAAACTTTTCTTCAAAGAATTCTCTTCGATTTAAGCGATAACTCAAAAACAAGCTATAGGTATCGTTGATTGAAAGCGAATATTCAAAGGGAGATATTATAGAGCTTCCTGAGAGTTTTCTATATTTTTCACGATAACTAATAGAACCGTCTCCTGACTGTAGAATAGTATCGAAGACATTCGACCATGGGTAAATCGCCATAAGTAAGTGTTCTTGGTCGATGAGCCCTGGTTGAAGTTTAAATTTGTATTCAAGAGAAATTTGGGATTGATTCGCAATATATCCATCTTCGACAAAGTCTTTATCATGGAAGTAGACATAATTGTTTTCAATCTTTGAGACATACTTGTTAAATTCTACTGTATCGTAACTATATATAGGATTACCTCCTCCGATTGTTAGTGTAATATGATAAACATTGTTTCCGGTGCCTAAATAATCGTAATTAAAAGGAGTGTGCGCTATAGGATATCTCAGTAGTTCAGAAACGAAATTAACCTCGATAAAAACATAAGAATCGGGAACTAAGGTCCAGCTGATGTCATTTTTCTTCATTTGTATATCCCCCTCAACTTTAGTGTAGTTTAGCAAGTAGTGGTCGTATTCGATTGAATCTTGATAAATATATCCATACATGATGGGATCTTCATTTAATTTAAACGTCTCGATTGATGATTCATTATCACTCTTCCAAATCTGAACATAAATATCTTGATAGACACTCGTATCATTAAATTGGTCTTCGGGAATAATGCCATAGATGGAGAAACTCTCCATAGTCTCTCCAGAATAAAGAATTGTTATATTATCGATCGTTTTTGGTCTAAAGGTAAATGTTTCTTCTGCATCATTAATATAGTTGGTATCAATAGTACTCCAATCTAATGCTGCGAATTCGATGTTAAAAGTAGAATCTATTGAAAAATCGGGATGCATCGAATATGAGTTAAGAGAGTTTATTTTATAATCCCAATCAAGTACAGATGTAAATGGATCTAATGGATCTTCTATGATATCGTAATCGAAACCTTCGGTAAAGATATGATTAGCCCAATAATCGATCATAATCTTATTACCTATTGCATAACTCTGAATTACGCTGGAGGGCTGGTAAAATACTATGTAAACACTTCCGTTTAAGGCGAATTCAAGTGAATATTCTGCAGAATCTACTATCTCGTATCCTAGCCTATAGTCGAAATTCCGAGTTCGGTTTGAGGTTATAACTTTGCAATAGGTGCCATCTCCATAATCCCCAACCGGAAATCCTTGGACAGATAAATCATATTCATAAGGAGTCCCAATTATTTTAACTTGAGTTGGGTAAACACTATCGTTAAGTTGTACTGCAAAATAAGCCCCCGGAATATCACCCAAGATTGCTTCTAATTCACTTGAGCTGAGTATATCGATGGAAAGATCTAAAAGCTCATGATAAAGCACATTTCCAGATACATCTATGCTTTGTGTGGATAAAAATTGGTCGGTGATATTAAAATTATCCTCCCATGAATTGGGGACACCACTATCTATCCATGACTCATAGCTATCTATTGTAGAACCCTCATAATCCATAGAAATTACGTTACTAAATCGTTGCTCTCCATCGATTTCAGTCCCGCTTCCATAATACAAGTTAACAAATCCATCTTGATAAATGGGTTCATCAATATTATATCCTTCCGTAAACAAGCCCAGATTAGGAATCATATAGAAATTCTCGGAATTAATGGGCAAAGTTTCCTCCTTTCCTAAATCATTAAAACTGAGTGAACCGGCGACACCTTCTAAAGAAACTAGTTTAGAGTAGGGGAGGTTCTGTATCCCAACAGTAACTTCTGCTCCGTCAATCAAACCAAATGGAGAATCACCATATTGAGTCCCGTCAATAAACGGTCGAGAAAATATCTGATTGTAGTGAGGTGTATTTATGACACCTGATACATTAAGATTATTATTATCATCGGTTGGCATTTGGGAGTACATTTCAAGTAGATGAGAATCACTTAAATATTCAAATTGTTCCAGAATGATGTAGGGAATAAAAGAAGTGTTACTAATTTGAGAAATGGTTATGTATATGTCAAATGAGGTGGAACCGAAATAATCAAAAATCCCTTGGAGATCTTTATCATAAATAACAGAATATGTGTTGGAGATTAGATCGGGAGTCATAGCGGTATAATTTAATGGAATCACTAATGAGTCTGTGAAATAAGTATCCTCATCTGTCACGACATAATTAAAGTTTATAACGAGAGAGCTGGCTTCGTTAGGCAGATTTTTAATTTGATTAACGATAACTGGGTCAAAAGTAAATGTGAGATTCACTTCAGGGGCATATAGAAGCGGAATATCATAGAGTTCCAAAATCGTCTGTTCAAGGGAGTTATCTAAATTAATGTATAGTGATGGATCATCTAAGCTTATGGTCCCTATTGTTCCTAAACTATCCATAATTGGTTTGACACTTGAACCCTCATCGTGATTTTGAATTAACCTAACAGAATCACTAATCGGTCTGTTATTTTTCTGGAATCCATTACCTAATTCGTATTGAGATCGAATGGCATATATGATATCGAAGGGTACTCCGTCTACAGGTGCTTCGGTAAAATTGATCTGAGGATATCCTCCGTTCAAACCTTTCGATTCGATTGGATTTAAATCTTCTTCATTGTAAATGGCAAAATAGTTATC
>LAZR01000894.1_pt1 | contig 20411 bp, 19 predicted proteins | sample 329461 | NCBI WGS metagenome assembly LAZR01 (sample SAMN03002196, study PRJNA259156) | marine sediment metagenome | biome: sea floor; feature: Hydrothermal impacted sediments; material: marine sediment; isolation source: Loki non-amplified sample from Loki's castle hydrothermal vent sediment ...
CGCGATACGGCGCAACGCATGTGGGCCATTTGTGCTGGATGCAAAATATTCTGCGGCGCGATCAATGGCGTCGATGTAATTATCGCAGTAATGAAAGAAATCACGCACTTCTTCCCATGGGCTGGGGGATACACGGGCGTCTTCGCGACCCAAGGCTTCATCTAGATAGGCAAGCCTTTCATGGGTCTGGCGATGGCTCTGGTGCAGCTTGATAAAGGCACGTGCCAGCCCCGGGGCGTTGGACGCCGTCAATTGTAGATCAGCCAAGGGTACAATGTGGCCCTCGAACACCGGATCGGACAAGATTTCACGCATGTCGCTAACAAGGCGTTCGGTATCTCCACTGGCAAGTTCAGTCACATCCATGCCGAACTCAGAAGCAAGCGCCAATACCACGGTGGTGCTGACCGGCCGGTTGTTGTTTTCCATCTGGTTTAGATAGGGCAGAGAAACCCCCAGACGGGCGGCAAACTCCTTTTGTGTATGCGCCAGATTGGTACGGACTTCACGCAGCTTTGCGCCTGCATATAGCTTTTGGGTTGCCATTTCACAGGGTCCTTTGCAAATTTTTAGCCAGTCAGAAATGTAGCTTTGCAAACCTCTGGCTGCAAGGGGTCAGTTCAACCCTAGCGTTCGTTGGCGTCTGATCACGACGAGTATCGAAAACACGCCTGCCACCGCGGTGAGTAACATTATCCAGATCAGCGGATAGGCACCCGTTTCCTCGCTAAGCAACGCACCTGCGAGGATGCTTAGGCCCGCGCCGCCCCCGATCATGATGGCCCCGCCCAAGCCTGATGCCGTACCTGCGAGGTGCGGGCGCACCGACAGCAGGCCCGCAGTGGCATTTGGAATGGATAGCCCATTGCCAAGCCCGACCAGCGTCATCATCCCGAAAAATGCGAGCGGTGACCCAAGACCCGCCAAGAATAATAGCAACGACAAAACGCCCCCTAGCAAATTGGCCAGGCACCCCAAAAGGACCAGTTTATTTACGCCATAGGCGGTGGCCTTTCGAGCCGTAATAAAATTGCCCGCAAAATATCCGATAGCGGGGGCTCCGAAGTACAAGCCAAGCTGGGCGGGTTCCAACCCAAAGACCACGCTGCCTACAAAAGGCGCGCCGCCCAGATATGCGAAAAAGGCACCAGAACTGAACGCCGCCGCCATGGAGTAGCCCCAAAAACGAGGCGAGCCGAGCAGTTCGGGGTATTCTCCGAACTGCTGGATCAACGTCTTGCCGGATTTTACCGATGTCTCGCCCAGATCATACCATGTGACCGTAAATACAAGCGCCCCAATAAGAAACATCAGCCAGAATGTTGATTGCCAACCAAAGCTCTGCTGCAATACGCCCCCAATCGCCGGAGAGACCATAGGTACGATCGCCATGCCCATGGTCACATAGCCGATCATTGACGCTGCCTTGTCTTGGGTGAACATATCGCGCACGACTGCGCGGCTTAAGACCATGCTAACCGCCACGATGGCTTGTGCGCATCGAAAGGCGAGGAAAATTGCTGGGGTCGGCGCATAGATGCACCCAAGCGTAGCGATCATGAATATCGCGATGCCCCACAACAACACATTTCTGCGTCCCAAGTTGTCCGATACAGGGCCAATAATTACCTGCAATCCCGCGCTACACAGCAAATACAGCGGCACGGAAAGCTGCATAATAGTGTAATCTACCCCAAAGTAGCGGGACATCGCCGGCAAGCTGGGAAGAAACATGTTCATCGCCATCGCACCGATACCCGACAGAAGGATCAAGGTGGAAATATGTGGCGGGGATGTTTTGTCCAGGAACCGGACGGGGTTATCGCTGTGCATGCATATGCACTTATGCCTACGGTTGTTTGTTGTCTACGCTGATCGCTTATCTTCGCAAATTTTCAATTAGCAAATATCTAGATGTAAATTATTTGCAAATTTGCAAAATTGCCCTTTGGTTAGCGTACTGCCGTCGCTATTGTGGCGAAAATATCAAAGGGGTCCGTCATGAAAGATATTCTAGAACAGCTTGAAGACCGTCGCAGTCAGGCCCGGTTAGGCGGTGGTCAATCGCGTATCGACGCTCAGCACGCCCGAGGCAAGCTGACCGCACGAGAAAGAATTGATCTGCTGGTGGACGAAGGATCTTTCGAAGAGTTCGACATGTTTGTCACCCATCGCTGTACCGACTTCGGGATGGAAAGCCAAAAGCCTGCGGGTGACGGCGTGGTGACGGGCTGGGGCACGATCAATGGGCGCTTGATCTATCTATTTAGCCAAGATTTTACGGTGTTTGGTGGTTCGCTTTCTGAAACCCACGCTCAGAAAATCTGTAAAATTCAGGACATGGCGATTCAGAACGGTGCGCCGGTCATCGGAATTAACGATTCCGGCGGCGCACGTATTCAGGAAGGCGTCGCGTCTTTGGCGGGCTACGCCGAGGTTTTCCAGCGCAATATCGAGGCGTCAGGCGTTATCCCGCAAATCAGCGTGATCATGGGCCCATGCGCGGGGGGCGCGGTATATTCGCCAGCCATGACAGATTTTATTTTCATGGTTAAAGACACTTCTTATATGTTCGTGACAGGCCCGGATGTGGTCAAGACGGTAACAAACGAACAGGTCACAGCCGAGGAATTGGGTGGGGCGTCAACCCACACCCGGAAATCTTCTGTCGCTGATGCGGCCTTTGAAAATGACGTAGAGGCGTTGGCTGAAGTGCGGCGGCTGGTCGATTTTCTGCCCGCTAACAACCGCGATAAACCGCCCGTCCGCCCGTTTTTTGATACTCCTGACAGGATCGAGCCATCTTTGGATACTTTGGTGCCGGCGAATGCCAACACCCCCTATGATATGAAAGAGCTGATCCATAAACTTGCCGATGAGGGCGATTTTTATGAGATTCAGGAAAACTATGCAAAGAATATCCTGACCGGCTTTATTCGCATCGAAGGCCGCACCGTGGGGGTGGTTGCCAACCAACCGATCGTGTTGGCAGGGTGCTTGGACATTGACAGCTCGCGCAAGGCGGCGCGGTTTGTGCGCTTCTGCGACGCGTTTGAAATTCCAATCCTGACACTTGTGGATGTGCCCGGCTTTTTGCCTGGGACCAGTCAGGAATACGGCGGCGTGATCAAACATGGGGCAAAGTTGCTTTTCGCCTACGGCGAGGCCACGGTACCTATGGTCACGGTGATTACGCGCAAAGCGTATGGTGGCGCTTATGACGTGATGGCATCCAAGCATCTGCGCTCTGATTTCAATTATGCTTGGCCCACAGCCGAGATTGCGGTTATGGGGGCTAAGGGCGCGACCGAAATTATCCACCGCGCCGACCTTAAAGACCCCGAGAAAATTGCCAGTCACACAGCCGACTATGAAACTCGTTTTGCGAACCCCTTCGTTGCCGCCGAACGGGGCTTTATCGACGAGGTAATTCAGCCCCGCACGACGCGAAAACGCGTCGCTAGGGCGTTTGCATCGCTGCGAAACAAGAAGGCGGTAATGCCCTGGAAAAAGCACAACAACATACCGCTTTAGACGGTCTGTTGAATTCGAATGAAAAGAGAGGCCCAGGTGGCTTGGTGTTCAAGATATAAAGCGATGCAGCTTATGGGCCTGCTAGGGCCGTGCGTATGAAGCTGGCTTTGGCTTTCATCCTAGCCGCGACGACGGCCCAGGCCGTTGATGTCCCGTCGGGGCAGCCGGTAGAGCTGCAAGAAGTGCTTGTTGATCAAGTGAGTGGTGAAACATGGCTTCGGTTTCGGTTCATCGCCCCGCAGATTGCCCGCAACACCGGCGCTATCGACTCTGTTCAGGCGGGGCCGGATATGGCATTTCTCTGCGAAGCGGTGGCGGCCCCTTACATTGCGCAGTATGAACTAACGGGCGACGTGATCGTCATATCTATGTCCGACAGGCGTGCTGAATTCGGGGCTGCTGACCCAGATATGACACAGTTTTTCGAGCTATTTCGCCTTAATAATAACACCTGTATCTGGGAAGGTTTATGATGCACCCACAACATATTGCGCGGAGGCATATCACTACGGTGCCGACTGCGGCTTTGGGGACACATGTTTCCGGTTTGAAACGAGCCCCATATCCAAGGCGTTTGAACTGCGGTAATGTAAACTTAAGGAATACCCGAGTATCCCTTACCTCTCATCTGGGGTCCTTTTGGCATGAGGCAGTGCCAACCCCTTCAACCAACGTCAGGAGACTTAGATGTCCAAGAGCATCGCAATGTTGGCCGCATTTGGCCTTATCGCAGCCGTTTCGGCCTGCGCACCTAAGCAAGAAGAATATGTTGTGGTTGCACCCGAGCCAATCTCGGTTGAGCCAGTATACACAGGTAAGTACAAGTAAGACTTGCCGGGGGCAGGCACATTTGCCTGCTCCCACGCAACCACAACCGCGCGTGGCCCTTGTTGTTCGGGGGGTTTCATGCTGAAACATCGCGGTTTTCCCGGTCGTATGCCGGGCTCGGACTTTCAATTTACAATCCGTCGCGCCAATCCCAAGGGTGTTACGCCATTGGTACGTCGCGAACGTCGCTCTGACCGAAAATCGGTGGACCGTCGCGCCGATACGGCCTTTATGCAGGCATTATGGGAATGCTTTGGCTCAGAACCTTTCGAGAGAGGTAACCTGGATGCAGGCCGTCTGTCATGGCTCTTTGGTCGCGAAGTCATTGCTGCTGATGATCCGTTCGATCCGGCCGATTACGAAGCTTTGCTGGTCATCAACGAAAACATGGCCCGCGCGTCCTTTCCTGATGCCTTCGAGGATGAGACGTGAGCCCGTTACTGCTGATAGGAAAAGATGTTGACGGTGTTAAGCGCGTCGCGTCGAGCAGGCTCACGCCCAAAAGTGACAAAGAATTTGCAACCATGGAACCTTCGGCGAAGCGAGGCGTTTGTCACCGTAAGTCAAATGTAACTTCGCCTATCGAAAAAGGATTTCCATCATGTATATCAAGAATATTTTGCTCGCCATCACTGCTTCGGCTGGATTGGCCGCTTGCGGTGACACCATTGGGAAGCAAGCTCTTGGTGGTGGTGCGGTCGGTGCCGGCGCTGCTGCTATCACAGGCGGAAGCATCGCGCAGGGTGCTGCAATTGGTGCAGGTGCAAACGTACTTGCCTGCCAGTCGGGCGCAGTTCGCTGTAAATAATCGTTCTACCGCTGCGCTCTCGAAACGCAGCTATAATCTAAGTTTGAAACAACCCCGCTCAGCCGATGCTGACGCGGGGTTTTTCCGTGTATTAATATCAAAAGGGATGGCCCATGTTTAACAAGATCCTGATCGCAAACCGGGGCGAAATTGCCTGTCGCGTAATCAAGACAGCAAAGAAGATGGGCATCCAGACGGTCGCCATCTATTCGGACGCCGATGCTCAGGCGCTGCATGTTCAAATGGCAGACGAGGCGATTCATATCGGTCCTTCCGCGGCCAATCAGTCGTATATCGTCATTGAAAAGGTAATGGCCGCGGTCAAGCGGTCTGGTGCCCAGGCTGTTCACCCCGGATATGGCTTTCTGTCGGAGAATTCCAAATTCGCCGAAGCGCTGGCAGCTGAAGGAGTGGCGTTTGTCGGCCCTCCGGTGGGGGCCATCGAAAAGATGGGTGACAAGATCACCTCAAAGAAGATCGCGCAAGAAGCCGGTGTTTCTACCGTTCCGGGTTATATGGGGCTGATCGCCGACGCCGACGAAGCTGTGAAAATCTCGAACGAAGTAGGTTATCCGGTGATGCTTAAAGCCTCTGCGGGGGGCGGTGGTAAAGGCATGCGCATTGCATGGAACGACGAAGAAGCACGCGAGGGTTTTCAATCGTCGAAAAATGAAGCGGCCAACAGCTTTGGTGATGACCGTATTTTCATCGAAAAATTCGTGACACAGCCGCGTCACATCGAAATTCAGGTCCTGTGCGACAGCCATGGCAACGGGATTTATCTTGGCGAACGCGAATGTTCCATTCAGCGCCGCAACCAAAAGGTAGTCGAGGAAGCACCATCGCCGTTTCTGGACGAGGCGACGCGAAAGGCTATGGGTGAACAGGCCGTCGCACTAGCGCAGGCCGTAGGATACACGTCGGCAGGGACCGTGGAATTTATTGTCGACGGTGACAAGAAATTTTACTTCCTCGAGATGAACACCCGTTTGCAGGTCGAACATCCAGTAACCGAGCTGATCACCGGGGTGGATCTGGTCGAGCAGATGATCCGGGTCGCCAACGGAGAAAAGCTGGCTCTGACCCAGAATGATGTGAAGCTGACCGGGTGGGCCATCGAAAACCGTCTTTACGCCGAAGATCCCTATCGGGGTTTTCTACCTTCGATCGGGCGTCTTACGCGGTACCGTCCGCCCATGGAAATCGCGGCCGGCCCCATGCTGGACAATGGTAAATGGCAAGGCGATGCGCCGTCAGGTGAAACTGCGGTGCGCAATGATACCGGCGTGTACGAGGGGGGCGAAATCTCGATGTACTACGACCCGATGATTGCCAAGCTATGCACTTGGGCACCAACCCGCGAAGAAGCGATCGAGCGGATGCGCGTTGCGCTTGATAGTTTTGAGGTCGAAGGCATCGGTCATAACCTTCCGTTTTTGTCGGCGGTAATGGACCATCCGATATTCATCGCAGGAGAGATGACCACAGCCTTTATAGCTGAACAATTCCCTGACGGTTTCGTTGGGGTGGACCTGCCCGAGCAAGATTTGCGGCGTATAGCAGCGGCGACAGCCGCAATGCACCGGGTGGGTGAAATTCGCCGTACGCGGGTTTCTGGCCGGATGGACAACCACGAACGCAAGGTCGGCACCGCGTGGAACGTGGCGCTTCAGGACCAATCGTTCGATGTCGATATTCAAGCTGACCATGCCGGAGCAACCGTGAAATTCAACGATGGCAGTGCTTTGCGGGTCGCGGGTGACTGGACGCCCGGTGACCAACTGGCAAACATGACCGTCGACGGCACGCCGCTGGTATTCAAGGTGGCTAAAATTTCCGGCGGATTTAGAGTGCGGGCCCGAGGTGCCGACATGAAGGTACACGTGCGTAGCCCCCGACAAGCCGAACTGGCCAGGTTGATGCCCGAGAAACTGCCACCGGACACTTCAAAGCTGCTGCTTTGCCCGATGCCCGGCCTGATTGTTAAAATTGACGTTGAAGTCGGTGATGAAGTTCAGGAAGGCCAGAACTTGTGCACGATCGAAGCGATGAAAATGGAGAACATTCTACGCGCCGAGAAAAAGGGGAAAGTGTCGAAGATAAACGCCAGCGCAGGAGATAGTTTGGCCGTAGACGACGTGATCATCGAGTTTGAATAATCGTCATGATTGCTGACACCCAACACACCACACCCGCTTGTCTGGCAGTCGATTCCGGTCAGGTAGGTGGCGGTGTCGGCATTTTGGTACGTGCGCCAAATTCGGCGACGGTGGCTAATATCGACGATACGCTTCAGTCGAAAATTTTACCGGCTTTTTCCTTGTCATCGCGGATTTCGCGTTGTCGGATCGTCATCTTGTCGATGCTGCGGGTGATCTCTCTTACGTCCCAAGGCCGGGGCTTGCGCAGCTTGATACCGCCATCCTTGCCGACCAGTACCAACATGAAACCACGCGGGCGCATTTTTAGTCGCAAGGCACTGCGCGCGGCGGGGTCTGTATCGGTCAAGACGATTACATCGCGCTCCAGTAAATCCTGGGGTTGCTCTCGCAATAATTCCATCTGTACACGGAATGCAGGGTCATCTTCGCTGTTAGCGAATACCAAAACGGGTCTTTTTTTCCAGAGAAATTCGCTCAAATCAGCCATATCTGCTGGGGCGAACAATTCAGGTGGCGGTGTCTCGGGTATCGTTTGGGATGCCGTAGAGGTGGCAAACAATGCTGCAAAAACAACGGTGATTACACGTTTCATTTTTTCTCCTGTTCGTACGAATATAACCTTCATCAACAAGATTACGATATGCAATCCCACCCAGAGTGGGATTAAGCTTTGTGCAACAGGTTTTGGCTCATGACTTGGGGGGTTACCCTTGGCGGGCCGGATCGGGCGGCCCCTCGGCAAAGATTGGGCTATAGGCTGATGGATATTTTTCTGCATGTTGGTGCGCACCGTACGGCAACCACTAGTTTTCAACATTATTTGCAAGCCAACGCGGGGCTGATAGAGGCCTTGGGCATAAGGGTCTGGGGGCCCAGCCAAGCTCGCAATGGATTATTTTCAGGGATCTTCCCGAAATTCCGTTCGGCCCCAAACCCCATTTCGGTAAAGCGAGCTTGCGGCCGAGTGTCACTGCAACTTGAAAACCTCAGCTACGCGGGAACGTCAAAGCTTTTAATCTCCGAAGAAAACATGATCGGATCCGCACGGCACTGTGTGCGTAACGCTATGTTGTATCCGGCAATCGGTGAACGTATGGCGCGGTTTGATGAAATTTTCGGGCACCGTCTGAAGCGTGTCATGCTAACGTTACGCGCACCCGATATGTGGTGGTCCTCGGCCATTGCCTACACAGTGTCGCGGGGCCACACGGTCCCTGATCAGGCGGCGTTTGCTTCTATCGCAGCCTCACCACGCAGTTGGCGCGATGTCATTACCGATTTGGCCTGCGCTCTGCCGGATACAGAAATTCAAGTCAGCACCTTCGAAGAATACGCTGGCCGCCCCGACGCTTTGTTCGCTCGGATCACCGATGAACCTGCGCCGCCAAACACCCAGACGTTCTGGCGCAACCGCACCCCCGACCTGCCAGCGCTGCGAGGGTTGCTGGCGCAGTACGGCAAGCCGCAAAACGCATTGCCGCTGACGACTTGTGGGCGCTGGCAACCGTTCAATGATGCCCAAACGCAGGCAATGCGTGAGACTTATGCAGATGATCTGTTCTGGCTGGCAGCCGGGGCCGATGGTCTTGCCACACTGACAGTGGATCCGACCCGTAAAAGAGCAGGCGCAAGTCAGCCACCGGGCGAATTGAAAAAAGGACACAACAATGACAGCCGACAAAGAAAAATGGCATAATCTGGCCGAAGCAGAACTACGCGGCCGCAGCGTCGACGACCTGACGTGGGATACGTTAGAAGGCATCGCCGTTAAGCCGCTATATACCGCCGAGGATATGGCGGGCGTGGACCATCTGGGCGGTATCCCCGGTGCGGCTCCCTTCACGCGGGGGGTAAAGGCCACGATGTACGCCGGCCGACCCTGGACAATCCGCCAATACGCCGGGTTTTCGACGGCAGAAGAATCAAATGCATTTTATCGTCGCGCTTTGGCGGCAGGGCAACAGGGTGTCTCTGTGGCATTCGATCTGGCTACGCATCGTGGATACGACAGTGACCACCCGCGGGTAGAAGGGGACGTCGGCAAAGCCGGAGTCGCCATCGACAGCGTGGAAGACATGAAGATCCTTTTCGACGGCATTCCGCTTGATAAAGTGTCAGTGTCGATGACGATGAATGGTGCGGTCATCCCTATCCTGGCCAATTTTATTGTGGCGGGAGAAGAGCAGGGGCACGACAAAACGGTGCTTTCGGGCACTATTCAGAATGACATTCTCAAGGAATTCATGGTCCGCAACACGTATATCTATCCGCCCGAACCGTCGATGAAGATTATTGGTGATATTATCGAATACACCTCTGATCATATGCCTAAATTCAACTCAATATCGATCTCCGGTTACCACATGCAGGAAGCCGGGGCGAACCTGGTCCAGGAATTGGCATTCACCCTAGCGGACGGACGCGAATATGTACGTACCGCCATTGCCGCAGGAATGGATGTTGATCGATTTGCGCCAAGGTTGAGCTTTTTCTTCTGCATTGGCATGAATTTCTTCATGGAGGCCGCTAAGCTTCGCGCGGCTCGTCTGCTTTGGTCGCGGATCATGGCGGAATTCGAACCCAAGAACCCTAAATCTTCGATGCTGCGCACCCATTGCCAAACCTCGGGGGTGAGCTTGCAAGAGCAGGACCCCTATAACAATGTGATCCGAACCGCATACGAAGCCATGAGCGCGGTACTTGGCGGGACACAATCGCTTCACACCAACGCGCTTGACGAAGCCATAGCGCTGCCGACCGAGTTTTCCTCGCGGATTGCCCGAAACACTCAGTTAATCTTGCAGGAAGAAACCGGCATAACCAACGTCGTTGACCCGCTTGCGGGCAGTTATTATGTAGAAAAGCTGACCCACGATTTGGCCGACGCGGCGTGGAAACTGATCGAAGACGTTGAAGAATTAGGGGGTATGACCAAAGCCGTCGCCACCGGCATGCCCAAACTGCGCATCGAAGAAGCAGCAGCCAACCGGCAGGCAAAGATAGATCGGGGCACCGACGTGATTGTCGGGGTAAATAAATATCGCCGCGAGACCGAAGACGCGATCGATATTCTTGACGTGGATAATGTGGCGGTACGGGATAGCCAGATCAAAAGGCTGGACACAATTCGCGCGTCCCGAGACGAAACAGTGTGCTCTGCGACGCTTGCCGAACTGACGCGCCGCACGACAGAGGGCGGAAATCTTTTGGAAGCCGCCGTCGAGGCTGCCCGTGCCCGCGCTACCGTAGGAGAAATCAGCATGGCTATGGAAGAAACGTTCGGACGCCATCGTGCCGAGGTGAAAACCCTCGCTGGCGTCTATGGAGCCGCATATGAGGGCGATAGCGGATTTGCGGAAATTCAGAAATCTGTAGAAGATTTCGCCCAGACGGAAGGCAGGCGCCCCCGAATGTTGGTCGTGAAAATGGGGCAGGACGGGCATGACCGTGGCGCTAAGGTCATTGCAACGGCCTTTGCTGATATCGGGTTTGACGTAGATGTGGGGCCGCTGTTTCAGACCCCGGCAGAGGCTGCACAAGATGCTGTCGACAATGACGTACATGTTATCGGCATTTCGTCGCAAGCTGCCGGCCACAAAACGCTTGCACCGCAGTTGATCAAAGCGCTGAAAGAGGCCGGAGCCGAAGATATTCTGGTGATCTGTGGGGGGGTTATTCCTCAGCAGGATTATAAATTTCTGTATGATGCAGGGGTCAAGGCAATTTTCGGGCCCGGCACCAACATTCCGAATGCCGCACAGGATATTTTGAAATTGATCCGCGCGGCCCGCAAGTGAAACCCCGATGAGGGGGCTGTCGGCCCCCTCAAACTCCCCCGAGGATATTTGACCATTTGGAAAATAGGATGAAGCTGGAACTGGATCATATTGCGGTGGCGGGGGAGACTTTGCAGCAAGCAACTGAACATGTGGCGCAAACCTTGGACGTAGCGATGCAATCCGGGGGCGAACACGCTGTTTTTCATACTCATAATACACTCTTGGGATTGGCGGACGGGCTGTATCTTGAGGCAATCGCGATTAACCCGGACGCGCCTGCGCCTGCTTGTGCACGGTGGTTTGACCTTGATCGTTTTTCGGGGAAGGCACGGTTAACCAACTGGATCTGTCGATGTGACGATCTTGACGCTGCGCTCGAGATGTTACCACAGGGTTTCGGGCGACCGGTGTATATTGAGCGGGGAGACCTGCGTTGGCGTATGGCCGTGCCAGAGTCCGGGGTGCTCCCTTATGATAATTGTGCTCCGGCATTGATGGAATGGCTGGGAGACCTGCGCCCGATGCACAGGCTTACCACGTGCGACAGTCGATTGCAGATGCTGGAAGTGCGTCATCCGCAGGCGTCTGATATCGCCGCGTTGTTGGCACCCTACCTGCACGATCCGCGTGTAACCTTCGCGGTGGGACAACCTCGGTTATCGGCGCATTTTAAGACACCTATGGGGGATCGAACCTTGTCATGAGAATACGTGGTGCACGGCCAGACGATGCCGAAGCTTTGGCCGCGATATGGAATGTTATGATACGGGAGACTTTATTCACATTCACTGTCGAGGAGAAAAGCCCCGATGGAATCGCGGCAATGATCAATGATCGACCGGATGCATTTTGGGTGGCGGACGCAGGGGGACTGATTGGGTTTGTCACGTATGGCCAATTCCGTGCCGGACCTGGTTATGCCGCGAGCGTAGAACACAGCATTGTATTAACAAAGGTGGCGCAGGGCCGCGGGATCGGGCGCGCCTTGATGACCAAGGCTTTTGATAGTGCGGCGCAGCAAGGGTGTCACGTTATGATAGCGGCGATCAGTGGGGCTAATCCCGGTGCGGTGGCATTTCACGACGCCTTGGGATTTCTTCCCGTTGGACGGCTGCCAGAGGTAGGGCGCAAACGCGACCAGTGGATAGATTTAATTTTGATGCAGAAAATGCTGAGCGGGCGCTGACTTCCTGCACGGGGGGTATTATGGTTGATCCTATGTCTATTTGGTCTCGTATTACTGAAGCATTATCGGCCCTTACCGCAGGTGAGTCGCTTGCGTCTGTGTTTGACAAGTTGCGTAGCCCGCCTGAGCGGTCCGTTGCATTTACCATTGCTGTCATCGCTTTGGGTGCCAAGATGGCCAAAGCAGACGGGCAAGTCACCCGTGACGAGGTGACTGCCTTTCGCGAAGTGTTTCAGATTGCCGATGCAGATCAGCAAGGGGCGGCACGCGTCTTTAACCTTGCTCGTCAAGATGTTGCCGGTTTTGAGGATTACGCCACACGGATCGCCCAGATGTTCGAGGGTCAGCCCGAGATGCTGCGTGATCTGGTAGAGGGATTGTTTCATATTGCCATGGCGGACGGCCAATATCATCCGAATGAAGACGCCTTTTTGGCCCGTGTTGCCGAAATATTTGCTATGGATGAAAGTGATTTTGCGTCGCTGCGTGCGCGTTTTGTTCCTGATACATCGCCGCTTCCGCATACGGTATTGGGTATCAGTCCCAATGCCACATTCGAGCAGGCGCGATCGGCGTGGCGTAAGTTGGTCCGTGATAATCACCCCGACGTGTTGGTCGCGCGGGGACTGCCGCAAGAGGCGGTCGCGATTGCCCAAAAGCGTATGATTGATATCAACCGCGCGTGGGAAACATGGTCTGGCAAAAGCCGCTGATGCGGGTCGCCACCTATAATGTCGAATGGTTTACCAACCTGTTTGATGAACAGAATCAGCTTTTCAACGATATGGCGTGGTCGGGGCGTCGCGACGTGACCCGCGCGCAGCAGACAGAGGCCTTGGGCGTCGTGTTTGCAGCAATTGACGCTGACGCGGTGATGATTATCGAAGCGCCGGATCAGAATCGAAAAAGCAATACTGTCGCGGCGTTGATGACCTTTGCCAGTGAATTTGGGTTACGGACGCGGAGTGCGGTGATGGGGTTTGCCAACGACACCCAACAGGAAATCGCGTTGTTGTATGACCCTGACAAACTTTCCGCCATCCACACCCCGGGTGGGGAAGCTACTGGTGAGCACGGGGCTGTCGGGGCCCCCCGCTTTGACGGAACTTTGCGTATCGACCTTGATATCGATGCCACAGAAGATTTGGTTCATTTTTCGAAACCACCGCTGGAGCTCAGAGTGGAAACGCAGACGGGATTCGTTTTCCAGATGATCGGGGCTCATTTGAAATCCAAGGCACCACATGGGGCAAAAACACCGCAAGACGTCTTGCGCATCGGGATTTCCAACCGGCGCAAGCAATTGGCACAGGCAATTTGGCTACGCCGACGTATCGACGCGCATTTGGATGAAGGCAGCGCCGTTATGCTGCTGGGTGATTTGAATGACGGACCGGGGTTGGACAGTTTCGAGGATCTTTTTGGCCGATCCTCCGTTGAAATTGTATTGGGCCACCGGAGCTCTAGGGCGCTGAGAGACCCCCACGCTGCAAGAGCGTTGGAGCAGCGTATCGGTGCAACGCCTACTACATCGAGGTTTTGGATAGCGCCCGAAAACCGATACCTCCAAGCCTTATTGGACTATATCATGGTTAGTCAGGACTTCGACCTGCGTTCACCAAGTTGGCGCATATGGCACCCATTTGATGACCCGCAATGCTGGTCAAACCAGCGCTTGCGCAATGCGCTTATCGCGGCGTCAGATCATTTTCCGGTCACTATTGATTTTGACGATGAATTCATCGCGCAAGGAGGCTATAGTGAAAAAGCTTAGAAAGGGCATGGTTGGGCAAATGAAATATATCATCTTGAGCGTTGCCTTGTTGGCGCAGCCGAACATTGCGCTTGCTGAAGACAACGAACCTTCCGGCTTGTCCTTGATGGGACGGGGCGCAAAAGATTTTTTCGACGGGATGAAGCAGGAAATGGCACCTGCCATCGAAGGTTTGTCAGATTTGGGAAGCAAGGTCAGCCCAGCATTACGCAATTTTACCGCGCAGATGGGGCCTGCCTTTACGGAACTGCTAAACGATGTCGAAGACTGGAGCGTTTATGAGCCGCCGCAGAGGATGCCCAACGGTGATATCTTGATCAAACGCAAACCTGAACCGCCCGCACAAGAAGCGCCACCAGTGATTTTGCTGGAAGAGGTACCTCAGGTTGACCTTTGAAAGGTCAGTAGTTGGATCAGGATTTTCCGGTTCTCAAATGAACCTCGGCACCAAGCGATGAAGCGAGCGAGTTGAACCTGGCTTCGGCAACTTCTCCGAACAGGGCAATCATGTCATTGGGTAACCAAAGTTCCAGAATTTTCTTTTTGGGAAACCAGCGCAACGTGCTTCGCTGATCGTCCTTGTTCATCCACATCATCGCACCGAAACGCATGGCTTTACCTAAAATCTCGGCCTCGTCACGCGTTTTTTCGTCAACCATTTGATACAGGTCTTCGAAACGGGTATTCTCGCGTTTGTTCGAATACCTGTGCAATAGAGCGAGGCCCAGATAGATGCGTTCTGAATGTTTCAATCCCCCAAGATTGGCGCGGGTCGCATTGTCAAAGCACACTTCGGCGCGATAATCGGGATGCGCACGCCAACTGACATCGTGAAGCAGGCAAGCGGCCTTTACCAAGCGTTTACGTTGCGGTGGTGCCGCCTTGTAAAGCGGTAGGATGAAATCATATAACACCTTGCCAAAACCGGGCGTGCGGGCGTCTTTGGCTTCGGCGAACCGGCAGGCTTCTATTAATGGATCACGGTCGCGCAACCGTTGTGGCATCTGTTCGTAAAGCATACCTTCACGAATGCCATAGCTGGAAATGGCTATATCTTTGGGTTTGAAGGTCTTGACCAGACGGGACAGGACTTCGGCTGCATAGGGAACCAACGCCATTCGGCTGGAAGAAACTCCGCTGATTTGTCGCAGTTCGTCGAGATCATATTTCTGTATGTGCTTGACGGTTTCGCGCACAGATTTCGCCGTCATGCGATATTCATGCAGCACGTGGAGCGGATAGCCCCGGCGCACCATATCAATCCGCGCAATTGCACGCCATGAACCGCCGACCAAAAATAGCCGGTCGCGTTGCGCGCCCATCTTTTTTGTGAGGGCCTCCATGGTATCCTTAATATGCGCCTCGCGGGCCTTGGCACCTCCACTGATATCGCGAAGCTTCAACGGCCCAAGTGTAGAGCTGACCCGTTTGCCGACACGGCCACCGGAAATTTCTGCCAGCTCCATCGAAGATCCGCCGATGTCGCACACTAGCCCGTAAGCCCCTGGCCAGCCCAACAATACACCTTGCGCCGACAGCCGGGCTTCTTCCTCTCCGTCGATGACCCATATCTTGAGGCCGGTTTCACGCTGCACCTCATCGCAAAACTCACGCCCGTCCGACGCGTCACGCACAGCCGCCGTCGCGACCACCGAAAGCTCGGAAAGCCCCATGCGTTCGGCCAACTTGCTGAAACGGCGCATCGCGGACAAGGCACGCACCCGTCCGGTTGGAGATAGGTGACCGGTTTCCGCCATACCTGCGCCCAAAGCACACATAATTTTTTCGTTGTAGAAATACGCCGGCGACCGGGCAGCGCCGTCGAATACCACCAAGCGCACCGAATTCGAACCAACGTCAACCACGCCAACGCGTGCCAAAGCCCGCGCGGAAGGGTCCAGAAAGAGCGGTTTACCAAATAGCCCCAAATCAGCCACCCCGGTTTCGGGCACGAGAGAGGGAGGAGGACTGTCGGTTCTATCTGCCACGGACGCTCCTGCGAGGCTTTAGTTGACGGGTAAATTGGCGTAGCGGGGGGGTAAGGTCAATCACTAACGTCGGCGCGGCCAGAATGACAGAGCCGGTATGGAGCTGAAACATACCTAGCTTGATTGAGGTACCCGCGTGGATAAAACTGCCGGGATCGCGGAGGAGAGGTGCGCCTTCGGCGAGAGTTTTCTGGGCAAAATGAAATGATCAATCTTCCGCATGGGTGAGCATTGGCACATCAGATGCCCCCGCTGATCCGCGCCCTGAAAGGGAGGGGTTTTCCATAAAGAAGCGATGGCAATTAAACGCGAATGTGCCCTCTTCGAGGGCGGGTCGAGAAAAGCTGCCATCAGGAGCCATAACCCAGCTTTGCGCGACATCAGCAAGGTTGGCTGCCATGATTTGGCTGGTGATCTGGGCTTTGACGGTGGCATTTTCAATTTCGACCAAGGTTTCTACACGTCGGGTCAGGTTGCGGCCCATCCAGTCGGCCGAGGAGATGAAAACCCTAGCTTTCTTGTGGGGCAGCCCGAAACCGTTGCCGAAACAAACGATGCGGGAGTGTTCCAGAAAACGCCCGACAATGGATTTCACGCGTATATTTTCGGACAATCCTTTTATACCCGGACGTAAGCCACAGATGCCTCGTATAACCAGGCTGATCTTGACCCCCGCTTGGGATGCGGCATAGAGAGCATCAATGACGTCGGCATCTACGATAGAGTTCATTTTCGCCCATATCTCGGCGGGTTTTCCGGCGGTGGCGTGTTTTGCCTCGGCGTCGATCATCGCAAGCAGACGCGGTTTCAAGGTAATGGGAGAGATCGCCAAGTTATCCAGCCTGTCGGGCTGCGCGTATCCAGACAGATAATTGAATACTTTTGTAGCGTCGCGGCCAAGTTTCTGGTCGCAGGTAAACAGCGATAGGTCAGTGTAGATACGGGCCGTAATCGGGTGATAATTGCCGGTTCCATAGTGCGTATAAGTAACCAGTTGGTCGCCTTCGCGTCGCACGACCGTAGAGATTTTGGCATGGGTTTTAAGATCGATGAACCCATAAACCACGTGGGCACCGGCGCGTTCCAACCGACGGGATTGGCGAATGTTGGCGGCTTCGTCAAAGCGGGCTTTCAGTTCGACCAAGGCGGTGACCGATTTGCCATCTTCGGCAGCTTCGCATAGGGCTTCGACAATCGGACTGTCCCGGGAGGTACGGTAAAGCGTTTGCTTTATCGCGACGACATTGGGGTCACGCGCCGCCTGCGCCAAAAACCGCACGACCATGTCGAAGGTTTCATAGGGGTGGTGCAAAAGCATGTCCTTGGAACGGATTGCCGCGAACATGTCGCCGTCGTGGTCTTGAACCCTTTCGGGGATGCGAGGGGTAAACAGCGGCCAGAGTAGATCGGGGCGGCTGTCAATCACCAGCTCGGAAAGGTCGTTGATGCCGATCATTCCGTCCAGTTCGATGACGTCTTGCGGACGTACCCCGAGTTCGGCCATCACTACGGACTTCAGTTTTTCCGGGGCACCTGCGGAATGGGTAAGCCGTACGACTTCGCCACGGCGTCGGCGTTTCAGCGCCACCTCGAATTCGCGCACCAGATCTTCGGCTTCGTCTTCGACTTCAAGATCGCTGTCGCGCAGCACCCGAAATTCAAAATGTGCCTTGAGCTTATAACCGGGAAACAGGCCGGGGATGTTGAGAACCAGCAAGTCTTCGAGCGGGAGGAAACGGTGGCATCCATCCGGTGCCGGCAGGGCTACGAAACGGTCAATCTGTGCCGGTATCGGCAACAGCGCCTGTAACGGGCGCTTATCAGCGCTGCGTTCCAGTTGCAGCGCCAAGGCATAGCCCGTGTTGGGGATGAAGGGGAATGGATGGGCCGGGTCGATCGCCAAAGGCGACAAAACGGCGAAAACCTGATTCAGGAAGACATCCTCCAGATAGGCACGGTCGTTGTCGTCAAGGTCGGCGGCCCGTTCCAACATGATGTTGTGTCGGTCCATTTCGCCCATGAGATCAAGCAGAACCCGTTGTTGGGTCATCATAAGCTTGCGCGCATCTTCGTTGATAAGAACCAATTGTTCGGCGGGCGTCAGGCCATCGGCGGCAGGGGTCATGTTGCCCGCTTGGGCCAATTCGCGTAATCCTGCCACGCGTACGGTATAAAATTCGTCCAGATTTCCGGCGGAAATTGATAAAAATCGCAACCGTTCCAACAAAGGTACCCGGACATTTTTAGCTTCTTCTAGGACGCGCCAATTAAAGCCCAGCCAGCTGAGTTCGCGGTTGTAAAAGCGGCCGGGGCCGGTTGCATCAAGATCAGGAAGATCTTGGGCCGCCGGAAACGGAGCCTCTAGGAAATCTGCGTGCGTCATGCCGGCCTTATGGTGTTGGAATGTAACGGGTTTGCTACAAATTTCGGTCAGTATCGCGCGGCTCAGACGTACTTGTCTAGTACTTGCGCAGCCAGGCCACGGGTCACGGGCTTTTTCTGTGCAAGGCTCGCCTTGTCGAGGGCTGATACTAGATTCCCTGCTGCCGCGAAGGATCGATGCATTCGCGGGAGCAAATAAGGGATCAGGTCAGGTTTAGGCGTTAGTTGTCGATCTGCCAACAACTTGACCAGAACTGCGGTAAGCAAGACATCATCCGGTGCTTCAAGCGCCGCCGTAGGTGAAGCGCGCATTCGGCTTGTCAAATCGGGTAACCTTAGGTTCCAGCCGCTGATCGGGGCTGTTCCCGTCAATAGCAGGCTGTGGCCTTCCGCGAGCAACAGATTATGTAGGTGGAATAACGCCGTTTCAGTACGATCTTGACCGGCGATGCCGGGGACGTTTTCAACGGCCAGATTGCTTTGGCAAAGGCCGGGAATATCCGCGGTTTCCAGCATGTTGGCGTCGATTATCCGAGCGTTGGCCAAGTTTGCCCACACGTGGACAAGGTGGGTCTTGCCGGCTCCTTGAGGGCCGGTCAGTATCAGCTTGCCTCCGGCCCAGGTTTGCCAGCCGTCAATCATCGCCGCAGCAATGGCGTTGGAAGGGGCGATGAAGAAATCTTCGCGCCCCAATGCGGTGCGGCTGGGAAGCGCTAGGCCAAGCTGTTGTGCCATATCAGTCTGCCGATTCATCCAGTGACGTCGCGGGGGCACCCTTGTAAAGCTCACTTTGTCGATACTGTTCGGTTGCGAAGCGGGCGATGACCCCCAAGGCCGCCGCAATCGGCACTGCTGCCAGCATGCCGACGAATCCAAAGAGAGAGCCGAACACAGACAATGCCAAAATCAACCAAACCGGGTGCAGCCCGACGGAATCGCCTACGAGTTTCGGTGTGAGAAAATTGCCTTCGACGATTTGGCCCACCACGAAGATACCCGCCACCAATCCGATGGAGAACCAATCCCCCCAGAATTGGAAAAGCGCAAGCCCGATCGCCAAAGTCCCACCAAGCATGGCCCCAAGGTAGGGGATGAAGGTAACCAGCCCGGCGATAAACCCGACGATGAGGCCGAACTGTAGCCCGACAAGCATTAAGGCGACGGCGTAATACGTGCCAAGGATCAGTGAAACGGTGCCCATACCGCGAATGAAACCGGCGAGGGTTTTGTCTATGTCGCGGGCCAATCTGCGAATTGTCGGTGCATGATCGCGTGGCAGCAGGCTGTCTATCTTGGCGACCATGCGGTCCCAATCCAGCAAAAGATAAACGGCTACCACTGGGACAATTACAAATAGAATAAGCAGGTTCAGCAATGAAGCCGCCGAAGCCACGGCGGTATTGAACAGCTCTCCGCCCCGTTCCTGTACCGTCGCTCCGATAGAATTGACTGAGCTGCGCAAAGATGATTCCTGATCCAGAAGCGTGGGAAACCGTTCTGTAAGAAAGTTGATAAAGTTCTTAGCAAGTTCGGGTGCCACCGCGACGAGGTTGCCGGCCTGGTTGATCAGGGTGGGGACCACCAGCACGGCCATCAGGACAAAGATCATCAAGGCCACCAAAGTAATGACCATGGTTGCCATTGTTCGGCTGAGCCCCAATGTTTCGAGCCTATCTGCCACCGGGTCGAGAAAATATGCAATCGCCGCGCCGATTATGAAGGGCAAAAGCATATCGCCTGCGAACCACAGTATTACCAGCAGTACCGCCCCCGCGATGCCCCAGTATTTCATATGATCATTGTTCGGCGTTGCCATGTGGTGTCCTTGTGACCGGTTTAAACTGACATTGCGCAATAAGAGCAGTTTTTCAAGGGTCGTGATAGGTCGTGATAGGTCGTGAGCGGTTGCGCGTGTTGAGGCGGCAGAGCCTCCGGCGGGGATTTAAGGCCATTTGGAATGGGGCGGCGGC
>LAZR01000895.1_pt1 | contig 20390 bp, 19 predicted proteins | sample 329461 | NCBI WGS metagenome assembly LAZR01 (sample SAMN03002196, study PRJNA259156) | marine sediment metagenome | biome: sea floor; feature: Hydrothermal impacted sediments; material: marine sediment; isolation source: Loki non-amplified sample from Loki's castle hydrothermal vent sediment ...
TATGTGAGGATTAATGGAGATTATAGATCATAAAAAGCTGTTTGGAATGGTTGAAAAGTTAGAGAAGGCAGAGATTTTAACTGAAGCCCTTCAATTCATTAAAAAATTTTATGGGAAAACAATTGTAGTAAAGTATGGAGGTAGTGCTATGAAAGATCCCGAGCTCAAGAGAAATTTTATGGAAGATATTATATCTCTAAGTTCAGTGGGCATTAAAATTATCATAGTTCATGGCGGAGGACCCTTCATAAATGAAATGTTATGCAGGCTAGGAATCGAGTCAAAGTTTTTCAACGGATTGAGAATCACTGATGAGGAAACGATGGAAATAGTTGAAATGGTATTAGCTGGGAAAATCAATAAAAGTATTGTGAATGATATTCAAACACTAGGTGCTGATGCTATAGGATTGTGTGGAAAAGATGGAAACCTCTTACAAGCTAAAAAGAAAATCGTTGATGAGACAGATTTAGGTTTTGTTGGGGAGGTTACCTATGTGAATACTTCTATTTTGGAGGGATTATTAAAAAGTAACATTATTCCTGTAATTGCCCCTATTGGTAAAGATAATTTAGGAAACACTTATAATATAAATGCTGATGATGTAGCACTAGCAATTTCAAAAGCATTAAACGCTGAAAAATTGATATATGTAACTGATGTCTTAGGCGTTTTAAGTGATATGGATGATGCTACATCTCTAATAACGGAAATGAAAACAGACCAAGCTTTATCTTTTATTGAAGAAGGAGTAATTACGAATGGTATGATTCCAAAAGTAAAGAGTTGTGTTGAAGCAGTGAATTGTGGAGTAAAGGCTGTCCATATAATCGATGGAAGAATTAAGCACAGTTTATTACTTGAAATACTTACCCCACAAGGGATAGGTACAATGTTCAAAAATTAATCTGTGGTAAAAATAAAATTAAGGATTTGGTAAATCATGGAAAATTGGATTGAAAGAGGAAATAAGGTTATTATGAATACTTATAGTCAATTTCCTATTGCTTTAGAAAAAGGAGATGGGGTATATCTTTGGGATAGTAATGGCAAAAAGTATGTGGATTTTGTTGCTGGAATTGCTGTAAACGCTTTAGGGTATAATGATTCGGATTATGTGAAAGAGATCTCGAACCAATTGTCTAAACTACAGCATTGTTCAAATTTATATTGGATGATTCCGTCAATAGAGTTAAGTGAAATGTTAATACAAAATAGCTGTTTTGATAGAGTCTTTTACTGCAATAGTGGAGCAGAAGCTGTAGAAGCGGCAATTAAATTGAGTAGGAAATATGGAAAGAAGGCTCACGATGATAATTGTTATGAAATTATTACAATGAAAAAATCTTTTCATGGCAGAACTCTTGCTACTGTAACGGCTACAGGTCAAACAAAATATCAAAATGGTTTTAGTCCATTAATGCCTGGATTTTCGTATGTTGAATTTAATAATTTTGATTTGTTAGAGAAAGCAGTTAATGAAAAAACATGTGCGATCATTATTGAACCAATACAGGGAGAGGGGGGGATCCATCCTGCCGAAAAAGATTACTTACAACAAGTAAGAGCACTTTGTGATAAAAATGACATAGTTTTAGTATTTGATGAAGTACAATGCGGAATGGGAAGAACAGGAAAGCTCTTTGCGTACCAATTATTCGGAATAGAACCTGATATCGTTTCTTTAGCAAAAGGTTTGGGTGGAGGTTTTCCAATTGGTGCAATGCTAGCAAAGCAGAATAAAGCTGATGCTTTCAAACCTGGAGATCATGCATCTACTTTTGGTGGTAACCCTTTAGCTTGTACAGCAGGTAAAGTAGTAGTAAAAAAGTTATTAAATGGTGTACTTGACAATGTACAAAAACAAGAAAATCACCTAAAAAGAAGACTAAATGAATTAAAAGATAAATATGAAAAAATCGATGAAGTTAGGGGACATGGACTTATGTTAGGAATGGAATTAAAAGGTGGGGTAAAAGAAATTGTTACTAAATGTATGGAAAATGGTTTACTTATCCTAGGTGCAGGAGAAAACGTCATAAGATTTGTTCCACCTCTGATTATTAGTAAAGAAGAGATTGATGAGGGAATTTTGATTTTGGATGATGTATTAAAGAATTTCTTAAAATGATATGGGTTTATGAAAATGATCAAAGTAGGTATAATAGGAGCAACGGGATATTCAGGATCAGAGTTAGTAAGAATTTTATATCACCATCCAAAGGTAGATATTATAACTCTCTCCTCAAATAGTCATAATGATCAAGTTTACAGTTCGGTTTTTGAAAACTTCAACAAAATATCCGAAATGAAATGTGAAGAGGAGGATCTCGAGTCTTTAAGTGAGGAACTAGATGTTGTTTTTTTAGCACTACCTAATGGGAAAGCTTTCGAGTTATTGACTGATTCTATTTTAAAAAATGTCAAGGTTATTGATCTTAGCGGTGATTTTCGACTAAAAGACGTAGGAGTTTATGAAGAATGGTATAAACTTAAACATTTGAATGAATCACTTATAGATAAGGCTACATACGGGCTTAGCGAATGGAAGAGAAGTCAGATAAAAAATTCAAGTTTAATCAGCAATCCTGGTTGTTATCCAACCTGTGCCTTACTAAGTTTACTTCCTCTAATTAAAGAAAATATTTTAGAGGAAAATAGCATCATTATTGATGCAAAATCGGGAGTGTCAGGAGCAGGACGATCTCTAAATCTAACAACGCATTTCTCTGAATGTAATGAATCAATTAAACCATATAGTGTAAAATCTCATCGACATACACCAGAAATTGAGCAAGAACTTAATGAGATTACTGGAAATGGGAATTCAATTATATTTACACCACATCTTTTACCAATGAACAGAGGAATACTATGCACAATTTATGGGACGCTTAAACAACAAATAAATTATGATGAGATCAAAAACATTTACGAAAAATATTACAAAGATGAGTATTTCATTCGGTTAACAAAGGAAAATATATTTCCCGAAACAAAATGGGTTAAAGGGTCAAATTATTGTGATATAGGTTTTACATCGGATAAAAGATCGAATAAAATTATAATTATAGGAGCAATAGATAATTTAATTAAAGGTGCGGCCGGACAGGCTGTTCAAAATATGAATATTATGTTTAATTTAAAAGAAAATATGGGTTTAGATTCAATTCCCATATTTCCAATTTAGAATAAATTTAAAAAAATAAAGAAGAAGTGATTATGTGTGGACCAATTAGGACCAAAAAAAGAAACGTATGAAAAAATTTTATTAATGTATTCTGGTGGGTTGGATACTTCCTGTATGATAAAATGGTTACAGGAGAAATATAATTCTAAAATTTATACATTTACAGCGGATCTTGGTCAAGAGTTTGCTGATCCTTCCAGATATGAAGAAATTGAAGAAAAAGCATATAATTTGGGCGTAGTTAAACATTTTAAAGTAGATCTAAAAGATAAATTTGTTAACGAATATGTATTTCCGACGATCAAAGCAAATGGTTTGTATCAAGGAGTTTATCCTTTAAGCACCGCAATAGGAAGACCTTTGATTGCCATTGAAGCGATCAAAATAGCGCAACAAGAAAAAATTGAAGCTATCGCACATGGATGTACGGGAAAGGGAAATGATCAAATTAGGTTTAATGTGACGATAAGAGCGTATGATCCAGAAATTGAGGTTTTAATGCCATTAATTGAATGGGAAATGGGCAGAAGCGATGAAATATTATATGCACAGCAACATGAAATCCCTATAAGAGAAGAAAATAAAAAATATAGCGTTGATGAAAATCTTTTTGGTAGAAGTGCTGAATGTGATATTTTAGAACATCCTGAAATTGAAGCTCCAGAAGACAGTAACGCATGGACAAAATCGCCTGAAGAATCCCCTGATATCCCAGAATATATAGAGGTAGATTTTGAAAAAGGGATTCCCGTCAAATTAAATAGTGGAGAAATGGAAGGAGTTGAATTGATAAGAGAATTGAACAATATTGGATGTAAACACGGAATAGGAAGAGTGGGCCACATGGAAGATAGAGCGATTGGTTTAAAATCACGGGAAGTGTATGAAGTCCCCGCGGCTTTAATTTTAATTAAAGCACATAAAGATCTCGAAAAATTTGTTTGCACCAAACATGAAAATTCATTCAAAACAATGGTAGATCAAAGATGGACCGAACTTGTATATGAAGGGTTATGGGTTGATCCATTAAGGGACGCTCTAGAAGCTTTCATTAATACTGTAAATCAAAAGGTAACTGGTAAAGTTAGGTTGAAATTATATAAAGGAAGAGCAAGTGTAGTGTCAAGAGAATCTCCCTATGGATTATATGATTTAAATTTAGCAACGTATGATACAAGCAGCACCTTTAATCAAAGATATAGTTATGGTTTTATACCCCTATGGGGTTTACAAAGTGAGATTGGATTTCGAGTTAAAAATGCCATAAAATCTTCAAATAATAACAATTAGGAAACTAAAACAAGTTGATTAGGTTTAAAAATCTTTAAAAAAAAAAAATTATTTAAAAATGAGGATGAGAATCTAAAGTGTATTATCGAGGGTATATATTAATTCGATTAAAAGTAATTGGCACTGAATGGAAGGTTGTTGAGAAATTAACGGGATTAAAATCTAAAGAATCAGAAAACGATTGGAAAATAACTTATGCTACGCCAATATACGGAGGATGGGATGTAATAGTAGAGTGTTCATTTAGTAAACTCAAAGATTTAGATAAAATCGTTACCTTCTGCAGGATCGACGATGATTTATCTCATTGGATCGAAGAAACAACCACTATTATGGGATCTAAGAATGATTACCCTGGTTGATACTTCTATTCTATATAATCGTTATAATGTCTCCCATCTAATGTGATTGAAATTCGTTATTCATTTTTTGTTTAGATGCGAATTCAAGTCTCTTTTCCAACAATTTCTAGTTCACTTTTTGCTTCAATATTATTAAATTCACTAGGACTGATTTGTATATCTTTACCTGTGAGGACGTTTAAAATTGTTGCTGTTTGTTAACCAATTTTTTTCAACCTATTTTCGATCGATTCTTTTAAGTAATTAGAAGTAGATAAATTTCAGCAAATTTTAATGTACATATTAACTACTGAAAAATACAGTATCTCTCATTATGATATAGTACAATTTTCGGAGTGATTTTGAGGATAATTATGAGTTTTGAAAACAAGATTTATGGGAGCTATAAAAAATGGCTCCTACACCACCTGTCTAAACATAAGTTATTAGTTGTGGGCGTATTATTTGGTATAATTATAGTCACCCTCACAAGAACCCTTGTACCCCTGATCATTGGAGTAATTATTGATTATGTTTTCCCAAGCCTTGATAATGCAAAATTAGTAATTATGCTCATAATAGGGCTTGTAATTTTTCTCATCCGCAACGTAATGGATTATATAACTATGGTCTTTCTTGGTCATAAACTGGGTTTAAAAATTGAGTTAAATATGAGAAAAGAATTTTTTGATACAATGCAATTAAAACCATTAAAGTATCATGATAATGCTCAGGCGGGTGATTTACAAGCTCTAGCGACTAATGACGTACGCATTGTCAATACCATGTTATCGCACGGGGCATTTTATTTATACCCCTTCTTTCAAGTGTTTATAACAATACTTCTTCTGTTTTTAGTTGTTGACCTCAGATTAGCCATGATCTCTCTTCCATCAATCTTATTGTATCTTTATTTCATTCTTTCCTATCGTAAAAAAATTGCTCCATATGCTGCTACACGATTGAGAAAACATTCAGATCTAGCTATAGTTCTACAAGATAGCATCACAGGTGCAAGTGTTGTTAGATCCTTCGCAGCTGAGGAATTAGAAAGAGAAAAATTCAGTAAAGCAGTAATAGCTTTTAGAGATAATTCGATTGGAGAAAATATTGTTCAGTCCCGCTTTTATCCCCTCCTAATGCTGTATATTTCGATTGGAATTACATTTTTCGTAAGCGTAATATTCATATTTCAAGGTAGTTTAAAAGCAGGTGTCTTAATATCAACCAATTTACTATTAATTACTCTTATTGACCCAACCAATTTAATTTGGTGGGCTACAAATGATATGATGAGTGGTTTCGCTGCATGTTCCCGACTTTATACAGCTCTCTTTGAAGAATATAACGAAGAACGTAATAACTTGAATACAAAATGGCCAGAAGATTTTAAAGGTAAGATAGAGTTCAAAAATGTTACCTTTGCGTATGGGGGTGGAGAAAAAGAGAATCCTCCTGTTCTAAAAAATTTAAGCTTTACAATTGAACCTAATCAAAGAATAGCTTTAGTTGGACCTACAGGCTGTGGAAAAACAACCCTTGCAAAGCTCCTTTTACTCCTCTATAAACCCCAAGAAGGAACTATACTTTTAGATGGAATAAATATCCAAGATTATCGTGTTGAAGAATTAAGGAGACATATTGGTTATGTAGAGCAAGATATCTATCTTTTTTCAAGAACAATTTATGAAAATATATCGTTTGGAAAACCAAACGCAACTCAGGAAGAGATAATAAATGTAGCTAAACTCGCCCAAGTTAATGAATTTGTACAAAATTTTACTGATAAATACTATACAATTGTAGGAGAAAGAGGAACCCGTCTTTCGGGAGGAGAGAAACAACGGGTTGCGATCGCCAGAGCTTTTTTAACAGACCCGAAAATCCTCATCCTCGATGATTCTGTCTCCGCTGTAGATAGCGAAACAGAAGAAAAAATAGCACAAGCAACCGAAAATATTTTGAAGGATAGAACTACGATAGTTATGACTCATCGATTACACACTATAAGAACTTCTGATAACATAATAATGCTCAAACACGGACAAATAGCAGCTATAGGCAAGCATGCGGCTTTATTGCAGAGTTCAGAAGATTACAGAAGAATATTTGGGAAACATATGACTTTACCAGAATTAAAAGTGAAAAATTGAGGGAGTAAAATTATGGGAATTTATGCTGGAATGATGAATGAAGAGCAGAAACGTGAGTATTCTGATCGTGTATTATTTAGTAGATACGTCAAAAGAGTGAGTCCGTTTAGGAAGAATATTTTTATGATTTCAATATTTATCTTAATATCCACTCTCGCTGATATTATTAGCCCTTTGGTTATTGGAATTGCTATTAATGATCTTTCTAAAGATAATGCAAGTTTTATTCTGGTTATTGGAGTTGGATTAATTTACCTAATTCTTTCTATAACCGTATGGATAATGTTTTATTTACGTAGAAGGGAACTTGCTAAATTCGTCCCTTTCTTCCTTGAAAATCTCCGCATGGATATTTTTAATAAATTACAAGAGCAGGATATGAGTTTTTTTGATAAACATGAAAGTGGGAGATTAAATACAAGAGTTTCTAATGATGCTTTAGATTTTGGAAATACAACGATCTTATTAGCAGATACTATAGGTAGTCTCCTAATAAGCGTATTAACTTTTGGGATCATTTTATGGTTAAACTGGAAATTAGCGATCATTGCCTTAATCGCAATTCCTTTTGTTTTTTTATTTGTTCTTTCCCTTAGGAGATTAGCTAGAGTTGTCAGTAGAGGTTATAGGGAAGCGATAGAAGATGTTAATGCCGCAATGGTTGAATCAATCGAAGGAATACAAGTTTGTAAGAGTTATGGTCAAGAAGCTACAGTTTCTGAACAGTTTAATAAAACAAACAAAGATTACTTTAAGAAGGGTTTTAAATTAACTACGGTAACACATATGTGGAGACTTCTCCTTGAAACCATTGCTTCCATTACTTTAACAATAATTTTGTTTTTTGGTGGTCAACAATTCTTCCTAGGAGATACAAACCCGGGAACAATTTTTATGTTTGTTCTTTATCTCCAGAGATTTTTCCGCCCTATTATGGTTCTTTCTACTTTTTTCCCACAACTCTCAGCCGGGATGGCTGCTTACGAAAGGATATTGGAAATTATTGATTCTGAACCGAACATGAAACAAAATCCAAATGCTGTTGATGTTGGTGATGTAAAGGGAGAAATTGTATTTGAGAATGTGGATTTTTGTTATAGAGAAGGTGAATGGGTTTTTAAAGGATTAAATCTTAGAATAGAAAAGGGAGAAAAGCTCGCAATAGTTGGGCATACAGGTGCGGGAAAAACATCACTAGTTTCTCTTCTAGCTCGATATTACGAGTTTCAAGGAGGTTCAATTAAAATTGATGGTCATGACATAAGAGATATAACTTTAAATTCATTCAGAAGAAATTTAGGAAAAGTGCAGCAGGATGTATTTTTATTTACGGGAACAATAGAAGAAAACATACGTTATGGGAGAAGAGATGCTTCTGAAGAGGACCTTCTAAATGCTATAAGAGCAGTCCATACAGAAGAATTAATTGAATATTTACCTCAAGGACTCCAAACTCAGGTGGGTGAAAGAGGAAAAAATTTATCTGTTGGCCAGAGACAACTTATAAGTTTTGCTAGAGCAATCTTGACTAATCCCAAAATTCTCATTTTGGATGAGGCTACTTCAAGTGTAGATGCTTACACAGAAGCAATCATTCAAGAGGCTCTTGAAGTGCTTTTAGCTGGGCGAACTTCAATAATAATTGCTCATAGACTCTCAACCATTATTAACGCTGACAGAATAATTGTAATGGAGAAGGGGAAAATCATTGAAGAAGGAACCCATCAATCATTGCTTGCTCAAGGAGGAAAATATTCTAAGCTGTATAAACAATATTTTGAGCATCAAAGCTTGGATTGGCATCCAGTAAACATTGCTCCTCACATTGAAGAATCTGAAAAATAAAAAAGTAAAATATTTTAGTTTTTTGCTTTTAAAACTATAGTAATAGCTCTCGTTAATCTTATGACATCCATAACCTTCCCTTTTTTCATGGTAATCTCTTCTCTAGATATGCTATGAGTAAAATCTCCTTTACCCTGACAGATCTTTATAATAGATTTGTTATCACCAGACATTACGATCTCGGCCTTAGCCAGGGTTCCTGAATATAGATTAGCTTGTTTATCTTGAATACTTAAATAGAAAGGTTCCTCGGCATCTAAATTAAATTGAAAATTTATATTCCAATCTACTGGCTTTCCACTTACATCTGTTACAAACACTTGCTGAGCTTTAGGAATTTTATTCATTTTTTCAATGATTTTTCCTAAGTTTTCATATGCGACACCCAACTTTAATCTCCTCCTTCAAATTCAGGTTTAGTTATCCATTTTTCGTATTCCTCCTCTGGAACAAAAAAGAAATCCGTCATTTTCCCTTCACGTTCCTTTTTAAATACTGCTTTTACTCTACTACCCTTCCTAATTTTAGAAGGAACTAGATTTTCTGAAAAAATACCTTGCAATAATGATGTATCAGCTCCGTCAAGTTTTACATAAGCTACACCATATGGAATATTTTTAACGAATTCTGAGGTTGTATACCAAACAATCGTGCTAACATCTATAACACCTGTGTGCTTTAATTCAACCCAATCTGCTGAAACATAACATTCTGAACAATTTATTCTCGGAGGTATCCAGATCTTACCACATTTAGTACATTTAGTTCCTAAAATCTTCTTATTTTCCATAAGTTCAATAAAAAACTTAGATTGGCCCCCCATCGTATATTTATAATTTATTTTCATTATATCTCTAATTTCATGTGCTTGAAATTTATCGCTCATTATTTTTTCATCCCCTCCTCATTTTCCATTACAATTATTGCGGCGTATGCCGCCCCAGGACCTCCAATTGAATGAGAAATAGCTCTTCCATTTTCGATTGTCTTTACTTGATGTTTTCCCGCATCTTCTCTCAGCTGAAGTGCAGCTTCCCCAGTAGACATAATTCCTGTTGCCCCTACCGCATGACCACACCCAATAAGCCCTCCAGATGGATTACATGGTACTTCACCATCCATTAACGGACCTCCTGATTCAATCCATTTACCACCTTCCCCGAATGATACAAAGCCTAATTCTTCATACGATATAACCTCTTGTCAAGAGAATGTCGATTTGGCATTCTTTGTCCAGAAAAGGCATCGTGTAATTCGGCTAAATCAATTTGACTTTTAATCTTATCATATTCTAATCCGGCCATTTTATATGCTGCTTTTGCTGCATGGATGTTTGAGTATAATCGTCCCATATCCTCCCTATTCCCAATAAAGCAATCTGTATTTGCGGCACCGACCCCTGTTATCCAAATTGGGTTCTCAACCTTTAATTCTTTAACTTTTTCTTCACTTGCTAAAATCAACGCCGCTGAAGCTTCTGAATATAAACAACAATCTAATAGTTTAAAGGGATAACAAATAATCCTCGAATTCAGAACATCTTCTACAGTTATTTTCATAGGTGACTGGGCTTTAGGATTATTCATCGCATTTCCATGATTTTTTACTGATACCAGCGCCATTTGTTCTTCCGTAGGGTTTCCAAATTCCTCAAAATGAGCATTTACCATACTAACATAAGAACTGGCAGCATTAACCCCCATTGGATATTCATAAGTCATATCTGTTGAATAAGCAATTGAATTAAGGACTTCTGGTGTGCTCGCTCCAGTTTGTTCATCATAGCAATCAGCACATTTCTCTACTCCAAGACAAAGAGTTAAATCTGACAATCCGGATGCTACTTCAGCATAAGCCGTTCTTACAGCATATCCCCCCGTTGCCCCACCCGTTGCAACCCTCACCCCAGGTTTGTCATTCATCCCGATATAACTATTTATAAAAATGTCTGGCATAAATTGACGTTCAAACAGTTCATTGTAAATACCATATACTGTAGATTGCAAATGTTTATGCGTAATTTCAGCTCCATTTTTATTAGCATCCTCTAATGCTAGCTTGGTCGCATCGTATGCTAGTTCAAAGTATGTCTTATCCAAATACCGTGGTTTGAATTTTGTTACACCAACACCAATTATCGCTACTTTCCTCATAGCTTCCACAAAAGTTTTGTTCTATTTAATTTTAATTATTATGTAGATATAATTATAATGAACTTTTGAGAAGATTTTAAGAAATAAAAGTTCTTTATTCGAGAATGCAATTCTAACTCAGTAATGGGAAAATAAGCAAATAAAACGAGGATAAATCATCAATATCCTAGGTTGATTTCATTTTTTCCAGATTTGTAACAATTGTTTCCTAATTTTTAATACAAATCTGAGATTTTATAAATTAAAAAAAAGAGTTTTTTTATGAATAGTAAAAATATTCCTGTAATAATTGGTGCTGCTCAGTTCACGCAACGTAAAGAGTCTGACCAAACACTCGATCCATTAAGTTTAATGGTTAAAACAAGCCAGTTGGCTATCGAAGATACAAGAGTTAACGATATAAAAGATTTTATAGATGCTGTTTATATGATTAATGTTGTATCTTGGTCGTATGAAGATGCTCCAGGTTTACTTAGTGAAAAACTCAACATTAAACCTAAGGAGAAAGTTTACTTTTCTATCTCTATGGGAGGGAACAGTCCACAACTAATGGTAAATCGAGCAGCTAAAGCTATTGAGAAAGGTAATCATCGTTGTGTTCTTATTACGGGTGGAGAAGCAGCTTACACTTTAGGGAAAAAATTTAAAGGTATCCCTCCTAAAAGCTGGCCAGAAAAGAAAGAACCAAAATATATCGAAGAAAAGAAGGAAGGCTATCTAAGCGCGTTTGAAAGGAAAAATGCTTTAGGTTGGCCACCCATAGCTTATTCAATGTTTGAGAGTGCTGTTAGAGCATTTTCCGGACGAAGTCTAGAAGATCATATAGCATATATTGGGGAATTATATGAAAGATATTCAAAAGTAGCTTCAGAGAATCCTTTCAGTTGGGCTCGAAAATATCTTAAAGCTGAAGAAATTACAACACCTACCCAAGATAATCGTTATATTACATTTCCTTATACTAAACAAATGTGTGCAAACAATTTTGTAGACCAATCAGCTGCTGTAATAATTACTAGTCTGGAAATGGCCGAATCACTTAAAATCGACCCAAGTAATATAGTTTACCTTGTAGGGAGTGCAGATTTCAAAAACATTGGTGAAATTACCCGACGTCCAAATTTGCATGATTCACCTGCAGTTAGGGAATCCTCTAGACTCGCATTAGAGCAAGCGGGGTTAACTATTGATGATATAGATAAATTTGATTTCTATAGCTGTTTTCCTTCAATGGTGCAGATCATTATTAAAGAGCTAGGTATTAAAATGGATGATCCTCGTAATTTAACTATTACAGGAGGGCTCCCTTTCCATGGAGGTCCCTTAAGTGCTTATTCTTTGCAAGCAGTTGCTCAAGCAGTTAGTTTAATAAGGAAAAATTCTCCTTTAAATGTAATGGTATTAGCAAATGGAGGTTATAACTCCGGAGAATCAGTTGGAATATATAGTTCAGAACCGGGGAAAATACCATGGGTTATCAGAGATGACTCAAAAGTACAACAGGCGATTCTAGAAGAAGCTTTACCAGATCCTGTTGAAAAAGCTGATGGAAATCTTACCATAAACGCATATACTATACTTTACAGCCGAACTGGAGGCATTAAGAGAGGGATTTTTATTGGAACACTTAAAGATGGGTCGAGAACGATTGCAATAACTAGAGAGGGTCTTCCAATCTTGTCAACTCTAGAAAAAAATGAATTTGTCGGAAGAACTTTTAAAGTTGAATATGATCCCGAATTGGATAGAAATATACTGGATATTGTTTGATTGAATCATGAATATGCCATTTTCTACTTTTTTGGGTATACTACTTCAGAAACTAAGATGATTTAAGAATTATTATTTATCATACTCAAAAATATATTGATAGAAAGATTTTATGTCTTGGTAAAGTGAAGATTTTGGATAAACAACGAATAGGCTGGGTATGTAGTTATACACCTTTAGAATTAATATATGCTGCAAATTTCTTACCTTATCGCATTGAAGGTCATTCTAAACCAATTGAAACTGCAGATTCTTTTATTCACCCTAATTATTGTCAATTTGTGAAATCAGCAATAGATAATGCATTAGATGGAAAATACGAATTTCTTGATGGAGTAGTATTTGTAAATTCCTGTGATGCAATGAGACGACTTCATGATGTATGGAAACGATATGTTCCATCAAAGTTTACCTATATTTTAGATTTACCAATGGGAGAATCAAATTTAGGAGTAAAATACTTGAAAAATGAATTCAAAAAGTTTAAACTTAGCCTAGAAAAATATACCAATAAGACTATCCAAGAAGAGGATCTTAGAAATGGAATGAAGATATTTATTGAATCTCGATCATTATATCGGAAGTTAGATTCTTTAAGAACTCAGGAGCCCCCCTTAATAAGTGGAGAAGAAATGGCTGGTATAACATCCCAGTTTTTTAAGTCAAATCCAAAAGTTTGGAATGAAAAAATCAAGAAATTAATCGAAGAAAAGAAAAGGACTAATTTAATAATCAAAAAACCTAGAATACTTTTATCAGGAAGCCCCATTCATAATATAGAATTCATTAAATTTGTAGAGAACTGTGGCTTGAACGTAATTTATGAAGATTTATGTACGGGAAGTAAATTTTTCAACTTAAATATTAAAAATTCAGCAGATTTGTATGAATCTTTAGCCGAAGCTTATATTAATAGGATTCCTTGCGCCCGTATGATGAAGATTAATGATCGTGCTTCAAACATTTCTGAATTATCTCATAAATTAAATATCGATGGGATAATCTATCACTCATTAAAGTTTTGTGACACTTATTTATATGATGTTCCACGGTTAAAAGAATTGTTAAAAGAGCAGGATTTAAAGGTTTTATTTATAGAAAGTGATGGTATGGGGAGCATGAATCAATTAAAAACAAGAATAGAAGCATTTACAGAAATAATTAAGCAATAAAAGAGAGGAAAAAGAATGGCAAAAACAGAAATGTTAAAATTATATTTTGAAAACCTTGAGATGGGCCTTAAAGCAAAATTGGTTCAAAAGGTAACAGCTCGTAGAAAATTCATTTATGAAATTGGGAGGATTGGATCCCGTATGTTTAATGAAAATTGGTCTATAGGTTGGACTACTGTCTTTGTTCCGTTTGAAATACTTAATTCTATGAATGTATCAGGTATGTTTGTAGAATTCTTCGGAGCTATGCTCGCAGGAGCAGGAATATCTAGAAAATATTTTGAGGTTGCTGAAAGTAAAGGATATTCTACAGATAGTTGCTCGTACCACCGAGCTATTATTGGAGCTGCCATAGATGGATTAGTTCCTGAACCAGATGTGATTATAGGTGCAAGTATTCCCTGTAATGGAGGTGTTAAAACATTAATGCGTCTTGGAGAAATATTTAATAAAGAAGTATTTATTTTAAACATTCCAATCGAAGTCACTTCTGATTCTATTGCTTATCTGGTTGACCAGTATGAACAAATGGTTGAGTACATAGAAAATGAAACAGGGTGCAAATTAGACTTCGAAAAACTTAAACAATCTATAAGATATAATAATCAATCAAGAGAATTTGTTTTAGAAATGCAAGAACTTTGTAAAAATGTGCCAAGTCCAGCTAAACCTAACGATTTAAAGAATTTTATCATGTTTAATCTCCTCCAAGGAACAAAAGAAGGTGTTGAAGTTGCTAAAACTTACCGAGATGAATTCCAGCATAAAGTTAAAAATGGAATCCCGGGAGTTATTGACGAAAAATTGCGATTGCTTTGGATACAAAATAGAGTTCAGTTTAAAACGGATATTATTGATAGATTAGAAAAAGATCATAATGCCAACGTGGTGATTGACGAGTTTAATCATATTTGGTGGAAACCTATGGATGAGAATGATCCATTGAGAAGTCTTGCTCGAAGAATGATAACTCACCCTATCGTTGGACCAGTAGAGCGTAGAATTAAAGTTATGACACAATTAGCAACAGATTATAAAGTAAATGGAGCAATTAATCCTTCCCATTGGGGATGCCGACAAACTTTAGGAGCTCGAGGACTATTTAAAGATGCGCTCCAAAAGATAAGTGTTCCTCTTATTAATCTTGATTTAGATTGTGTTGATTCTAGAAATTTTTCTAAGGGACAAGTCTTAACCCGACTTGAAGCTTTTATGGAAATGCTTATACATACTTAAATAACACAAAATCTTCTTTTTACAATAAGTTTTAGTTGATCTCTTTACAAATAAATTTTTTTGGTAAACCTTTAATGTAAAGATTTATTTAATTTTTCTTTCTTATTGTTGGTTAGAACAAGTGCCACAAAAAATGAGGAGTATCAAATGGTTAATGATGAATTGATAAAATATATTAAAGAGAAATTGAAGGAAGGTGGGGATACAACAGCTGAAGACACTCTAAAATTATTAGAAGTTTATAGGCATATTTCCGCTGAAAACGAGAAATTGACAGCAGAATTTGAAGATATGGCTATGTTAAACATGGATTTTTTAGGTCAAATTATTATTTCTGATGAAAACAATAAAGAATTATGGATTAGGTTCAAGGATGGATCAGTTGATTTTGGGGAAGAACATATTGAAAATCCTAGTCTAACATTCACCACCACCAGAACTACATTAAGTGGAGTTCTTTTTGGACAAATAGATATCGCAAGCGCCCATAAGGCGGGTGATATAAAATTCGATGGAAATGGTGAAGAACTCATGGATTTTCAAGCAATAACTTCTGTTATTAATGACTTTCTACAATATTCCTAGATAAATTTTGATTTTTAATTTCTTCTTATTTTAATTCTCGGATAAGCGAGATAAATCCACTGTAAAATGACAATGAAAATTAAGGTTCAATGAGATTTATTTATCGTAGCTAGTTTACGTAAAAAAAAAGCTTAAATATAAATTCTAATATAAAGACTATGTTAGAATTTATTAAATAACGATAAAATTTCAATTTAATCTATATCGTTTATTAACTACAATTATTAGATGAAGAGATACATAAAAGAGGTGTAATTTATATTTCTCAAGATGAATTAAAAGATCTGACAGACGGGTTAGATGATAAATTAGTAAAAGGGTTACAGAATAAAATTGAAGATTACAAAGCAGAAATTTCTGACTTTAAAGCATCCTTAACCTCTAAAGACAATGAAATTAAATCTTCTGAAGAAACTATTTCAAATTTAAATTCTGAAATAGAGCAGGGGAAAAGCAAAATATCGGAATTAGAAAGTAAATCTGCTGAAATTGATGGTTTAAATTCCGAAATCGGAAATTTAAAATCGCAAGTTGAAGATTTGACGAATAAAAATGAGGAAATGAATAATAAACTAGGAAATTTAAACACAAAAATTGAAGAATTGAATACGGCTTTATCAGAAAAAGAATCGAATTTAAATGAACTTAAGAAAGATCTCGAAGAAAAAGAAAAAGAGCTTGGTGAACAAAAGTCCAAACTCGAGAAAATTGAAACAGAGCTGAATTCAACGAAACCAGTTCAGCCAACTGAGTATACTAGTGAGGAGAGACTAATCTGTCCTAGTTGTGGGTCTGTAGGTAAAGACATTAAATCTGAAGAAGATAAATCAAAAGTTTTAGGGTATATTGGTCATTCTCCGATGTACGGTAAGAAGAATGTCTGCAAAAAATGTGGTTATTCATTTTAGTATATATTTTCTAAAAATCGTGAGCTTCCATAACCAAATCTAGAAATTGGGTAATTTCTTTTTCTTTTATTTTTTTTAATATTTTCTAGTTTTAATTGGATTATAAATTCATGAGAAATTAAATGATTTTTTCCCAATACCTTAACACTTCTTTACCCATGTAAACCAATTTTTTTGTAATTATCTTAAAGCATTTAAAACAAACTTATTTAATATTCATTTCATAATTATTTAAAATTTTAAATTGAAAAAATCTTAGCTTTATCTCTAACTAGCTAACCTTATTTGTCAAATCTTCATGTTATATAAATCTTTATTGGGGACATAACTCATGATAATTAGATCATCTCTTTTCTCCCACCCCAAACTTTCGTAGAAACTTACCACTTCTGTATTAGTTTTTTCAATAAATAAATGGACTTTGTGTACGCCCATTTGGAGAAATATGTTATGTATCTTATCCATCATCATCCTGCCATATCCTTTTTTTTGATAATCAGAATCTATTGCTAAATGATGAACATACCCTCTTCTTCCATCAAAGCCACCCATTACAACAGCAATGATTTTATCGTTTCTTTTACCAATCAAAAATAGATTTGGGTTTCTTTTCAACATTTTCTCTAATTCTTCTTTAGAATCGGAGGACCCCACACTAATTCCAGCTTTTCTCCATAACTTATGTACTTGATTATATGAATCTATAGAAAATTTTTCGATTTTCATCTTTTCGAGAATTTACTCCATCATTTCATTCTATTTAAAAAATTCAGTATTCAAACGATCCAAGAGATAATTTTTCTATTTTTTTCCTTATTTCAATCTTATTATCAATTATATTGCCAATTTTATTTGAAATTTCTTTTCTTTTTGCTCTATCGGATGGAATAGGTAAAATTATTTCTAAAATTCGATTTCCAATTGTGGCAATTGTCCCTTGAACAAAAGTTATTGCTTCTATCTGCTTTTTTACTAAATCCAAGTTAAGTATATATAAAAGTAGATAAGAATCAACACCCTCCTCGTTATTCAAGGTTTTTATTTGGAAAATATGGCTCTGGATAATTATTTTTGTATCTAATTCTGTTATGTAAGCAGTTTTTCCAATTAAATTAGGACCCCCATCTTTAACTAAAAGGATATCTCCAGATTCAATTTTTTGTTTACTTTTATATTGCTCATATATTTCCATGCTAGTTTTTTTATGTGAATTTAAATTTACTTCCCAATTATTAATATCACTAGTTCGAATAAAGGGGATTTCTCCTAGTCCATAAACGCTTGAACCAATTTCATCCCCTCTCGGGAGATATCCTCCCTTATTGGTGTAAATTATTCCTTTTTCAATTAATTCTTGAATAGAGTAAAGTAGATAATTTTTATTTTGAGATAGTTTTCTAAGTGTTTTTTCAACACCAATGTAATAATTTGGAATAAAAATTTTATTTTTGATTTGACAAAAATTAATTTTGAAGATTTTCTGCTGCTTTTTTAAATTTAAATCTTCTGCATTCTTTAATTTTAAATTAAGATCGATTAGTTCATCGTTTAGAATTGGATTTCCTTGCATATCTAGAACTCTACTACCATCTTTATTTAGTTTATATAAAGTTTTCCCGTCCTTATCATGCCCAATATTTTCAATTATCGCAAAATCAATACTATAATCCTGTGGAGTATTTTCTTGCTTTTGAAAAAATAGAATACTTGCCTTATTACAGGTATAGGGTTGAAAAGAATTTTGGCCCAATGAAACTATTCCAAGGATTCTCCCTTTACTAATTAGATACTCCCAAATATAGCGATCAGAGGGATTTCCATAGATACCTTCAGGTAAAATTATACCTAGTTTCCCTCCATTTTTAAGTAGTTGAATGCATCTTTCAATAAAAAGAACTTGTGGTGGGAGTTGCTTAATTAAATTATTTTGTTTTATCCATTTTCCATTAGTATTTTTCCAGGTGTGACCTAAATCATATTCAGCCAATAATTTTTTATTATTTATCGGAATCTTTACTCCAAAGGGAGGATTTGTAAAAATAACATCAAAAAAATCGTCTTTGATTATTTTTTTTGCAGAGATTCTATAACTCTTCCTGTCAAGCGAATTTTCACAAAAAATGTTAGATTTTCCATTACTTAATATTTCTAAATATAATTTGCTTATCTTGGCTAAAAATAAGTCTTTATCAATGCCAAACAAATTAGAAACAACTTCAATCTTTCTTTTCTCAGATTTGATTTTAGTCCATAAAAAATCCTTAGCTTCTAAGAGAAATCCACCATGACCACAGGCAGGATCCAAGATTTTGGAATTTGGTGTAGGTTTTAAATAAGAAACCATGAATTTAACAATATTTGGTGGTGTAAAGAATTGCCCTGCTTCATCCTTTAAGACTTTACTTACAAAAATTTCGAATGCGTCGCTTAAAATATCTTTAGATGATTGAAGTAATGATATATATTGAAGTTCTTGTACAATTAAATATACTAACTCTTCATTTAACTCAATTTGTTCCCTAGCATCTATAATTTCCTTGTATTTTTCCCGAACATTCCTCTCAAAGAAGTATTGGATCCTCTCATATAACATTTTAGGGGATTCGCCATTTCTAATGGAAAAATCTACTACTTCTTCAGGTTCTTTATTTGTCTCATCAACTAATTTACATAGTAATAGATATATAATTTGTTTAGAACGAGCCCGAGTATCTGTATCGGTATACTTTAATTTCCCATATAAATGTTGATTAATTTCTTTAAAGATTTTTTTTAAATTTGAGGATTTACCCAAATCTTTTTTTTTTATCTCAACCGATGTCTCTTTAGTAAAATCAGTAATTTTAACTGGCATCTAATAATAATAGGTTTTTTCTTTTTTCATATCAAGCTCTATAATTTAGTAAAGAAGTGTCAATTTAATATCATTTTTTATTAAGTACAAATTAAACTTAGTTTGTGAATTTAAGGGAAATTACAAATGCTTTGAATAAAATTTTATTAGCCCAACTTCCATTAGATAATTTTAAAATCTAAATATTGTTAATAAGTCTTAAGTAAATATTGAAAAATTACTTAATGCATACAAAAAAAAGAATTACAAGAATTTTTGATGTTAACAATGAAATGGTGATATTTAATGGCAAAGAATGATGATAACAAAGTTTTTATTGGCAGGAAGAAAACAATGAATTATGTGATGGCTGCAATGATGGTCCTAAATGACAAACCAGTAAGGTTGCTCGCCAGAGGGCGATCTATCTCACTAGCGGTGGATGTAGCTGAAATTCTAAAAAATAGATTTTTAACAGGTTGCACCTACGGCGAAATTATAGTAGGAACAGAAACCATTACGAACACTGATGGTACGAGCAGTAATGTTTCCTCTATGGAAATCGAATTAATTCCCCCAAAAAAATAAGTTTCCAAAACCACAGTTAGGAGAAAATCAGGAGATCGTTCCTTTTTTTCATTTTTTGAAATAATAGAAAGTTTTTATTTAAATTTAATACGGTTTATATCAATCTCTGGATAATCCCCAATTTTTTGATGAACATAATTTGAAATAGGGTTATTTAAACCCGATTAAGGTTTAATTGAATATAAAATATTAAGTGGATTGTTAATCGGAATCTCTTTAACTTCGCTGAAACCGGATTCCATACACAGGTCTCTTAATTTTGAGGGAGGTAAGCCCATAGTTCCTAACCCTTCACCTCCTTGTGAAAGGGATTGAGTCATACAATA
>LAZR01000896.1_pt1 | contig 20389 bp, 13 predicted proteins | sample 329461 | NCBI WGS metagenome assembly LAZR01 (sample SAMN03002196, study PRJNA259156) | marine sediment metagenome | biome: sea floor; feature: Hydrothermal impacted sediments; material: marine sediment; isolation source: Loki non-amplified sample from Loki's castle hydrothermal vent sediment ...
AAGTAGAACGTATCCGGATATACTTTATAGGTCCAAAACAATATTGTAGGATCCATTTCAGGATATGGGATCCAATTGCCAATATCATCTACCAAAATTATATTTGCGACAATTCCAAAGTAGCCTAATAAAACAGCAATATATGCAATGATAACCGTTCCTTGTCTTCCCCAATCCAAGTGGAAATGTCCCTTTGTTTCTGTATCATTTGCCAAAAAGCGATCCTCTTTGATTTTGGCGTTTTCTTTACTCATGTTTCATCTTTTTACTGAGATTAATACGTTTGTCTAACTATATTATTTAAAGAATACGAAAATTCTATTTATAATTTTTTATTATGATTATTATTATTTTCCGCATATTTACAAAAAGATACTTGATTATATGAAACATTTATATATTTTCACATCATAAACATTTAATAACAAAACTCTATTTTAAAAATAAGGTGAAAAAACAATTCGAAAATTTTCAACTAAAATAATTTTACTACTTTTACTTAGTTCTCTTGTATTACCTTTCTTCTCTGTAATAGCTCAACCTACAACTGCACAAGTACCAGCATTCAAAATAGGAGTAACTGGCGGTGCTATAGGAAGTTGGGATGGTGCTATCGCCTCAGCAGGATTTGCTGGTGCTGTTTATAGCGCTGAAACTGTTGAGCCGTTAGCTCAATGGCCTACAGATTGGGACGGTGAATTTAACACTATGATCCCAGTGCTAGCAACAAGTTGGACCATAACTCCATGGCCAGATGAAATGAATTACCACCCAGACGGAGCATTTGAGAACAAAGGTGGTGTTCGGGCAATAGAATTCACTCTGCGAGAGGGCGTTAAATTTCATGATGGATCAGATTTTAACGCAACGGTTGCGAAATGGAATATTGATCGTGATATAGTAATCTCTGGTAATTTAACTGGTAAATTAACAGGTGATTTGTTGACAGATGAGATGTATAAAGCGATATTTAGTTATTGGTTACCCGCCGCACACTGGTCACAATTTGAAACTGACACTTGGAATGTATCACAATTTATTGGACAACCTGCATCATATGCAGAGTATGGAGCTACTAAATCTAACTCAGCCCACCCAGTCTGGGGTTGGCTTTATGATTGGGCTTATGATGGTGCATATAGCAGAATTAAAAATGTGACTATAACAGAAGATAAACAATCTGGAGGAAAAATTAAGGTTTACTTTAATGATTGGAGTGCTGTATTTCTATACGTTGATGACCATACTATGATTTCAATGGACGCGTATAAAGACTATTTCGATATACCAATAAAGGGTTTGGGAGATGTCTCTGGATTTGGACAACCAGATGTTTCCGGAGGTTATCCTTCTACAGGATTTCCTGGGCATTTGATTGGTACGGGACCTTACAGATTTATCGAGCACGATGAGGTACTAGGACAAGGTACTATGGAAAGATTTGATGACTGGTGGAATTCTACTGACATGCAAGTTTTGGGTTTACACAAGGTACCAGAAATTTTTGTCGCTACCTTTATAACAACTACAACAGGGTTTCAGGGAAGGAATTTAGCCATGGTCACAGGAGAAATAGATTACACCGCTGATGACGGTCAACTGGTCTATGGTGACATGGTTGCATCTCCCGATATTAATTACGTTGAAACGGGTGTTGGTCTAGATCGCGATTTTATTACATTGAATTCTATCAATGAAACGTATTGGAAAGACTGGGCAGATTGGGGTCCATCTGTTGTTAATTTAACAGATGCTACCTACTCGCAATTTCCCTGGCTTGGGGATATGAGATACTTGGCAGATGTTGATGATGTTGATGGACGGGTTTATACTGATGGAATTAATAGAGCTATGAGGAAAGCGCTTAGTTACGCGTTTGATTATGATACATATATTAATGTTATTAAAGGAGGACGTGCGGTACGATCTGATGGTTTTCTTCCGAGTACAAATGAATACTATAACCCAAGTATACCTCTTGCAACCAGAGATCTCACTATAGCACGACAAGCTCTCATTGATGATCCTTTCTTGAATGCAACTATAGCTGCTAGGGGTTTAGATATTACTAACGCAACTGAAGATTGGGTTAATGTCGCGGAGTCTGATCCCATCTTTGAATTTAAGCTCCTTTGGGATATAAGCAATTATGACAAGGCGAGCGTATTTGGAAATTCCATTAAAGATATAGGGATGACATTGGGCGGTCTAAATGGAGCACCTGATGGTAACTTACTAATACAACCAGATGTTTACACTGTATTGTTTGGGGAAGATATAGGATCAGTTCCATGGTTCACATCTCACGGACTCCCCAGTGAGTGGGGAAGCTTAAACTATAAATATGGCCCAGTCGCTGAATATTTCTATAGGAGTCCCGGATCTGCTGATTATGCATTTGATTATGCCATCTTTCCATTCGAAGGGCTGACTAACACAGGATTTCATTATAATGCGACTGTTGATCGATGGATAGATAAGACTTGGTTTGTAGATAAAATTACAGCTCAAGAACTTTGGGATAACATGACCAAACACTTTCAAACCTGGCATTATACGGAAATCATGATAGCTTCTAGCCTGACGGGATTTGCAATAAATAAAGATTTTGAATGGCAATTACCAAGATTGGGATATGAATTCGTTAAATATATAGGAACGGTTGGTGTTGGTGCTGGTACCCAAATCCCAGGGTTCCAAACTGCTGCTATTTTAGCCATTGCACTAGTAACTATTACGGGAATCGGTTATTCGTTGAATAGAAAGAGGAAACGTGCTTAAAAGTAAAAAATATAAAATTTAAAAATAATACTTTTTTTTCTCTTAATTTTTTTTTAAAAAATACCTATAACTTCTTAATTTTGTGTTTTTGGACCTTATAACTTATCAGTGATACAAGTAATTCTGCAATCTTATATTAATAGTTTAAGAATTAAATGTTTTGTTGCCTTTATCCATAGATAAAGGATACTAAAAAATTTCACACTGCTCTTTAAACTTCTAAAAAAGGTAAGAAAAGAAAAAAATTCATTAAGGTTATTTATTTATCTGCTTCATCTTGAATTGAAAATTAATTGATATTAAATTGGGAGATTAGAAAATATCTTGCTCAATGAAAATAAATATTTACTACCAAATTGAGTTTAGCTCGTGAACTTCCATTTTAACCAGTTTAGTTATTCCTCCTTCACTAAAAACTATAATATCACCTTTCCCTATGATGACAGGTTTAGTGTATGACACTGCATAATTAATTTTGTATGGAAAGAGCTCAGAAACCTCTGTGAAATTAAAATCTGTACCGAATTTTGAATAGAGCTCAGAAAGCTCTGTGATATTAATATGTGTACGAATTGGCATATAAATTTGACCATCATTGGCGAAAAGCTCCAATGTTGTGCGATCAACAAGTATTCTGAATTTTATTTTGCCTTCCATCGGTTTCAATGACGCAGAGCGTTCTTGACAATAAAGCTTTTGCTCCTTGATTTCATAGGTAATTTGGATATTATTTATAAAAAGTCCAAATCTTTCGGCGATTCCGATTTCAAACTCAGCTGAGATATCATAAAGACCCTCATCATAATTTTCTTCTAAAATTGAATATTGACCTTCTTCGACAATTTTATCTTGATAAATCCAGTTTTTGCCGTAAATCTTCTTAATTTCATTTACAGGTTGAGCAAATATTCTTGGCCCCTCTTCTGTAGTTCTTAATGTAAGTTCAACGGGAAAGAGCATCTGTTGATTAAAAGGCATGCCTGGCATGGGAATTACCCCCCACGCTATTTGAATACGTCTACCATCTTCTTCAGGAACATTGTTAAAAGTCTGCGATGCATAGAAACAATTCCCATAGTTAAAAATAATCCCTTTACTATCGGGTATAAATTCTTTCCCATCGAATTGGCCTATATCATAACGACCATTGCCAGCATAGAGAATCCACTTCTTGTTCTGTTGATTTCCATCAATACCCAATTGGAATAGTTCTGGACATTCATGAAGTTTGTCTCGTTTATATTTACTTTCAAGTTGCCAAGATTTAAGGTCTTTCGAAGTAAAAAATCCCATTTCTTCATCGTCTAAATACAAAACAATTACCCATTGATTGAATGGTGCATACCAGATAGCTTTTGGATCACGGTTATAAAGTCTAATGTGTTCTTGGACAGGATTACCATTATATTTTACGAAAGATCTACCCCTGTCATTACTATATGCGATTGACAGGGTAAAGGGTTTGTCTTTTGACAACGGATTTCTACCTCCTGCGGAAGTATATAAACATATTATTGGTTTTTCGTCACCACTTTGAAAACCTGTAGTATTCAGCTTATCAATAACTGCTGAACCAGAGTATATTGTACCAAAGTTATCCGGATGAATGGCATCGCGTAATTCTTTCCAGTGTATCAAGTCTTTGCTTATTGCGTGACCCCAAGTTTCATAGGCAACCATCCAATCGTAGGGATTATGCTGGTAAAATAGGTGATATTCACCGTCATGATAGACTAGGCCATTAGGATCATTAGTCCATCCTCGACGTGTTGAGAAATGGAATTGAGGTCTTAAGTGTTCTTTGTAGATATTTTCTTCTCCTTGATATGAATCAGCTTGATAAATCTTATTGAAGGCTTCGTTTTCCTCCATGATTTGTAAAGTTGCTTTTTTTCCTTTAAATTCAGAAACATCAAGAAAAACCCAAAAATCAGGTTCGCTTTTCGCAAGTGAAACTTCGAATTCACGTTCAATTTTACCATCAATAATGAAGTGTATCAAACTTCCTTTTGTTCCCTGTTTAACGGGAAAATTCAGATATTGTTTTTCAATCGTAAACTCTTGAGAAATAATTTATCACTTTTTGGTGTAATTTTTAGTTTATTCTGTTGAAAAATTCATTATCCATAACATAAAAAAAAATAAACTGCTCTAAATAATTAATAAAAGAAAAGTAAGAAAAGTAAAAAATTCATTGAAGTTATACTTATCAATTTGCTTAATCTTTAATAAGACTAATAGTACCAGCATCACCGTCAACTGTGATTTTTTGACCATGTTTAACGCGTTGGGTAATGTTACCTGTCCCCACAACGGCTGGAATACCGTATTCCCTCGCGACGATGGATCCGTGCCCCAGAATACCACCCATATCAGTTACTAATCCTGTTGCATGGGCAAATAGTGGTGTCCATGCGGGGTTGGTCATGGGACAGACTAAAATGGAATCTGGTTCCATTTGATCAAATTCTACTGGGGATTTAATCAAGCTAGCTGGACTGGTGACTGTGCCGGGACTAACTGGAATACCTTTCAATACATCACTGTTGGGATCATTCTTTACCTGTGTCTCTTTGAATGCGACACCGGGATTATTGCTGGCGACTTCTGGAATAGTTCCTGGGGGATGTAGTCGTTTGCGTGCTTCTCTCAACTCTCGGCGCTCCGAGGTCAATTGCTGATATTCTGGTATCGGTTTATTCTCTTTACGAGCGTTTATAGCTTTGGTTAATTCTTCTGTAACAAGATAAAAAACATCATCAGGAACATTAATTGTGCCGACATCTACAAGGCGTTCTCCGAGTTCCAGAGCTAATAGTCGAAGAGTTGGCCAACCACTAGTTAGATAAAACATAACTTCCTCACGGATGAAATAAAAGCGATGGGTGAACCAATTTCGATAACGAAATTGCCAATACTGCAATCCATCAAGAAGTTGCTCGATCTTCTGTAGCGCTTCCTCACGCTTCCGTGAAGCATTGACTTCGTGCTTCTGCGGTTTATAATCTTTGGCAATTACCATGGATTTCAAGCTGACAAAAAGCCCTGAAGGATCTTCAATTGGAAGTGATTCAACAAAGTCCAGGCTATAACCTAAGTGCCCATAGATCTTGAGATACTCCTCAATAGCTTTAAGAACTGGACCGCTGTCTGGATGATTTTGTAACACTTCCATCATTTGTTTGGGTGGTGTTGTAACCACCAATTCATAGAGCACTTCATTTATCTGGATCTGTTTGGCAATCTTATACATATGCTCATTGGCTTCTAAAGTTTTCGATTTAAAACCACTCAGAAAGTGACCACTGGTGAAATGATGATCTGGTAGGTTTTCTCGTAGAAATGTTTGCAATTGGTCATCTGTTGATTTTGCAACACCAAAAGTATGCGACGCGTTTGATGACCAGTACATTCCTCCAGCAATAGCCAATTCGCTAATTCCTCTCAATAGCTCCTCATCCGATGTTGTTTTAATATCAATTTTTCGCCATTCTTCCACCGTAGCCAGAAGATCGGGCATCGCTTTTTCCCTCCACCCTTTAATTTGGTTCTCATTGACTTGGGTCTTATTGAAAGCAGTATAAGTTGGATTTTTACTTTTGGGCATGGTAACCTCATGAGCAATGTCTTTGATATCTGCTTTTTTGGCCCATTCATTATAATCCTTTAAATCCTCGCTTGAAAGATCTGCTAAGAACAAGTCCAAGTCATGCTGTTCCATCGTGGGATTTTTTTTTTTTATCAATTGTTCGTATAAATCATCCCATTTTTTCCAAATCCTTGCAATTGTGTCCTCCTTTTCTTTTTCTGTTGAAGCTTTGTCTATTTCTTTCTGAATATCTACAACTTGTGGAAAGTCAAAACGCTGATAAGCGAAACCATTTACGGTCACAAACATAGGACCACCCCCTACAAAGTAACTTTTCCGACTCTGTCCTTTTGCAGGTGTTTCCAGACCTTCACTCAGATACAATTCATCAAATAACGGGCTACAAGGATCAGGGATATTTTCTACGATTTGACGTCGGGCGAGAATCTGTGCTGGTGGGATTGGTTCCCAAGTAACTTCTATGGGCTGTGGGGGAAGATTTGTGATAGGACGGGATTGTAACAACCAGAGTTTGTTATCAGATATAGCCCATTCAATATCTTGAGGGGCTCCCTCGAAAATTTGTTCTATATTAAGTGCAACTGCTGTCAGCTCTTTGAGTGATTTATCTGACAATGATAACTGGTTACGCTCATGCTCAGAGACATCTTGCAATATTGTTCCTTGATTGTCACTGGAAATAATCTTCTGCTCCTTTGGACCAATAATACTCTCTTTTACAGTAAGGGTTTTCCGATCTACCACATATGTGTCCGGTGTTACTTGTCCACCAACTACCGCTTCACCCAAACCAAAGCTTGAATTGATAATGATTTCTGATCTTTCACCATTAACTGGATTAGCAGTAAACAGTATCCCCGATACATCCGATGGCACCATGATTTGGACCACTACGCCCATAGCGACTGTTTCTTGTTTAATCCCCATTTGATGCCGATAGCTGATCGCTCGGGGTGTCCAAAGAGATGCCCAACAATCGCGTACGGCCGTTATCAGTGCCTCATCACCACGGACATTCAAATAAGTATCCTGTTGCCCCGCAAAGGATAAATCTGGTAAGTCCTCCGCATTGGCAGAAGAACGTACAGCCACAGCTGGATTCTGTCCTTTCAATGCCCCGTAAGCCTGCTTGATTTCATTAACAATTTCGTCAGATAGCTCCACTCCTTTTATCAGCTCTTGAATTTGTTTCGATGCTGATTCGAATGATATAGTCTTACCGACGATTTCAGGTTTTGCTTGATTAATGATTGCTTCCTGTAGGTTATTCATTTTAACGAAATCCTTATATGCGGATGTTGTTATGTAAAAGCCCGAAGGAACCGACATTCCTGCAGATGCCATCCTTGCAAGCGACTTTCCCTTACCACCGATCATTTCCAAAGAGATAGTTTTCGTATCAATTGGCAAAATATATTTAAAAGTCATTTAAATCCTCTATTTGAATTATAATTGGTAAAGTAATATTAACCATTTCAATTTTATGAAATGGAGGTTAACTACATTAATGGCTCTAATGCATTTTTGTAACAAACAATCTGCCCTTTCTACTTTTTTGAAGTTCTTTAAGCAAATTTAAAATACATATTGAATTTTGTAGTACTATCGTATTTAAACATTAATCAAATTAATAAAAGGGCTTAACTATATTCAGTAAAACAAAATTAAATTTTATAAGAGAAAAATTATGAATGATATTGAAAAGTGGGAATTCGGTTCTTTAGAGTGGTGCATATTTGCTGCTGAAACCGGTGTAAAACTAATTAACTAAGCTAATTTAGATCTTAGTAAATATGAATGGGGATTTAGCTAGGAGTATACTCAATATAAACGATTTAAAGATGAACAAATATTGAATAATGATTTAACTATAGCTGGAAAAGGGAAAAAAAAAATACGAATTTAAATAAACTATTATGGTTACCGGGTATTGGAGAAGCACTCATGGGAGTTAAGATGACAGATGAAGAAAAAGCGCGATTTTATGAATTGCTGGGGCGATAATAGAGTTAATTCAATCACTCAATTGAATTGTATAATAAAATAAAAAAAGATATGATGTGAAAAAGCAGTTTATTTATTTTTCATATTTAATTTAAGGAAATATAGAATTAAAAAAAATTGAGGTAAAACTATGGTGGATAAAGATTTTTTACTCCAAAAAATTTGGGGTAGCTGGACAGGAAAAATTGCGGGTGGCACGTTTGGAATGCCTGTTGAGGGAAGAGATCGTAATATCATTACTAAAATGCAACCTCCTTTAAGTGGATGGAGCAAGCATCATAGGCAAGCTATAAATGATGATGAACAATATGAATTAATATCTTTAATGGCATTAGAAGCATTAAACGATGATGAATTTGTGAATAAGTTTAAAGCTGGAACAATTTTGGAACCAGACTATCTTGGACCATATTGGTTGAAGTATTTACTCCCTCAATATGTATTTACAGCTGAAAAAGCCGCATATGATAACGCGAAAAATGGTGTTCCATGGGAACATGCGGGTGATTATGTTTATGAACATGAAGGTAAGGTATTCGGAAATGAGTATGCTGATTGGATTGGGGCACAAATGAAGGGAGAATTATATGGAATGTTACTCCCTGCATGGGGCTGGTATAAAAACCCCAAAAGTGATCTCGATTTATTAAAACCATGCTTGGATTTATCCCTTCAAGATGCGTTGATAGCTCACAGAGACGTAGGAATTGTAGGTGAATTATTTATCTCAGCTATGATTTCAGTAGCAATAACACATACCGCCAATGAATATAAGGAAGAGATAAACTTCCCAAAGTCTGAAGTTTATAGATGGGATAAGGGAGAAAACGAGTATTTTGAAGCGTTCACACAGCAAATTGATCTGTCAGGAATTTGTTCTGAAACTATTATAAATGATATTAAACGTATTAAAACAGTTTTGTTAGAATATGCTTCTTTGATAGATTCTATATCAACAAAAGACGTAGAATTATATTATAGCTTTATTGAACCTATAATCGATAATTACACTGATAATCCAGATGCAAGAAAATGGGAAATAAATTTTTGGGCTAAAAATAAAACCGATTGGACAAAATCATTGGATGGTTTATGGTGGAATTTTGAAAGAGATATGATAGATGATGCAATTTCCAGATTTAAAGATTTTCCGAGTATGCTGGAAAGACGATTAAAGTCATTTAGTAAAAGTAAAGCTGTTCATACATTATTCAATAATGCTGCAATTGTTGTGGGTTTATTATATGGAGATGGGGATTTCATACAGACGGTGCGTATTAGTACTTTGTGTGGAGCTGATACTGATTGTAATGCTGGGAACGCAGGAGCTATCCTCGGAGCTTATATTGGTCAGAATTTGATTCCTTCCTATGCTAAACGTTTTATTCGAGATGAAATAATTCCAGGTCTTAAAGAATGGACAGATAAATCGTTACATAACTTAAGTCAAAGAACACTCACACAAGCACTTCGCTTCGAAGAATTACGAAAATAGTCGGAATTAAAAACTATTTATATTTTTTTTACTAATATACTAAAGATCGACCCTGTTTCTGTTAAAATATAAGAAGTGTCATATTTAATTTGGAATTTTTATTCATATTCAGCTAATTATAATCGTAAAATAATTTTGAATAGGAAAATGTAATTTACAAAAGAAAAAAAAGCAACTTGAAATAAAATTGGAAGGGTTATACTTAACCACTTGTTTCATCTTGAATAAGATTAACAGTACCAGTATCACCGTCGACTGTGATCTTCTGACCATGTTTTACACGTTGCGTAATATTACCGGTCCCCACAACAGCTGGGATACCGTATTCCCTCGCAACGATGGATCCATGCCCCAAAATACCACCCATATCAGTTACTAATCCGGTTGCATGGGCAAATAACGGCGTCCATGCGGGATTGGTCATGGAACAGACTAAAATAGAATCTGGTTCCATTTGATCAAATTCTGCTGGTGATTTAATCAAGCTAGCTGGACTGGTGACTGTGCCGGGACTAACTGGAATGCCTCTTAAGACATCACTGTTGGGATCGTTGCGTGCCTGTGTCTCTTTGAATGCAACACCTGGATTATTACTGGCGGCTTCTGGAATAGTTCCTGGCGGATGTAATCGTTTGCGTGCTTTTCTCAGCTCTCGGCGTTCTAAGGTCAATTGCTGATATTCGGGTATCGGTTTATTCTCTTTACGAGCGTTTATGGCTTTGGTTAATTCTTCTGTAACAAGATAAAAAACATCATCAGGAACGTTAATTGTACCAACATCTACAAGACGCTGTCCGAGTTCCAGAGCTAAAAGCCGAAGAACTGGCCAACCACTAGTTAGGTAAAACATAACTTCCTCACGGATGAAATAAAAACGATGGGTGAACCAATTTCTATAACGGAACTGCCAATACTTCAATCCATCGAGAAGTTGCTCTATCTTCTGCAGCGCTTCCTCACGCTTCCGCCCAGCCTCAACTTCGTGCTTTTTCGGGTTGTAATCCTTGGCAGTTACCATGGTTTTCATAGTGGCAAAAAGCCCTGAAGGATCTTCAATTGGAAGTGATTCAACAAAGTCCAGGCTATAGCCTAGGTGCCCATAGATCTTGAGATACTCCTCAATAGCTTTAACAACTGGATCGCTGTCTGGATGATTTTGTAGCGCATCCATCATTTGTTTGGGCGGTGTTGTAACCACTAATTCATAGAGCGCTTCGTCTGCCTGGATCTGTTTGGCAATCTTATACATGTATTCATTGGCTTCTAAAGTTTTCGATTTAAAACCACTCAGGAAGTGACCACTGGTGAAATGATGATCAGGTAGGTTTTCTCGTAAAAATGCTTGCAACTGGTCGTCGGTCGCTTTTGCAATGCCAAAAGAATGGCTACCATTACTTGTCCAGTACATTCCTCCAGCGATAGTCAATTCGCTAATTCCTCTCAATAAATCCTCATCTGGTGCTGCTTTATAATCAATATTTCTCCATTCTTCCACCGTAGCCAAAAGATCGGGCATTATTTTTTCCTTCCACTCTTTAATTTGGTTCTCATTGTCTTTGGTTTTGTTGCCGGCGGCATAAGTTGGATGTTTACTTTCGGGCATTGTCACCTCATGAGCAAAGTCTTTGATATCTGCTTTTTTGGCCCATTCATTAAAAGCTTTAAAATCCTCGGTTGAAAGTTCTACCAAGAATAAGTCTAAGTCATGCTGTTCCATCTTGGGATCGCTTTTTTTCATTTTCTCTATCATTTCCTCCCATTTTTGCTCAACTCTTGCTTTAATGTCCTCCTCCTCTTCTCCTGTTGAAGCCTTATCTATTTCTTTCTGTAAGCTTACAACTTGTGGAAAATCAAAACGTTGATAGGCATAACCATTTACTGTCACAAACAGAGGACCACCCCCTGCCATAAAGCTCTTGCGTTTCACACCTTTTGCCTTAGTTTCCAGACCTTCAGACAGATACAATTCATCAAATAACGGGCTACAAGGATCAGGGATATTTTCTATGATCTGACGCCGAGTGAGAATCTTTGCTGGCGGGGTTGGCTCCCAAGTAACTTCTATAGGCTGTGGGGGAAGATTCATTATAGGACAGGATTGTAGCATCCAGAGTTTACCGCTAGATATGCCCCATTCGATATCTTGAGGAGTCCCTTCGAAAATTTGCTCTATATTAAGTGCAACTGATGTCAGCTCCATAAGTGATTTTTCTGACAACGACGACTGGTTTCGTTCATGTTCAGAGACATCTTGCAATATTGTTCCTTGTTTATCGCTGGAAATAATCTTCTGCGCCTTCGGACCAATTATACTCTCTTTTACCATAAGGGTTTTACGTATGGCAGTTATCAGTGCTTCATCACCACGGACATTCAAATAAGTATCCTGTTGCCCAGCAAAGGATAAATCTGGGAGGTCTTCAGCATTGGCAGATGAGCGTACAGCTACTGCTGGATTCTGTCCATCCAAAGCCCCGTAAGCTTGTAGGATTTCAGTAGTAATCTCATCAGACAGTTTCACCCCCTTTATCAAAAATTGAATATTCTTCGATGCTGATTCGAATGATACTGTCTTACCGATGATTTCAGGTTTTGCTAGATTGAGAATAGCTTTCTGTAGGTTATTCTCTTCGACAAAATCCTTATATGCGGATGTTGTTAAGTAAAAACCGGTAGGCACAGGTATATTTGCAGATGTCATCCTTGCTAATGACTTTCCCTTACCCCCGATCAATTCCAAAGAGACGTTTTTAGTGTCAATTGGCATTATATATCTAGTTGTTATTTAAATCACCTTTTCGAATTATAATTGGGTAAATCATACTAAAAATATTAAATTTGCAATCCATATAAAATCAAACCCTAAATAATGGATATTTTGAAATTTTAGTCTTAATTTGAGTGTGTTTCCTAATTTACTTTTATTAGGAAATTTGTGAGAAAATCTTCCAACACACTTTAAAAGTGGCTTCATACTTATTGAATTCCAAAAATCCTGAATCAATTTTGGATCTTTTTTTCTACATAATTCCGTCCCAAGCTACTCTTTCTTTTCCATATGGATCCTCAACAACTTTTATCTCCTTACCTAAAATCATTGTACTCCTTTTTTCCGTGTCGTATTGAGGCCATTCGGGTATACCACTGTGAGATGGATTTCCCGTTCGAGCAAACGCTATCCATGAATCCATAATTTTTTCACTGAGTTTCTTCGCTTCTTCACTCGTATCCGAAAATTTGCTCCAATTAGGATCATCCAGCATCCCAAATACGAAGAATATTTCTAAAGTGTGAAAGGAACCAAATATTCCATCCATAAACGAGGAGGGCCATGTAAATAAATACATGTAAGTGTTAGGATTTTGCATAGACTGAGCCTCGGCTGTTCGAATGGCAGAAATGTGAAATTCAAAATCGGTTAAAAATGTATCGAGGACTTTCTGGGCGGATAGGGATCCTTCATCTTTCCTTGTTTCTCTATATGCATTTATTAAGCTTTCTGCGTTATCCTCATTCTGACCAAGAGTTCTCATAACAAATTTTATCCAATTACGCATCCATTTTCACTTACTTCCTTGAAATTATTAGAATCATCCGGTTTCATTAATGTGGATTCATTCAAATTTGTTCCAACTAGCAGATCAACCTCTGCTGCAGCACCCTTACGAATCAAGTCCAGAAGGTGTTCGGGAATATACTTCCCATCTATGTAGGGAGGAGTTGTAATAGGCCATGGCTTTTTCTTTAATTTTTCTTCCCAAACTTTTGATTCAGCATTAACAAGTTCGTACGCAGAAATTTTACGGAGTGTATCAAGATCACCATATTGAATCCCCACTTCTGTTAATATATGCTCGCTTAAATCTTTACCTTCAGAAGCTCTGAAACCTGCAGGATTGCAAGCTCCACTTTGAGCTATCGCTCGATGGAAAAGACTCTTAGCTTCGGACATTGCTAATAATATTGAAACTGACCAACCTCCAGCACTTTCACCAAAAATTGTTACATTCTCAGCATCCCCTCCAAAATTTTCAATATTATCACGTACCCACTGTAATGCTGTAATTTGGTCAAGTATTCCTAAAGGGGCGGTAACGATATCTGGTATAAAAGAAAACCCTAGAGCGTTTAATCTGTAGTTTAATGTAACTACTATCACATTTCCCCTTTTGACTAGGAATGTACCATCGTATGAACGTGCTTCATGGCTTCTTAATGCTCCACCGTGGATCCAGACCATTACTGGACGTTTATCCCGATCGGCGGAAGGTGTCCAAATATTCAAGTTAAGACAATCGGGTTCACTTTGTGGATACGGTGGACTTATCAATTTTGGAGAGAAACTTGAGGACAAACAGGTCCAAATTCAGTTGCCAAAAATACTCCCGGAAGTCGCTTCGCAGGAACAGGGGGTTTAAATCGTAATTCTCCTACCACTCTTTCGGTATAAGGTATTCCTTTAAATATTTCTATACCCTCATCTTTAATGCCCTGAATTTTACCCGCTTTTGTATCAACGATTTTGGTTCTTTCTATTTTTTTTCATCCATTTTATCTTGTATCTGATCACTCAATCATCAAGTATTTCATTCCCTTAAGGCTTAGCAAATGGGACAATATAATCTAATAACAGCTTTTCATAACCTTCTTTGGGTATTTTCCCACCCGCCGTAAAACCAACTGTAATATTATATTCTGGCATAACATAGATACACTGTCCTCCAGATCCAGCCATATAATATCCCTCAAGAGGACTATCCATCATAAAAAATAAATACCCATATTCCATCGATTTTTCTCCCTTAGAAAGACTAGTCTTGACTGTTGTTGCGTCTTTCATGTAATCTTTACCTACTATTTGTGTTCCATCCCATGTACCATTGTTCAGACATAGTATTCCTAATTTCGCCTGTACCTTCGGAGAACAATGAAATGCGTAAGCGCCATAGTTAATGCCTTTATCATCATGTGGCCAATGGTATTCCTCTTCTAAAATTCCCAATGGGGTAAACAGATATTCTCTTGCAAATTCTTCAGTGCTTTTACCAGTTACATTAGCAATTATACCTGATAAGAGATTAGGTCCCTCATTGCTATATTCCCATTTTCCCGCTTCCCCAGGAGTATACCCTAATGGCACGTCATCAAGCGCCAATTTAATGCAATCAGCAGGAGGATAATCAACACGAGGATAATTAGGATACCATTCACCAATTAATCCAGAATTCATTGTTAATAATTGTTCTATTGTTATATTCTTCTTTCTTTCATCAAAACTAGGATCCCAAATGTCAGCAAAAAATTCATATAATGTCTGACTCAGGTTATCTAAGAAACCTTCTTGGAGAGCTATTCCAATCAAAATACTCGTTAAGCTTTTGGTCGCAGAAGCTTGATCATGGAATATGGGTCCAGTATACGCTTTAGGAGGAAGAAGATCAGAATACGCTTTAGCCTCAAGAAGTTGGGAATTATATAGATATTCCTCGGTAAGTAGATACCCATTGCGTACAATGATAACACTATGGATATTATATGAATTTTTTTCAATAAATTCAAACATCTCGGTAATCTTATCAGAATCTAATCCCTGTTCTTCAGAACTTGCTACTTCTGTCCATTCACTTGAATTTGATGGCCAAAATATTTTATCTTTCATTTTTATATCAATTTTTTAGATTTATTGATAAAAACAATCAATAAATAAAAGTTTTGTCTCAATATTTGTTGTTTAGAAGGAAAGAAAACGCAAAGATGCAAAAAAAAATTGTATTTCCTAACTTATTTTTCTTCGGAAGTTTGTAAGAGAATCTCATTAACATTGACATAATATTAGAAACCTAAAATTTTTATTTTAAACAAATCAATACTAAAATATTAGAACAAATACAAAATTTAATGTCTTAATTAGACAAAATTCAACTTGAGATGAGATACATTTGAATGATTTTGAAAAGTGGGAGTTCGGTTCTTTAGAGTGGTGTAAATTTGCTGCTGAAACAGGAGTAAAACTCCTTAACCAGGCTAATTTAGATCTCGAAAAATATGATTGGGGTTTTAGCGAGGAATATACAAAAATACCGAAACGCCTTTTAGCTGGACGTGAAAAAACAGGATTTCATTTTATGATCCATAATGGAAAGGTTAGCGGAGGAGCATCAATACCGATCGAATGCCTGGAACTTCCTGGATTTCATGCTCGTATCGAGTGGGCACTAATAGCACACGCCTCCTCTTTTATCTACGACCTTAAAGGTCAAAATAAGCGGTTTAAAGAGGAAGAAATATTAAACAATGACTTAGCCATGGAAGGAAAAGGTAGGAAAACAAATTCGTTTATAGGTAAACCAGTATGGCCACCTGGTATTGGAGAAGCACTCATGGGGGTTGATGGGGAGGGTCTTCATAATATTACCGCTCGACGACTTAAACATTCACCAGAAGTTAGGGATTTCCCACATACAGAATACGGTGTACCAATCCTTACTGAGATGACAGAAGAACAAAAAACCCGATTTTATAAATTGTTGGGGCGATAATTGAGTTATTTCAATTTGGAGCTTTCATGATTTTTTCCACCAATGTGGAATTGCTACTGGTTTTAACTCACCATAATCTAATAGTAAGAGCTGATCTTCTTCTATCGAGAATGCGAATCCACCTAGGAATTTCACCCAATTTTTTGGTCGAAGCCCAAACCATCCAAATCTAAGTGCCGATACATTAAAATCATGAGTAACAAATATATTCATTCCATTTTCAGAAGAGTTTTTAACTTGGTTCAGAATAGTATGAGCTGTTGATTGACAATATTCAATGAATGGTGTCCAAACATTAGGATTATAAAAACCCACTGCCCATCGATAAAAGATGTCAAGAACGGGTACGTTATTAAATTCTTTCAAGAAAAATTGCTTATCAGAAATTCCAATAGTTTGGAGAGCTCTAAGTTCCCCCTTTACTTCGCTTGATCCGCCAACATTTTTAAACCCTTCATGGACATTATTAGCTGTTTCTTCGCATCTCCATATAATGCTATAAAAAATTTTGATAGATCTGCTATTAGGTAAATTTTCGCCGAATTTCTTAGCGATAACATGACCTTGGGGTGATAACCTTTCTTTTTGAGCTTTCTCTAATGTTCTTGATTCATTTCGATGAGAATGTCTTAAAATTAGGATTATTTTTGAATTGTCAGGAAATTTTTTTAGCCCATCAATTATCTGACGTGCTTCATTTGTCCATTCACCTTCTTTCCATATTTTTTCAGTATCCATTTTTATGAAAATAATTCTTTATTTTTGAAAATTGCCTATTTCATCATCACTCATTAGCATATGTAAGGGTGAAAATAATTTTCCTCACGAAAAGAATATTTTCATCATTTAATTGTGATCCATATGGAAAAGAAAGTATGTTTTGGGATGGAATTATATTAAAAAAAAAAAAAAATTATTTCACATCGATTTGAGCTACGATTTTTAGTAAATTGTTTTTTTTCTTTGCTTGATTTTTCTTTCCTTTACAACTTGTAAATAATCATCAAAACTGACACCTGATCTTTCTATATCATAATGTAATGATTTTGGACGATATAAACCAGTACACCAACCAATGTTATCTGTGATCTCCCCATTAATTAGGTGAATACTTCTAAGGTTATAGAGACTGTCATATGCATCTACTATTCTTTTATCATTTCCATATCCTAACCTAGTCAAGGTATATAGTGTTATAGCAGTAGTTATTAGAGGATTTTGCCTGATAAAACTATCAACACCAGACAGTAAAGAACCGATGCAAGGGTTTCTACCATGTTCTGGAGCAACTTGTTGAAAACCATTTTGTTCAGCAGCATAATTATCTGTTAGAAAAATATTCTCAAAATCAAATGTCCAAGTCTTTGCTCTTCCCTCAAATGTTTTATAAAACTGATCAAAAATCCATTTGATAGCCAAGGAAACTAATTCATGGTTAGCACTAATACCTAATTCGTTCAAAATTAGTAGTTGAAAACATGTTGCGGAGAGACTATTAAACCAAGAACCATTCTGTTGTTGATTAGAGAACAGGTTTGCCACAACATTTTCTATGTTAACATTATTTTCGTTCATGATATTTTTCCTTACAAGGATGCTGATAAGGTCTGTATTCTGTCGAAAACTTTTGTATAAATCATAACGAAAAATATCTTGTTCGAGAAGCTCTGCATGCTTCAATGCTCGTAATAGCCCGTAAGTATAAACTTTAGCATATTTTCTTTTCCACAATCCAGATGATTGTTGCTTCTTAATTATGTCAGGTAAGCATTTCGTAAGTCCTTCTTTTACCTCTTTTTTTGGTAAATGAAATGCATAAGCCCATTTTCCTCTATGACCTAACATAATTTTTTGTGCTTCATAGATAAGATTTTTATTTGATTGATAGTTTGGATGAACAAGTAAAGCAGCTATAATGCAATCCGTACACCTTAAATGTGTTGTGCCCATCATTGATAAACTACTAAATCTCATCTAACCATTCTCTCCTACTTATTAAACACTTTATCTAAACTATTATTTACATTACTTTAATATATTTTTTAAGCAATTTAAAAAAAAAAAACTATAAATTAGATAATCGTTGTAAAATAATCCACTTTTAGAGCAATAAAATATAGCATTAATCTGTTGCTCCCTTAATCGATTAACAATATCATTGGATCTAAAATTGAACCTTACGACTTGTAGCAGAAGCCTAAAATTAGGAAGATAATCTTCCTTAAAAGCCTTTTGTATATTAATTTTGAATTAAGGTTCTTTTGTTTTTTCAATGGAATTTTCATTGAAATCAGACGCTAAATTTAAAAGGAATAGTTTTAGAAATTTATCTTGAAGAGGCATATTTTCTTTTTTTCTCTATATACCCAATAATTCCAGCGATACTTTGTCTCATGATAAATGGTTCTCGTGATTGAATTTCTTTATCTAATAACCTCAGGTTGGAATATATTTTATCTACCCTCAATAATTCAGCAAATAGGAGTTCCATAAAATTGGACCGCTTTCTTATGTCATAAAGCGAATTAATCACCTTCAACCAAGTTTGGATTTGATCATGAGCGATTTTTATCATCAAAGAAGCGTTATCTCTCATACCAAAGTGTGGGAAGCATATTTTGAAATCATTTAAGTCTAGATTTATTAGATTTTGAAGTGAGGATAAGTATACATCATAATCAAAGATAGGAGGTGTCGCTGGACGAATGAAATTAATTTTTTCTGAAGAGTAACTATGACCACAAGCTTCTCCAACAAATAGGATGTCTTTAAAAAGGTAAGATTGATGATGAGGGGAATGTCCTGGAGTTTCTACTACTTTTATTGAACCATTATAAATAGTTTCTTGAAATTGTATCCGATCTTCTGGAACAGGTTCAATTTTTCCATAAATCTCAGCTGCTTTACCCAATACCCGAAGACTTCCCTCCCAAAGTTTTTTAGGATTTATAAGATGCTTTATACCGTTTGGATGACATATTATTTTTGAATTTGGGAAAGAAGAGAGTAATTTTCCGGCACCTCCAGCATGATCAATGTGAACATGGGTTAAAAATATATACTCAAGATCATTGTTACCTATTTTTAACTGCTCTAAATTTTTCTTTAACAACTTTGTTGTAGAGCTTGGTCCTGGATCTACTAAAAAACACAGATTTTCATCCTTATATACCCATGTGTTTAAAAAATTTCCGACATTTACACAGTAAAGATTTGTATAGGGGATAATGGCTTTCATAATTATAATTTTTACTTGATTTAAAGAATGAAAAAAAAATTGGTTATTTAATTAAAAACTTTTTATATAGTAAACCTTTCTTGATTTTAGTAAATCTGAATCTTATCATTAAAACTTATTAAAAACAAACCTATCTGCAAAAAAATGTCTAAGTTAAGCAAGGATTTTAAAGAAACTCTCAAGCCATCATTTTTCATGGATTACGACCATCCATTAGTATATGAAAAAGCAAAAGAAATAACTGAGGGTATTCCTGAAGGTGATGATATTAATAAAGCAATAAGGCTTTTTTATTATGTCAGAGATCAGATAAGGTACACAGTCAAACATGCGCGTGAATCATATAATAAAGAAAGCTGGAAATCAAGCTTGACAATTGAGAGAGGAGAGGGTTTTTGCATCCCAAAATCAATTACTTTAGCATCATTAGCTAGAGCCGTAGGAATCCCTTCTAAGCTTCATTTTGTAGATATTGTAAACCATATGACATCAGAAAGACTTAAAAAAGATATGGGTAATAATCTTTTTATTTTTCACGGGTTTGTTGAATTATTCCTGGGTGGGAAATGGGTTGAAGCTAATTGTGCTTTTGATAAAGAATTATGCATAAGGAAGAATTTCCCTGCTGTAACTTTTGATGGGATAAAGGACGGACTATTTGCTAGCACAAATAATGATGGAGAACCATTTATAGAATACGTTAAGGATCGTGGAGTTTATAT
>LAZR01000897.1_pt1 | contig 20384 bp, 23 predicted proteins | sample 329461 | NCBI WGS metagenome assembly LAZR01 (sample SAMN03002196, study PRJNA259156) | marine sediment metagenome | biome: sea floor; feature: Hydrothermal impacted sediments; material: marine sediment; isolation source: Loki non-amplified sample from Loki's castle hydrothermal vent sediment ...
CCTTTAAACCGCTCTCTCAAATGACATTAATATCAATTTAATATGATGCCGATTGTTCGGATCTTACACTTGTAGTGAACAAAAAAATTTAGTTTTATTTTACATAATGCCATAGCGAGAATAATCATATGAATCAAGTCATTGCACTTCTCAAAAATCACCGTTCTATTCGAAAATATACGCAAGAGCCGATCAGCGATGAAATACTCATCAATATTATTGAAGCAGCAGGTTCGGCTGCTACGTCCAATTTTATTCAAGCCTATAGCGTGATTCGGGTTATTGATAAACAAAATAGAAAAAAGTTAGCTGAACTGACAGGTAACCAGACATGGGTCGAAGAAAGTCCATTATTCTTAGTTTTTTGTGCCGATTTGAAAAGAGCAGAAAATGCTTGTCTGTTTGAAAATAAAGAAATGGCTTCAGGTTATACCGAACAATTTCTTATCGCCACAGTTGATGTCGCACTGGCCGCTGAAAACGCGCTTGTAGCGGCAGAATCAATGGGTCTTGGTGGTGTGTTTATTGGCGGTATTCGCGATAACCCTGATGCTGTTTGTGAACTGTTAAAAATACCTAATCAGGTTTATCCTGTTTTTGGCATGTGCCTTGGCTATCCAGATGAAAAACCAGAGCAAAAACCACGGTTGCCAGCTCAGATGATTTTACATGAAGATTATTATCATGAAAATCAAACTGACTTAGAGACCTATAATAAAACATGTAGTAAGTACTATCAAAACAGGTCAAGTGGCTCACGAGATGATACGTGGACACGACAAATATCAGACATGGTGAGTAAACCCATGCGACCTCACATGAAAGCATTTTTGAAGAAAAAAGGTTTTGACACTAAATAAGCTAAATTTAAAAATTAGGCTATTAGGTTGCTAAATCACATAATTATTGGATATCACACATGAAAGCCCTCACTGCTCTGGCATTTACATCTACGATACTTATCAGCGCTTGTGCGTTGCAACATGAACAATATCCACCAGCAACGACTCCCACAACGACAAACGAATATCACTACCACTGCGAGAGTGGAAAAAGCATTGTCGTCTCCTATATTCAGCAAGATTCGGCCACGGTTCAATACCAAAATGAAGTTTACACGATGCAAATTGCCATTTCAGCTAGCGGCACACGGTATGTCGGTGGTAAATTAGTGTGGTGGAATAAGGGCGGAAAAGGCACACTTTATCAACATAATACTGATGGAAACACGGGTGAAGCACTTGAGGTTTGCACGAGCAAATGAAGTTTGCCTCACACATAAAAAATACATTTATTTACAATCTTAGGAAAAATCTAATGTTTAAAACTATCTCGAAATTACTCATCCTGTTTTTCGCCTTGCCAAGCCTTGCTTTAGCACATACCGGTGTCGGTGATACAACAGGGTTTATGCACGGTTTTAGTCATCCAATCGGCGGCGCGGATCATCTATTAGCGATGATTGCTGTCGGTCTTTGGGCGGCGCAAATTGGCGGACGAGCATTATGGGTGGTGCCTTGCACCTTCGTTGGCGTAATGCTGTTAGGTGGTGTTCTAGGCTTTTCTGGCGTTGCAATACCGTTTGTTGAGCAAGGCATTTTGCTGTCTATTTTAGTATTAGGGATCTTAATTGCAGGTGCATTTAAACTGCCAACAGCATATAGCTGCATCATTGTCGGCATCTTTGCCGTCTTTCACGGTCATGCACATGGAACAGAAATGCCAGCATCATTAAGTGCAGGTTCATATGCGATTGGTTTTGCATTGGCAACGGCAATGCTGCACACAGCAGGCATAGGTTTAGGATCATTAATGAAACAAGTAAACCTACACACTATCAGTCGTTTTATTGGCGGCGCTATCGCATTGAGTGGTATTTATCTAAGCATTGCTTAAGCGCTTATTACTTGTCATCACACTTAAAAATATTACGTTTTTGACATTAACGCATTCAATTGGAGTTTGGCATGTCACCCTTTTCTAAACGAACTCAGTTGCTGGGCTTGCTCGCTTGGCTAGCGATTTGTTTTGTTGCATCAGCCATTGGCGCTGTGGCATCGATTCAAGCCGCTTCTTTTTATACTGAACTTACCCAGCCAACATGGGCACCACCAGCGGCTGTTTTTGGCCCAGTGTGGTCCATTTTATATGCTTTAATGGCAATCGCCACGTGGTTAATATGGCGTCAAGGTGGCTATCGTGCCAACCGTTCTGCACTTAATTTATTTCTCGTGCAACTAGCCGTAAACGCACTTTGGAGTTGGCTATTTTTTGCTTGGCACCACGGCGCCTTGGCACTAATTAATATCGGTGTGCTTTGGTTGCTTATTGTTTTAACGATAGTGTCTTTTTGGCGAGTACGTGTTGTTGCAGGCGCAATCATGATTCCTTACTTGCTTTGGGTAAGCTTCGCGTTTGCACTCAACTTTTCTGTGTGGCAACTCAACCCGCAAGTGCTTGGTTAGAAAAGCTTAGCTTGTCATCACGAAGGATTAGTAGTCGCAAAAAAGTTACTCAATGAATCGCTTAATTTAGTATGATAATGATAATCATTTGTACTTATTGCAAGATACAACTAAATCCGTTTACTTCTCACGATTCTAATAATCTAACAAGCCAAGGATACATTCACAGCTATGTCTAGTCGTTATTGCCTGCAGTCATTTTTTTATACTTTTTGTTTATTCATTTTATCTGGCCTAATTTCAGTTAGCCAAGCTAAAGAAAATATGGTCGTGGATGTTATCAAACCCGTTATCTCATCTAGCAGTCAAATACTAAGACTTTCAGGCTCGTTAACCGCTGAAAAACATAGCATGCTGTCACCGAGAGTCGATGGACTGATTACCAAAGTTAATGTCGATTCGGGCAGCCACGTTAAAAAAGGTGACGTATTACTCCTGCTTGATCCCGTGATGAGTGAATATGAGCTAAAGCAAGCTAAAGCCACCGTCACAAGAGTCATTGCTGATCGCAGTGAAGCTGACAGGATGGTAAAAGAGGCCCAAGGTTTAGTCACTCGAAAAACGCTGCCACAAAATGAGTTAGCGATACGTAAGGCCAACTTAGCGTTAAAAAATGCAGAACTATTATCCGCTAATGCATCGCAAGCACTAATAGAAGAAACGTTACGTCGACATGAACTCATCGCGCCTTTTTCAGGCGTAATCAGCAATAAAATGTCAGAAGTGGGGGAGTGGGTGAGTCGTGGCAATCCTGTTCTTGAACTGGTTAATCTTGATGAAATTCGATTAGATATTAATGTGCCACAAGAACATTTTGCTGACATCAATCGAGGCGCTACCGTCAGTGTCGTTTCAGATGCTTACCCCGATCAACATCTCGATGCGACGATCCAGTCCATCGTTCCTGTCAGTAATAGCTTAGCGAGAGCATTTTTAGTCAGAGTGACACTCGACAATAAAACCTTATCGTTACTACCTGGCACATCAGCAACAGCGGAGTTTAATATAAAAATAACGAATGATAAGCAGGTACTTATCCCAAGAGATGCATTGCTTATAAACTCTGATGGCAGTCGTAGCGTTTTTATTATTAAAGATGACAAGGCTTTACGTCGTAAAGTCGAACTGGGTCGGACAACGGCCGAAGGCGTTAATATTACAAAGGGTTTGAGTGTTGATGATTTAGTTGTCATCCGTGGTAATGAAGTACTTCATCACGAGCAACTCGTCTCAATTAATCAAACAAGAGATTAGACGGTTATGATCACTCGTCCAATTTATCACGGGAAATTATTAACCGTTATCGTCCTGATCATTGTTGTGCTTGGTATTGCGGCCGCTTCACGCATTCCCGTACAAATGATTCCCGACCTCGATGTACGAACTATCAGTGTCATAACCGGTTGGCCTGGCGCTACACCTCAGGATATTGAAAAAGAAATTCTGCTTGAACAAGAGCGTTATTTAAGTAGCGTGCCGAATTTAAGCAGAATGAAGTCTACGGCTGAAACCTCTCAAGCGAGAGTTGAGCTAGAATTTTCATCTGGTATTAATATTAATGAGACATTAATTGAAGTTACCAATGCATTAAGCCAAGTATCGAGCTACCCAGAAAATGTAAATCAACCACGAATAATTAGTAGTTCTTTTTCTGAAAATGCCTTTATGCACTATGCGGTTACTCCGCTGCCAGGAAATCCATTTAATCTCGATATGCAAATGGTGACAGATTTCATTGATGATGAAGTTAGGCCATTAATGGAACGCGTCCCGGGAGTATCAAGTGTCAATTTACGCGGTGGCGCTGAACGCCAAATTCAAATTTATATTGACCCTGAAAAATTAGCTTATCGTGGTTTATCGTTAACCGATGTAAGAGATGCCATTCGCGCGCGTAATCATGATACTTCTGCTGGTGATTTAAACGAAGGAAAGCGCCGTTATCTGATTAGAACAACGGGCAGGTTTAAAGATACTGACAGCTTAAAACGCCTTATTCTGATCCATCAAAATGGCACTGATATTCGATTAGAAGATGTGGCTGAGGTCAAGCTGGATCACTACGAAAGTAGGGGCATTGCTATTGTCAATAATGAACACGCTCTTACCTTGTCTGTGAGACGAGAATCTGGTTCGAATGTGATCAATATTAAAAAAGCCATGACTCAGGTGATAGACGAAATCAGCAGGAATCAATTAGAACCAAATGGGCTTACCATTAAATTGACTGGCGATGATGTACGTTATGTAGAAGAGTCTATTGATAATGTAACGCGTAACCTCATACTTGGTGGTTTCTTAGCCACACTCATCCTATTTTTATTTTTACGCTCAGGTCGCGCCACGTTAATTGGCTTAATAGGTATGCCGATTTGCACCATTGCCGCATTTATTGGTTTGTTGGTCTTTGATCGCACCATTAACGTGATATCAATGGCCGGTATTGCCTTTGCTATTGGCATGACCGTCGATAACACCATTGTCGTATTAGAAAGTATTGAGCAAGCACGAAGACGTGGATTACAACGCTTTGAAGCGGCGATAGAAGGGATCAAAGATGTCTGGACAGCGGTACTTGCATCAAGTTTAACCACCGTTTTAGTCTTTGCACCAGTGTTATTTGTCACTGAAGAAGCAGGCCAATTATATTCAGATATCGCCATTGCAGTATCGACTGCTATTCTCGCCTCAATGTTATTTGCCGTTGCCGTCGTGCCCGCGGCATCAGCCCATTTTGGCTTAAATACACAACAAAACACAAAACCCTCAAAATCCACTGTGTTTTTAATGAACCTTATTCATTCATTTAATTCATCGCTCACTACACGATTAGTGTCGTTAATATTAATACCGATATTAACCATCGGTATCGCATGGCACTATATGCCCGCAGCCGAATACCTACCTGAAGGTGAGGAGCCGAAAGCATTCACTAATATGATTGCCCCCCCAGGCTATAATTTTACTGAAATGCAAAAAATAGGGGATGAAATAATTGAGCACCTCACCAAAGCATTAAATGCAGAACCAACCGAATTTGATAACGGCAATATCGTATTACCTTCATTAAAATACTATTATCAACGCGTTGGGCCGGGCTATGTTTGGGTATTAGCTGAGCCAACTCGGTCACAAGATATAGAGCCAATGATGAAAGCGCTCACCGATCTGTTTCGAAGCTATCCTGGTATGCGTGCATTCTCATCACGCGGTTCTATAATTTCTAGTAATGATGGTGGCTCACGAGCAGTTAACCTTGATATTTCAGGTGCTAATCAAGCCGAGTTATATCAGACAACACAAAATGCATTACTTAAGGCCCAGCAGTTATTTAGCGAAGCACAAATATCTTCTGATCCCAATACATTATCGCTTGATCAGCCTTTAATAGAAGTTCAGCCTAGATGGGAACGTTTAGCTGAACTCGGTATTGATGCCAATGAATTTGGCTACACTGTGGCGGCATTGAGTGACGGCGCTTATGTAGACGAGTTCTTTTTAGATGACGACAAAGTTGATATTTTCCTCTTTAGTAATTCAGGGCAAAACCAAACCTTGTCACAACTCGCAACACAACCCGTTTCAACACCAAGCGGAACCGTATTACCACTTAATGCTTTAGCCGATCTTATTGAAACGGTCGATAGCGATGAATTAAGACGTATTGACGGTCGTCGAACCGTTACATTATTTATTATTCCGCCTCGCGATATCGCACTGGAAACGGCCGTTAAAATGGTACGTGACGAGATGATTCCTGCTATGCGAACCGATGGCGAAATAGGCAAAGGTGTATCAATTAGTATTTCTGGTGCAGCTGACCAACTTGATGCAACGCGTGATTCATTATCAAGCAACTTCCTCATTGCTTTGATACTTATCTACCTATTATTAGTCGCCATATTTAAACACTGGTTCTATCCATTTTTAATATTAGCGACCATTCCATTAGGTATTGCTGGCGGTATTTTGGGGTTGGTTGGTGTTAATGCATCAGCGGCGCTCATCACCAGTCTTGGCTTTAATCCCATCGTTCAACCGTTTGATATGATCACCATGCTCGGCTTTATTATCTTGCTCGGTACCGTCGTCAATAACCCGATATTAATCGTTGAACAAGCCCGTAAAAATTTAGAGAATGGTAAAAACAGCATCAAAGATGCCGTCAATCAAGCCGTAGCAACACGTCTTCGTCCAATATTAATGTCAACTGCCACCACGATTTTTGGCTTAGCACCGCTAGTCTTTATTCCGGGTGCAGGTACTGAACTTTATCGTGGCGTGGGTATTGTTGTCTTATCTGGACTATTATTCTCGACACTGATCACATTATTCTTTTTACCTAGTTTGATGATTACTGTACTTACGTTTTTGAGAAGGTTTTCTAAAATGGGGAATGCAAGGAATTTCGGTAATAATTCACGTTAATAACAAGTTAGGATTTATATATGTTCCCTGAATTAATAGCTAAGAGTGCTGAGATCGATGAAGGTACAGTCCTGTGGAAGTACTTAGATTTATCAAAATTTATCTCTTTACTAAGCAAAAAATCATTATGGCTGGCCAGAGTAGATACATTCAAAGACAAGCATGAAGGAATGTTTCCTCTGGAGATGAAACAAACTCTTGATAAGATTTATAAAGAGTTTGAAAAGGAAGAAAATACTAAAGATGGTCCCATTCAAAACACCACCGATTTTCAGCAGCATTTGATCAAAAATGCATATATTAATTGCTGGCATCAAAATCTAGATGAGAACATGGTAATGTGGGAAATCTATGGAAAAACTGAAAACTCGGTTGCAATACAAACGACAGTGAAAGACCTTGCCGAGTCCGTAAGCAAAAAGGATCTCAAAAAATATAAATACAAAGTTGCTTTTGAGCCTGTTATATATAAAAAACTTGAAGACATCCTCGGACAGCTAACATACGAAAGTCCATTTTTTATAAAAAGACCGCATTTCAAATTTGAGAAAGAGGTAAGACTGTTTGTATCAACTTATTCAACAATTAATCCAACAGTAAATACTCCAATCGGCATAGAAATGCATGTTAATTTAAAAACAATTATTAAAGATATTTACGTACATCCTGATGCGTCAAGCTGGTTTTTTGATGTGGTGCAAGCGTTGGTAGATAAATTTGAGTTATCGATTCCTGTTAAAAAAGGGTTGTATGGAAACACATCCTAACAATCGCATTAAATCTGACTCCGCAGTTTATACGGGCGTTAGGCATGCAAAATGACTAAGTCCAAATTAATCAGCGACTTCAAACTTCTTCGAGATCACTGCATAGATTTACGACAAAATTACAATACATATACGCAGCTTTATAACGAGGAGAACAGAGCTTTATTAAGCAAAGTGGCGGCAACATTCTTTAGTGATATAGCCGAGATAATGCATCGTGATTGGATACTTCAAGCTTGCAAACTTATGGACTCCGCTTCTACTAAGCGCAATGGAAACGTATTAGAAAATATTACGATTAGATTGATCGATGAACAGCTTGAAAAAACCAATAGGGTCAGCTTCGATTGGTTTAATGTCACGGAGTTACATCAATGAAGCAAACAGGTAGTTGTCTCTGCGGAGGTATCAAATACGAAATTAATGGTCCATTGACTGACATAGTGAACTGTCACTGCTCAATGTGTAGGAAGCTCCATGCCTCAGCATTCAGAACACGTGCTAAAGTCAAATCTTCAAACTGGCACACTGTAGAAGGTCAGGCGTTAATTAAATTCTATGAGTCGTCTCCGGGCGAACATAAAGCGTTTTGCTCGAACTGCGGTTCGAGTATCTATACTAAATTCGATGCAAACCCTGAAACCTATGGTTTTCCACTTGGAACTCTCGACAGCAATCCGGAAGTAAAAGCTGAGTGTCATATTTTCGTTGCGAGCAAAGCTCCATGGTTCGAAATTACAGATGATTTACCTCAGCATGCAGAGAATGTAGTTAGCAGAGAATGTAGTTAAAGGACAGGCTGTTACAACAGATAAATAACGTCGGAGATTCAGTGAAAGAGTTCAGCAATGATGATCAAAATTTTAACGGTCAAACTTTCAAAGATTTAAAGTGTTCTGAACACAAGATTTCTGACAAAGTGTTTGATAACTGCAGTTTTAAATCATGCGACTTTAATGAAGCCATTTTTGATAATTGTGAGTTCAATAATTGTCAATTTAGTGACTGTAATCTTAATAATTTAGCGGTATCTAATAGCAAGTTTGCCGATGTTACGTTTAATGATTGCAAAATTATTGGCGTGAACTGGACGCAGGCTTATTGGCGGGGACTAGTGCTTTCCACACCGTTATCATTTAAGGAATGCATGATTAATTCCTCTTCTTTTTATGGTTTAAACTTACAAAAAATAGTCATTCATAAGTGCCGAGCACATGATGTTGATTTTAGAGAAGCGAATTTAAGCAGCATCAATTTTTCTCATACCGACTTAATGAATAGTTTGTTCAACAATACCAATCTTACTGATGCAAACTTTGCTGAAGCTGAGAATTACGATATAAATATTAAAAACAATCTCATTAAGAACGCGACATTTAGTCGTTATGAAGCGGTCAGGTTATTAAATTCTCTCGATATCAACTTGATAGATTAAGCAGCGATACCATCATAAGGAGAAAGCGTTGAAAGCATCAGGGAAAATTAATTACATCGAAATGCCGTCATTAGATCTCGATGTCACTAAACACTTTTTTAGTGCAGCATTTGGCTGGTCTTTTGTCGATTATGGACCAGATTATATTGCTATAGAGAACGCGGGATTAGATGGCGGTTTTTTTAAATCAGAGCAAACCGCAACGACATCTAATGGCAGCGTACTTGTTATATTGTATAGCCATAATCTTGAAGAAACGATTGAAAAAGTAAAGTCTGCGGGTGGAGAAATTAGCATAGCTATTTTTGCTTTTCCTGGCGGTCGTAGATTTCATTTTACCGATCCAAATGGCAATGAATATGCCGTTTGGTCTGAATAAAACGTTAAGCAAAATCTTCAATCTAGCCCTATAAGCATTGGCTTTCATAAAGGTTGATATAGTCCGTTTCACCTCAAGCATTCAGGAGTTCTAATGCGTTACATGCTCATTCTATTATCTATCCTCGCAACGTCAGGCTGTACAAATGATTGGTACATCGGCGAATGGACGGTGACCGATGCTAAATTTCCCGGAATTAGTGCTATTGGGGTCGATGAAGCCAGTGAGTGGTTTGGTTCGAAGGCCGTTTATGCTAAATCATCGGTTAGCTTTCAAGGTGAAACATGTTCACAGCCTCAGTTTACGGTTAAAGACGTTAGCGAAGCTGAGTTTCATGACTTATATAGGGCATCATTTTTAGCCTTAGAAATCAATAAATCCTCTGTTGAAATTTTGGATGTTGGATGCCCAATAAGCTGGACGCATCCTGGTACTACGATGATTCAAGTGAATGCTAACGTTGCATATATTCCTTGGGATGGCACATTTTTCAAGCTGGTTAAAGATAATCATTAAGCACTGGTCGGCCTAATCTGCTTGGCATAGTTAATGACTATTTAATATGACCGCTTTTCGCCTGTTCCGCTACGTTATACATTTTTAATTGATAAAAGGTTTTCTATGAACGACAAGCAAAATATCGATAACCCATTAACGCTAACACTCGGTCACGAGCAACTGGTTATTCGCCGTAGATATGAAGTGCTAAGCATTGTTAATGATTTTTTCATCGCGATTTGGTTTTTGGCGGGAAGTATTATTTTTCTTTATCCATCATTAGAAAAAGTGGCAGCGTGGTTGTTTATAATTGGTAGTGTGCAGTTTTTGATTAGACCCACAATCCGGCTGATGGCTCATCTTCATTTACAGCGTGTGCCAGATAGCCGCTGGCAACAATAACACCGTAAGAAATTGTTTATAAGACATTTTATTCTGCGACCACAAACAAGTGGTTACGCACTATTTATAAACAATGCTATTATTTTAGCAGCACATCCTTTCTGACAAACTTAGCGTTTCTAATTTAAAAACGCAGTGAAAATGGACACTCGTTATGTTTAATTTTGACCTTGATTTCGATTTAATTATCTTTAATTTAATTCAATTATTGATTACCTTTTTACTATCACTGCCGATCGCGCTTAATCGAGAATTAAATAACGATGGTGCAGGTTTAAGAACGTTTCCTTTAGTGTCTATTTCATCGTGTGCTTTTATGCTGGTCGGCATCGATGTTTATACCGGCTCCGCAGATGCTGAAGCGAGGGTGATGTATGGCATTATCACTGGCATGGGGTTTATTGGTGGTGGTGCGATATTTAAAAACCAAGAAGGCACACAAGGCACCGCAACCGCTGCGGGCTTATGGATAACGGCTGCTATTGGGATATCGGTGGCTTATAGTCGTTATGAAATTGCGCTTATACTATCCACGGTAGGTTTTCTTATTTTTCATTTTTCTAAACCCTTTAAGAAAAATACCCCGTAAAATTAAGCCTAAACAAACACTCTTTTCACCCTGTGAAAAAAATTACACACTAGATTTGATCAAAATTTACCGACTAGCTCGCAGTTTATGAAGAGACGCTGTTTACCTAAGTCATACCAAAATAACCACTAAGAATTAGGTCTTATATGTTACCGGTACTTATTTTTTGTACAGTATTAACTGCCTTGGCTTCTTTGCTTCCTTTGTCTAATAACCAGCACTGGATCATTAGAGGAATGGATTTTCCACGTTTGCAAATTGCAATAATTGCAGCCGTGTTATTGATAGTTGATATTGTATTTCTCGATAGCCAGTCAGTCATAACATGGTCACTCATCATGGTGACGGGCGTATGCTTTATATGGCAGTTGTGGTGGATTTTGCCTTACACGGTGTTATGGTCCAAAGAAGTGAAAACCGCTAGCGGTCATGATCCTGAAAGACAGCTCAGCATCCTCACGTCTAACGTACTGGCTCCAAATCATAATGCTGAGGCTTTAATCAAGCTGGTTAAAAAATACCAACCGGATGTCTTGGTCACGTTAGAGTCCGACCAATGGTGGCAAGACAAGCTCAGCGTATTAGAAGCTGATATGCCATATAGCATCAAATGTCCTCTCGACAATTTATATGGCATGCATGTTTTTTCAAGATTACCTTTAGAAGAACCTGAAATATCGTATCTCGTCGAAGAAGATGTGCCATCGATGCATGCTTATTTAGTACTACGAACAGGGGACAAAGTTCGCATGCATTTTGTGCATCCAGCACCGCCAAGCCCAACGGAAAATGAAAAGTCAGATAAACGAGATGCAGAATTAGTAATTGTAGCGCGCAGTGCCGCTGAAAGTGACCAACCTATCATTGTAACGGGTGATCTTAATGATGTTGCTTGGTCTGCCACAACACGCCTTTTTCGCAAAATCAGCGGCTTGTTAGATCCACGAGTAGGGCGTGGCATGTACAACACATTTAATGCAAAATACTTTTTTTGCGTTGGCCGCTAGACCATTTGTTCCATAGTGGACATTTCACACTACTATCTATTAAGCGCTTACCTTCGATTGGTTCGGATCATTTCCCTCTATTTACCCGTCTTAGGTTTTCTCCAGTATCTACTCAGGATCAAGACGGCCTCAATCTCGATGCAGGTGAGCGTAAGTGGTCGAAAGAAGTCACAAAAGAGCAGAGCTTAGACAAGGACGACGTGCCAAAACCAGGCGAATAAAACGAGGCTCATCATTTATCAAATCTAAACAGTTAACGTTCAGATAAAGACACTCAGTTTTCGTAACGCTTCACCAAAGGTTTAACACTTATCCCATGTATAAAAATGGAAAGTGTGATGGTAATGAACACCACATTAATAAGCTGCATCGAGAGATCTTCGGGAAGCCCATGCTGAATGGCATACATTAGATAATAAAGAGAGCCAATGCCTCGCACGCCAAACCATGCACTCATACTGCGTACGTGCATTGGCATTCCTGATCGCCACAAACCGAGATAAACACTGAGTGGTCGTGCAACCATAAATACAAAAGCTGCAAAGCCTACCGCTTGCCAACTCCAAGAATCAATAAATAAGGTGCCGCCCAATAAGATAATCAATACCAACTCTGATAAACGCTCCAAATGCTCATTAAAAACCAAAGCACCTTCGCTTAACGGTTTGAAAGTTATCGTCGCCTCGTTGGTCATACTAGTATTTTGTAATGCCGCCCGTGTTTTAAGTGATTTTTGATTTAAAGCCAGCCATGTTTCGGTTTGTCTCAGGGCGACAGCGGCAGCAAATACAGCTAAAAATCCCCACGCATCCACCAACAAGCTAAGACCGTAGACGGTAGCAACCAATCCTAGCCCTAAAAAATCATGCAAAATGGAAATTTCTTGGCCTTGTTTTTGTACATACCACACCAAATAGCCTAGTAAACAACCAAATAACACCCCAATAGCGACCCCAGCCGACGTTGCCCAGATAACATCAATTAAAAACCACTGGCTACCATAATCACCCAGTTCATGTAGCCCTAACAGCCCCAAACCCAACATTACAAAGGGAAAAGCAGTACCGTCGTTGATCCCTGCTTCACAGGTTAATGCAAACCGTAATTGATCTTTATCACCATGATGACGAACCTGCACATCGGTGGCGAGTACCGGATCGGTGGGCGCAATAATAGCACCTAATAAAATCGCCGCGCCTAATGGTAAATGCAACACAAAATAACCAAAAAAAGCCACCAGCGACACAGTGATTAACATAGAAATAAACGCTAATTGCAGCGGGCTACGCCAGCGTTTAAAAGAAAAAGGAACAGGCATTTTAACCCCAGCTGCGAACAGCGAAATAAGCACCGCGCATTCGGTCAGCACTTCAAGTATTTCAGATTGTTCAAGAGGATTGAAATGAAAAAAGGCAAAACCTGTTGGCCCAACCACAATGCCGACGGCAAGGTAAAACATTGATGATGTAATCGGCAGGCGATTTATCACAACAGTAAGAAATCCCATGCTCAGCATAATCGTGCCGACTAATACAAACCATGAGGCAATTGTCATACTTGTGAACCCTCTTTTTATTACTGTTTAATGTTGGTTAAATTTCTACACTTTAGCACTCATCTAGCCATATTAACTAATATTGTATCGTTGCTGTAAGTAAGCAGAATATGCACTTCTTTCACTTTTTTATGCCACAAAATTTCTCTATTTATACCGCATTGAATTCCTATAAATATCTAATATTGATAAGCTATGTTAACGTTAAAAAATACGATGTTTTTACTTTTAAGAAATTAAAGAGTGGTGGGGAAATGGAAAAAGAAATAATCGTTTACGATAGATTTTCATGTAGTAATTGTGCCGATGAAAATAGTTTAGACTTTGATTTTACGATGGCTTTTCAACCCATTATCAATTGCCAAACTCAGCAGGTTTATGGTTATGAAGCGCTAGTACGGGGCTTAAATAATGAATCTGCGTATTCAATAATATCCAAAGTAAACGATGACAATCGCTATCTATTTGATCAGCTCTGTAGAGTTAAGGCGATCTCGCTTGCCGCTCAATTAAAATTAGATTCAATACTGAGCATTAACTTTCTTCCTAAAGCGATTTATAAACCCGAGCGTTGTATCCGAACCACCTTAGAAGCGGCCGATAAGTATGGTTTCCCTACCAATAAAATCATGTTTGAATTTACTGAAGTTGAAAAATTTGAGGATGTGAGCATTGTTAAAAACATACTCGAATATTATAGTAAATTAGGCTTTATTACCGCCATCGATGATTTTGGTTCAGGGTACGCAGGCTTAGGTTTACTAGCCAATTTTCAAACAAACATCGCCAAGTTTGATATGGATCTTATACGTAATATTGAACAAGATAAAACACGGCAATCCATCATAAGAAATTGCCTCAACATGTTCCGCGAACTGAATATTACACCGTTAGCTGAAGGCATAGAAACGGTCGAAGAAATGAATTGGTTAAAAGAGGCTGGCATTGAACTGATGCAAGGCTATCTCTTTGCAAGACCGGGATTTGAATCCTTACCCAAAGTTGATTTCAGTATTTTTGATCACGCAAAAAATATTGAATGACAATCTGCAATATGTATTCGAACCCCACTTTTTTGTCATTATTAAAACTTAAAGCATCATTCGCCGAATTTACAAATCAACGCTATAATTCCGCTACGCATTATCACAGTCAACACCCTATCCCAGAGCAAAAATAAGGACTCACATGAAAAAGATCAATCTACTGCTTTTTATCGCATCTGCTCTTTTAGTCACGAGCTGCGCCACAACGACCAACAATAGTTTATCAGGCGTAGAGCGCAGTCAATTTTTGATGTTGCCCGCAAGCGAAGTGGTCGCGATGTCTGGTCAAGCTTATAACGAAACATTACAAAAAAATAAATCCGACAAAACGCTTAATACCGATGCTGCGATGCTTAAACGTGTCACCGCGATTTCTAATCGACTTATAGCACAAGTCGGCGTGTTTAGAGCCGATGCAGCAAAATGGGCGTGGGAAGTTAATGTCGAAAAAAATGATGACCTCAACGCTTACTGCATGCCGGGTGGAAAAATCATGGTCTTTAGTGGTTTAGTTGAAAAAATCAACGCTACTGATGATGAACTTGCTGCCGTTATTGGTCATGAAATTGCTCATGCTTTACGTGAACACGGTCGTGAACGTATGTCGCAAGCGTATGTACAACAATACGGACTGCAAGCATTAGGTGCTTTGGCCGGTGACAGCATGATTGGTGGTTTAGCAACGCAAGGTGCTCAACTTGGCACCCAATTATTCTTCTCTTTACCGAATGGTCGCGAACAAGAACGCGAAGCAGATCGTATTGGTTTAGAACTCGCTGCTCGCGCTGGTTACAATCCTAATGCTGCTGTTACGTTGTGGCAAAAAATGTCTGCTCAAAACACAGGTGCGCCACCTGAATTTTTAAGTACTCATCCAGATAGCCAAAACCGAATTAAAGACTTACAAGCGTTAGCACCGAAAGTGATGCCACTTTATGAAGCGGCTAAAAAAGGTTAATCATTAAACATCATTCTTTGCGGGTAACTAACTATTTGTGTTACCCGCTTCATCTATAGCGTTGAACACACGGCTAAATATTATTGCCAGCATGCTTAATGTATTTATAGAAGTAAACACTATCTAAACTCATATAATTAAGGCTTAAAATGAACGTATTAGCATTCGGTGCAAGTAGCAGTAAACACTCAATCAATAAAATGTTAGCCCGTTATACCGCAGGCTTAATTGATGGAGCGACGGTCGACGTTGTCGATTTAAATGACTATGAACTACCATTATTTAGCGTAGACAAAGAAGCCGAGCTTGGACAGCCCGAGTTGGCAAAAGCATTTTTGGAAAAAATAGCGGGAAGTGACCTTGTTGTGATTTCATTCGCAGAACATAATGGCTCATATTCTGCTGCATTTAAAAACCTTTTTGACTGGTGCTCTCGTATAAACAATAAAGTCTATCAAGGTAAACCACTTTTTCTACTTGCCACATCACCCGGCCCTGGTGGCGCTCAAAATGTTTTGTCTTTAGCTGAAAACGCGAGCCCTCATTTTGACGGTCATGTAAAAGCGGCGATATCAGTGCCTAGTTTCTATGATAATTTTGATGTTGAGTCTGGCAAGATTATGAATCATGAAATAAATGAGAAATTAATCGCCTGCACTAAAAGCATCATCGAATAAATTCGGTGTTCAATTTTTATTGTCTAAGGTATTTATGATTAGAAAAGTATTGTTGAGTCTTAGCTTGTTATTCATGTCTATGCCCTCATTCTCCGATGACAATGAGCTTTCTAAGTTGTATGCCGATAATGAAATAGACGGAACACTACTCGTCCAGTCCTTCGATGGCCGCACCGAATATCAACATAATGCAACAAAAATAGAAGAAGGCTACATACCTGCCTCAACCTTTAAAATACCAAACACATTAATCGCCTTGGAAGAGGGCGTCATCAAAGATCAGTTTGAAATCATTAAATGGGATGGTGTCGAAAGAGAGTTCACACCGTGGAATCAAGACCAGACATTGGCTACTGCATTTTCACGCTCTTGTGTTTGGTGTTATCAACGGTTTGCGGTAAAGGTCGGCGATATAAAATATAAGCAATATCTTGCTGATTTTGATTATGGAAATCGTGAAACAGGCTCTGTCATCTCTACTTTTTGGTTAGATGGTGACTTAAGAGTTTCCGTTAGAGATCAGGTTAATTTTCTGCGTAAAGTGTATTTAGAACAGCTGCCTATTAAGCATCGTAACGTCCAAATATTAAAAGACATTATGCTTACTGAAGAAACCTCAGATTATAAGCTATGGGTTAAAACAGGCTGGCAAGATGAGCATGGCTGGTATGTTGGTTATATCGAAACCCAAGGCAAGGTATGGTTTTTTGCCAACCATATTAAAATTAAATCACCTGCTGACTTGTTTTTTCGAAAAGCGCTAACAATCAAGTCATTAAAAATGAAAGGCATAATTCAATAAAAATTTGCACGTCCGACGCATGAGATCGTCGACGACTTTAAATCTTAGCAAGCATACTGCGACCGGTGACAAGCGCTATGGAAAAGAATAATCAGCACCAAGGCAATCTCGCCGAAGTATTCTTCACTTTTTTGAAGCTTGGCCTGACTGCTTTTGGTGGACCTATTGCTCATTTGGCTTATTTCAAAAAAGAACTCGTTGATCGTCGAAGCTGGGTCAGCGATAGTCAATTTAGTCAATTACTTGCCATCTGCCAATTTTTACCTGGCCCTGCGAGCAGCCAACTCGGGTTTAGTCTGGGACTCGTTCGTGCTGGCTGGTTAGGTGGACTAGCGGCTTTTATTGCTTTCACCTTACCTTCTGCCTTACTTTTAATCGTATTTGCATCGTTATTACCGGCATTGTCTGGGCCCGTAGGCGACGCAGCGATTCACGGTTTAAAGATCGTTGCTTTTGCTGTAGTTGCTGATGCCGTAATAAGCATGTCTAAAAAGCTCTGCCCTGATAATCAACGAATTGTTATAGCGCTTATTTCTGCAGCCGTACTGATCATTGTCGATAATGCGTGGCTTCAATTATTGGTCATAATCTGCGGCGCAATTGCAGGGATAATCATGTGTAAAGAGGGTGCTGTCGAACAGACTGCGCATCTGCCAATCCATTATGGAAGAAAGCTGGGCGGCACATTGCTGTGCTTGTTTGTCACCTTGCTGGTTGGATTGCCATTATTTGTTACGCAAGATCCATCATTAATATCGATCGCTGATGCATTCTATAGGGCAGGTGCACTGGTTTTTGGTGGCGGACATGTTGTATTACCATTATTAGAAGAATCCGTCGTATCAACTGGCTGGATATCAAGCGAAACATTCCTTGCTGGTTATGGTGCGGCGCAAGCAATACCTGGCCCCATATTCGCTTTTTCGGCATATTTGGGTGCAGTAATTCCTACCGGAGATAGTGCATGGTTAGGCGCTACCATTGCCTTATTATTTATATTTACTCCGGGATTTTTACTTGTTGCTGGCATTCTTCCCTTTTGGCGAGCGGTTTCTCATCATGCTATCGTTGCCAATGCTTTTTCAGGTGTTAATGCCGTCGTAGTTGGGCTTTTAGCCGCTGCTCTTTATAATCCCATTTTCACATCGGCGATAAACAACGCGTTTGATTTAGCAATTGGCATAATTGGATTTACTATGCTGAAAGTTTGGCGTTTATCGGCTATCTTTGTCGTGATTTGGTGTCTTACTGCTAGTATTGCAATCTCATTACTCGTTTAATGACGTCCCACGCTTCACTAGATAAAAATTTATGTTCTTAGGATATTTAAAATGAAAGCTTTATTACTCATTGCACATGGCAGTCGTCGTCAACAATCAAATGACGAAGTGATTGTTTTAGCAGAAAAATTAAAACTCAATTGTGCTGATCAATACGACATTATTCATGCTGGTTTCTTAGAGCTGGCAGAAACATTAATCCCTGACGGCATCAAAAAATGTGTAGATGATGGTGCGACATCGATCATCGTATTGCCTTACTTCTTGAATTCAGGCCGTCATGTAGTTGAGGATATTCCCAATATCGTAAATGACACCCAGCCACATTATCCAAGCATCGACATAAAAATTGCACCGCATCTCGGCGCATCTGATCTGATGATGGAATTATTAATCACAACGGCTAATGCAGCGAAATAAATCGAACGCTACTATTGGTTCTCTAAAGTACCTGCTCAAGCATTAGCTTGTTGCTGTGCTTGTCTAATCGGCTTCTGTGCCAGAAGCCATGCAACAATAACAAATACCAACATGCCAAATAAAATATGTTGAAAATGAACGTGGGCATCAAGCAAAAAACCTAATAGTGCAGGGCAAATACCAGTCGAAAACACCAGAAAAGACGATCGAAGAGAACGTACTCGACCTAGATTCTGTTTGCCCCAGATCTTAACCATCAAACTATCAGATACTGCTGATGACATACTCATTGATAAACCCGCACCCAGCATCAACAGCCAAATACCGATATTGCCACCCAACCAACCCGCGGCAAATAATGCCAATGCAAAAGGTAACAAATAAAACCGTGCGATGAGATTAACGCCTAAATCATCAATCCAACGTCCACCCAATAATGCCATAGGAAACCGAATCATCCCCATACCCGTCAGCGCAAGTGCGTAAGTGGTCGTGGATGCACCAAGATGCGCCGTCATTTGAGACTGATAGACAAAAATACCCGTCAAGGTAAATGGCAAAGCAGACAACATGGGAATCAATAACCAGAATCGTGATTCACGCAGAGGATTAGAACCTTGAAGACCTTTATCTGCTGCTGCTTTATGTTGATGTGGGGCATCAGGCCAATCAATAAAAACAAAAAGACACAGCCAGCCCACAAGAATAATAGCGAGTATGCACCACCATACTTGTTGCCATGTTAGCCAGACAAGCAATAATGCGGTTAGAGGTGGCAGAATAATTTCACCCGATGGCATTGCTAAGCCGACAAAACCCAAAGCGCGACCTCGATTAACGCTAAACTCGCGCCCAGCCAGAGTACTGCCAAGATGAGTCATTAAACCCTGACCGCATAAGCGCAATAACCCGAGTCCGAAAATTCCCAATGCCCACCATGGTGAGAGCGTCAACAGTAATAATCCAAGGGTTAATGCGATCAACAGGGTTAAGGCATAACGCTTAGGCGATACCCAATCTATTTTGGGGCCAAAAAACATCACCAAAAAACCACCGACGATAGTAATCGCAGAGTAAATACCACCAAACTCACCAGCCGATAAATTTAATTGCTGACTAATGGGCGCTTGGAACAGACCGATAAAAAAACTTTGCCCCAAATTACCGGTAAATACCGCTAAAAAAGCAATAGACAGTAATCCCGCATGGTTTTTTATTAAGCTTAAATAGCTGTTTGGGGTATTTGAATTCATTTTAATTTTCAGTGTTTTCTACTTTTACAAAATTTCCGACATCAGCACCATTCATCGCCGTTTGTAGATCTTTGCTAGCAAGCGCTAAAGCATAGCCGAGCACGCCACTCCCAATAATCACCGTATCGTATTCAGTCACGCTATTATCGAGCAAGACGCGAATGGTTTCAGGTAAGGCAATCGGTGGAACGGCGCCGACAACATAACCCGTTACTTCGCTGACTTCATCAAACTCAGCCATTCGAAGTTTTCGTTCATCAATATGTTTACGTACCACGCCCCAATCAGCACGTCCACCGCCAGCAACGCCAAGTAATACAAAAGATCCTGAACCTGTTTTGAATAACAAGCTACGTACAACTGATGACGGATCGCGACCTTCAGCGGTCAGTAATTCTTCTAAATTACGGATCGGCTTTTTGT
>LAZR01000898.1_pt1 | contig 20383 bp, 38 predicted proteins | sample 329461 | NCBI WGS metagenome assembly LAZR01 (sample SAMN03002196, study PRJNA259156) | marine sediment metagenome | biome: sea floor; feature: Hydrothermal impacted sediments; material: marine sediment; isolation source: Loki non-amplified sample from Loki's castle hydrothermal vent sediment ...
CAGGCGTCTTTCTGCGAAATGAAATGGCGACAGTTACCGCAAGTTTCACGACCCTTAGATCGTCGGTAAGCGACTCGCTGTTTTGAGACGAACGGACCTCGTGGCATCGTCTTATTACCTCTTCTCACGAACTTTTGCAGCTTTTTCAACTGCCGTTTTAGCTAGACTCACAGAGCGAAAGATTCCTACCTCTTTGCGATTGAAGTCTATGGCCCGATACTCCTTACCTACCGGCACGACTTTGCCGATTATGTTAGAAGTCCCTCGAAAAAGTTCAAAAAGGAGCCATGCCTTCTTTCGCCCGGGAGTAGGTCCGAATTCTTTTTGCCACTTAGCTTTCCCGCCTCGACCGGCAATCGACTCACTCGGAAGTAGAAAGGAGTCATGCCTTCTCGCGAATCTGTCGGAAAACTTTGGCATTTCTTTACACCTTTATCGTTGGAGCTTCCGCCCCGCTAGGTTGTGAAGTTGTTATGAGACGATTGCTGTAAAGAACTCCGAGTATGGACTTCACTCGGCCTTCATCCATATTAGTCCTTTCGGAAATGTCTTCAAGAGTTAGGCCGTTGACTGCTTCATACAGCGCAGACATTACCGTGCTGTACGGTAGTTTGGCAGTCATGTCTTCATGATTCTTTCGCCCCGTTGGTGTGAGCGAAATCAGCGTCATCTTGTTGACTGTTACTGCCATTATCCTGCCGCTTCAATTCCGTCTGATTGTTCAACTCTTTGGAATGTGGAAGATCGGAACCCGGACAGTACGTGAGTATCGTACATCGCTCCGAAGGTTCTGACAGAAAGGTGGAAACGATACTTATCATCGTAAGCGAGATCGTCAATGATTGTATGCACAAACGGATCGTCTGTTTCATAGACTGAATCCGTGTAGGAGCTTCCAACTCGGTCTACCTGACGATTCACTCGCTTGTCGATCATATCTGTGTGGGGAGCGATAATAAACAAGGCAGATTGATAGTGACGAATCTGCGAAATCCAATACCCCATAAGTTTCGTTACAGGGTCTTGCGAGTTTCTACAGTCGATGTACTGATATACTTCGTCAAGGATGATTACCTTATGAGTCAACAGCGTTCCTTGCTGTCGTTTCATCATGGTGTCTATTGCGGCTTCTTGAAACGCAGCCCCCTTCCTGACTTCTTCAGAAATCAGTCGAAGAGTCCTAACGAAGTTCTCTATATCGAAGTATTCATACGGGCCGAAAGGTGCATGAAGCGGAAAATCAGCGACAACTTCTATTCCGAAGTTTTTCTGAAGCAAGTGAGCTAAAGCGACAGCCGTTAGAGTCTTGCCCGCACCTTTACGGCCTTTCAAGACCGTAATTCCATCGGTAAAGACCAGTAAACCCTGCTGCTCTTCGGTAAGGCTCCTAAGCTCCCGAGTAGCACGAGTTTCTAGACTGTCAAGTTCAACGCCTTCTTCAGCTATAGTCATTCGAAGATCATATCTCGGGATGGCTCTTTTTCGTCCTTTGTTCCCTTAGACAGATTGGAAAAAATCTCGATTAGCTCTGAGCGGCCTTCTCCATTTCGAGAGATCATCCGCAAGTCGTACTCTTCTCGAAATACCCTTAAGAGATTTAATTCCTCACGGTCTCCGTCTAAGAATGCTTGGAACTGAGCCTTAACCTTTTCGGGATCGAAGTCTTCAGATTCAGGACTGAGAAGGCCCTGCTCTTCAATCATCCTTTCTTGTAGAGCCGTATCGCCAGCAAGAGCATTCCGTTCGGCTTTGAAAATTCTTGCTTCTTGTTCCTGAAGGAAGTTGAGAGCTTCTTCCACCATCCTGAAATGAACCAGAGCCATCACCATATGCGGTGGTGTTCGGGTCATCATCGTCAATTGATTGCGCTCTGTCTCCGCATCGGGGAACAGTCGCTTAATCGCCTCAGTTTTGTCTTCGCTCCTGTTATCGACAGTGAATGGACTCCTTTGTAGCGTCATTTGTTTGTAATCACCCTGTGTACTTCAGAAATCGTTCCGCTCGTCATGATTGAGAGAACCAAGTTGATAGCAACTAAGACTATCACGACGCCGACACCAGCGAGAATATAGACGGGGAATTTCCTTCGATTCGAGAAGTCACCGTCTGCTTGCTCCCGAGCGTCCTTAATCGACATTTTCAGGAGTCGTTCGTTTACGATCCCCGACAACATTCGAGGCGAGATAGTCCTGATGGATTCTTGTCCCATCGGGTCGATGGCGACTGGATCATCTTTTCGAAAGTAGTAAGTCGAAACTCTCTGTTGAATCCATCGAGGAAATGCAGGGGGCCAGTACCGAAAATACTGCTTCTTAGTGTCGATAACGTACGTAGGATTCTCAGGATCGTCTTTATTTCCCAAAGTGAAAGAAGCATCGTCTTCAACGTGAATTAGTTGTGACGTTTCCTCTCGGTTGTTGTCATAGAAGACAGCTAGAGTAGCGCCCCGAACTTTTCTCTTTATCCAAACGTCAGCGAAGACATAGACGCCGACTGTCGCAAAGATTCCCGTAGGAATCAAGGCGATAAGCAGCCACATGAAGAGCCGAGCTAGTTCACCGAGAAATGACATGACTTAGATTCTCCGTTGATTCGAGTCTGTGCTTTATCATTCGAGTAGCTCTGTTTTCATCCCTAGTGGGAAGTTCAGCTAGAGCTTTGACTGTACCGAATTGACTTCCCCTTTGATGCGCCTCCGCATTGCTCATGTAAGGGCCAGAAACGAACGTCTTTCCCTCTTTCTGAATGATTGCCCACCAATATCTCTCGGTCAACCGCCCTACCCTATCCTTCCCTGCTTCGCCCAACCACTGCCCACTTTGTGCGCCCACGAGCGAGCGCAGCTTTGGCTACTCTGATTCGTATCTCTGTACTTAGACCCTGAAGTCGCTCTGCCCTTTTCTCGGCGTCTTTACGCTTAGAATGAAGGGATTGAACCCACCACGGAGTCCCACTGATAACCATTCGACCCGTATCAGAATCGAATAATCGTGCCGTCTTCTCTACTGAAACGACCACTCCCCTACCCTACTTATCTGCGATGACTCCACTGCGCCTGAAACTCCGAATGGCGACTCCCGCTTTGTCACGTCCGGTCGTCGTGAATCTCGCAGTCCTGTCTCGCAGATCGAAGACTGTCATCGGGCCGAACTTCTGCAACGTTTTCAGTGTGTTCCATCGATCTAAGTTCAAACCCCGAGGGAACGGCTTATTCTCACGGAGAAATGCTTGATTGCCCCTCTCCAGAAGAGCTTCGCCTTTAGCCGTAATTCCGATTAGACCCCTGGCCATTACGCTTCTCCTCTTCGAAGTCTTCGAACTGCTGCCGATGGTCTGAATGCTAACTTCGGCCTCTGACCTTTTCTGCGAGAAATCGTTACGCTAAAGAATCCAATCTGTTGCTTGGTAGTCTTCGGGATTGTACCGCCTAACTTCGCAATCGTTTTGAAGGCGCTATCTGGCCCACTTGCGATACGAATTCCAATTGGCCTTTGTTCCGTAAAGATGATGTTATTCTTGCGATCAGGAGGAAAGATTACAACCCATGAATCAAGGAGTTTTGTTCCCTGCCTCAATTGTCCCTGTCGCCAAGCGATAGTTCCCTTAACAGGAACTTGCTGCCCCTCAATCTCTACTGTTTCTCTCTTGCTTGGCAGCTTCACAACTAGTTGACGTTTTACTCGCTTTGCCGTTGTGAGTTTGACTCTGGCAGGAACTGCAATTTTCGCTCTAGCAAGTTGTGGCTGAGGTTGTGGCGTTGGTGCTGGCGCTGGAGTGGGGGCAGGCTCTTCAAATGGAACTGTCAGTCCTGCCATAACAGGTGTAGGCGTAGGAACTTCAGTAGGTGTAGGTGCTACACTCGGGGCTAGGACAGGAGCAGCAACGGGAGCTACGGAGGGAACCCCCGTGGGAACGCCTGTAGGAGTCTCTACGGGGCTAGGAAGCGCCTCTACATCCGCAACCGCAATACGTCGCTGCCTAGCGAACGCATCTGCTATCAGAAGAGGACTCGCAATTCGAGTTGAAGCGCCGGATCGGGTTGCGGTTCCAAACTGAAGAGAAGTCGCCCGAGAAGTTCCCGTCCGAGTGAGAACAGCGATCCCCCCACCGGGATCGTCGCCAGCGCCAGCGGGAGCCACATTCCTGCGAGCGGCTTCTGGTTCCAATCGAACACTGCGAGTTTCCACTTTCCTGACTCGTGCAGCTTTATTGAGTTCAGCGACTTCAACTTGTAAGCGGTCAATCCTTGTGCTAATCGCCCTTATTTCTTCGGGAGAAGAATCAGAAGTAATCTTAGCTCTTTCAAGAGAGAGTTGCTTCTCTTTAGTGAGAAGTCGTTTACTCTTCAAAGGAACTGCGGCATCTTTTTCGACAGTAGTTACAATCTTTCGCACGGTGGAATCGCCCGGTCCAGCTAGAGCGAAACGCCCCGTTGGCTTTTTCTCCAGAAGTCTACCAAGAGTTCGAGCCGAATCGTTGATGCTTGAAGTGTTTCCTTGCGTTACAGTTAACGCCTTTTTAAGCTCTGCGATTTCGTTAGGAGTAACTCTCTGACCGTGCTTTTCGAGTAGAGCTACACGAGCGCCTACAACATCATCAATAACGGAGCTTGAAAGCTCAGATTGATTCACGGCTCGAATGGTGATTGATTCAATCTTAGTATCTGCCCGAATTGCTTTCACAAGATCGTCAATTTGCGCTCGGGTCATGGGACGCTCTATCTCGATAATACCGTTCGTTATTCGTCCCTGAGAAGTTAGAATATCATCAACGACACCCGCATCACGAATTCCCCTTCGAGAAGTCGGGATTATGATATCGAAAACCTGAGTCTTATCATCAATTGCATTGGAAAATCGTACCACAGATTCCAGATGCTTTTGATCTAAAGCAGCGACAACTTCTGCTCTCGGTGTTACTCTTCCTTTACTAAACTTAGCTGCGTTGTTTATGAGACTTGCAGCTTCATCTGCTGAATCGGTAGTAGCCTTCAGAATCACGGTGCCTTTTCCAACACTGCGACCCGTCACAGACGCTATCTTGAAAGCTGGCCCAAGAACTATTGTCATATCCCCTAAAACAGACAAGCCGAGAAACGCTGAATTCCGTATCTTTGCGCCTGTAGAGAGATCGTCCCACTCTCTTGAAAGACGATTGGCGTCTCGTCCTGTTCCATAGATGGGAATTAGACTCAGACCGATATCAGCAGCGACACTCTTCCAAGTGGCGTTTAGCTGCTTTTCACCAGCAATCTTTCTTTCACGAGCGAATTCACTAGCGAGATCGGGGCCAGCAAGATCGGGGTTTGTAGCAAGGAATATTTCGGCTCCTTGAATTCCCTTTATGCGCTCTCCTGAAGTCTCGGGGAGTAGTTCAAATCGACTTTGCCCTGCGTGCTTCGTGAAAACGACAACCCGACCATTTCTCAGGTTGTAAAAGGTATCTTCTCCGAGGCGATACGTCTCCTTAACATTGCGTCCACTCTGACCGAGAATTCCCGCAAGAGCTTGATCTTGAATTACCGTACGGCCTACAATACTTGGAATGGTTGGACGTGGAGCTACCGGACCTAATACTTGTGCTTCCTTTGTTGGCGTCACTGGACGCTTTACTAGGAAGGCTACTTCCTCTTCAGGAGTAGAGGGAATTTCCGTTAATCTGCGATCTGCAAGAAGCGCCTTATCTTCGGGGCGTGTTGCAGAGAGTTTTACAGCGTTAAAGAACGTCTCACGGACTCTAGCCTGACCAGACGAAACAAATCCCTGATTTCTCCGAGTTGTAAAGACGAGTCTCTGCTGACCGGAGCTAACCGGAATCAGATTTTGATTAGGGCCTACCGAGAAAACGTCTCGGCCCCTAATAATGAAAGGCTTCCCACCACTGATAACAATGGGAGAAGACGGTCCTGCAAACGCAGAGACGGTTTTAGGAGTGGTCATTTAGAGTTCTACAGCGACAGCGTACCCCAACGGGCTTTTTCCCGCTCCAGTGACTACCTTCTTTACCGAAACCCTTCGTCCCCTTAGCCTCTGAATTGCTGCGAAACGTTTGGCATCTTTTAAGTCGGTTCGTAGACTTCCAGAGAAAAACTGCGTAACTCTCGCTTGCTCCGAGCGCCCAAAGCCCGGAAACCCCTTGACTTCCACTACGCCTAGACTCTTACCGGCCATGTTAATCTCCCTAGAGTTCTACGGTTTCGCCTCTCGGAGCGGTTTAGGCTTTGATACTGCGTCGTAGAACAATAATTGCCCACCACGGCAATTGAGTCTTAGTACCTCTGAGATGTACTACCCTAACACGAAGCGAAGGATTCTCTCGCTGGACTTTTTCGCCAAGAGAAACCGCATGTCCTCTTGAAGCGGATTTATTCCACACTCTCCACGGCACGCCTCGTATGATGACTGTAGAGCCTTCGGGATGCGATAATGAACTTTTGAGAACTTTGACAGTCATTATCCTAGACTCCCTGAATGAGCTTTCTGCGCCGAGCTTCGGCCCAAGCAGAAAAAGCCTCATTCTCAGTCATGTGTTCTTCCGCTCGAAGAGGCATTATCGAAAACCTTTGAAGGGATTCTCAGTAGAGACAAAGGAAACAATCATCCACTCGCCACGGTGCTGAAGACTCCCGAACCCGACTAAGCGAGGCACCGCTGCGAAATGTTTGAACTCTGCCCCTGTTCGATCTCTCTTTCGACCTTCTTGAACCGCAGCAGCTTTAGTCCGATGTGTACTCTCAACACGCCAGAAATTCCGCCCGACGACTACTCGTTGACCTTCCCTGCGACGAGGGAAATCAAGAACTTTGAAAGCCATTACCTCAGTCCCTCTTCCGCAGCGAAATCATCCGCCAGCGCACGAGCTACTTCGTTGCGAACTGAAACGCTGAAGAAAAAGCCGGTTCGCCTCGGGGGCGAAAGGTTTTCCAGTTGATAATTCTTTGTTCCCCTGTCCGCAAGATGCCTGAACGCTTTCACGCTCAAATCCTTACGAAAGGTTCCCTTAGCAATCTTCCTTCGCAGATTGTTGAAGATAGGCACCGTCATCTGACGATGAAGATTTCCGTCATTCTCAATCCAGACTTTGAGTTCTCTAGCGTCAGCTGAGAGTCCCATGTCGCTCCTTAAGCCTGAACGAACCGTCCCTTTGGAACCGATACTTTTACGGGCATGATATGTCGATTGGGTCGAAATAAGGTGCGAGCTAACTTAGCTGTCCCTACGCCGATAGTGAGCCGTTCAGGATTACTGCTAGCGTCTTTGATTGCCTTCCTAATCAGGATTTTATCTGCACGAACGAAACTCACATTGCTTTCGATTGAGATTGTGAGAGTTCTTCGGTCCTTAGATCGTTGAGTCGCAACGATTCGAAAGCCTTGCTTCCTCAGCTTCCTACTAATCGCTCTTCGAGTCGTTTCAGGAAAGAAAGCCATCCTTTACTTTCTTCGAACGACTATCGCCCACTCACGACCGCTTCGACGCTGCCCGAGAAATCGCTTCGGAACAACTCGAACAACTCGAAATCGCAGGGTAGAGGAATTCCGTTGCAATTGCTCGGCCTTAATGACTGTAGCTTTCTTTGAAAAACTGATAGAGAAAACGCCCCACGGAACGCCAGCAAGCGTAACGAACGTGAACTTACCCGACTTCTTAACCGAATGTTGAGCATCAATGACTGCGATAGCCACGCTATTCCGCTCGCTTCAGTCGAATCACGACAACCCACACGCCAAGTCCTGACCCTCTCGGAGCGTGAGTTCTCGCAACTCGCACGTTAAAGGCAGAGGTTTCCCGCAGAAATCGTTCAGCCGCAGAAACTGCTGTCTTTCGTGAACGATGACCAGAAATCATCGCCCAAACTACACCATTGATGACGACCTTGTTTGCTTCGTCACCAATAGTGGAGACTGGCGCTTCGATAACTGAGACAGTCACGTTACGCCTTTCTGCTCGCCTTGCTCACAAGCGAACGAAAAAGCTGAGGATCGGAACGCTTTATGAAGAGCGCCTGATCCAAAATGACCGCATCACGAACGTTATCGGGAAACCGAAGCCTTCCGATCTTGATGCGAGAGGCTTTTCTAGATTGCTTGGCGTCGTAAGCGTTCAGTTCATTCTTGAACGCCTTATACTGAGCACCAGACCATTTGTAAGGATCGCTAGAGAATGCCACTTGTTTTACCTCGGAGGGAGAGCGAACTTTCGTCGCAAAAGATAGAAGGTTCTTCTTTGTGGATGTTCAACCTTAACTATCTGCAAATCTCTATCGGATACGCCCAAAAACTTGTTGAGCGTTCGAGCACGAACCATAACTTGCGCTCTAGTGCCAAAAGCCGCAGCGCCTTGTGAAAGGAGTTCTCTATTCGAAATACTCCTGCGAGTTATCGTCTGAATCCTAGAAGGCCGGAAAGTCGTATCAAGAGAACGCACCTGCGCTCGCTCTCTTAACCTACGTTCTCTTGGAGAGACTGGACGTTGCCTCTGTGCTTGCGCTCTAAGCGCACGCTCTCTAGGAGAAACGGGAAAACGGGGTGGAATACGACCCCTAACCGGACGTTTTGGAAGCACCACTTGTTTTACCTCGGAAGTGAGTTGTTCTCACTTACTCTTACCAAAAAACTGTTGTATTGACTTCTTCGCTTCTCGAACCGTCTTCGTCGGACTTAGTTCGGTAGGTCTTCCGGGTTGACCTGACGACAAAAAGCGCCTAACACGAGGAAAGTATTCCGATCCACGTTTCGTAATCAATGCGGTGCCGAGTTCATGCTTCTCGTCAGCGACTCTGAACATCAATGTGTCGCTTCTCAAACGCACCGTAGAAGCCATTTGTGTTTCCTCGAAAGAAAAGAAAGAAAAAGAGCGCAACGGACTACGAATCCGTCACGCTCCTTTCTCTTCCGCTGAAGAAGTCCGAGGTTCCGATTAACCCCGGTGGATTGCGGAAAGGCCCCCGAACGCAGCCAAGAAAGCCATGAGAGCGACACCAATCGGCACGGCGGTCACGATGATCGACAGTTCAGCAGCCGACCATGACGCTGTATCCTGCGCTCCCACGAATGCCTTTACGACTGCGAATCCCACGACTCCGAAGATCGAGGCAACCACACCCGCAATAACGGCATTTACGCCTATATTTGGCATTCGTTTGCCGCTCTTTCTCTAAGGAAGTTTCTGCCGTCCAGCGTTTTCAGACGTTTGTAACGCCTTCTAAGTGCGCCGGACTGCCGAAAGACCTCCGAAGGCGGCGAGGAACGCCATCAATGCGATGCCGATGGGCACCGCCGTTACGACGATGGACTGCTCTGCCGCAGACCATGTGGAAGTGTCCTGCGCTCCCACGAACGCCTTGACCACTGCGAAACCGACCACGCCGAAGATCGAAGCGATCACTCCAGCGATGATAGCGTTAATGCCTACATTGGGCATCGTGCGCCAACCTTTCACGAGCTACGCCAAGTCAGCGCACTTGTTTAGTGAACACGACGACCTTACGCCGTTGGTATCTATTATACCAAAAAACGGAAGGCACAACATCTTACTCTATGTCTCGCTCACCCCTTCACGCCTTAGCGACTTTCGTCACAGAAGCTGGATACACGTCGCTCGCCTGTAGTAACATTTCGTCAGCGATTTTCATGAACAATGGATGCGCCCCGCCAGCGCCACCCATCTCTTCTGAACATCGCATGAAGAAATAATGCTGAAATGCCCGAATGTTCCCTGCTATGACGAGGTTGACGATTACGCCTTGTGGGAACACCGCACGAAAGTCTTCAGGAAGCATATCGGGATTAACCTTGATAATCTCGACAGCTTCTGCCAAGTATCCAGCAACCAAATCTTCGAAGGGTTCTGGAACCCGTACTTGAAGTCGATTGGCAGGAATAGCTCTCTGAGACATTTGCTCCATTGAGAAGTCTCGCCAGATCAATCTGTGGCGAAGAAGCTCAATGATAAGCCACACCGGAACGTTCATCACGTCGTAATGAATGGGAAGCATTTCGAGAACGTCCAGCGCCCACTCTTCGTAGACGACCGCATCAAGAAACCGTCGCTTCTTCTGCGAGGAATATCCATCTACTTCTTTCCAAAGTTCTTCGGTATTCTTTGTAGTTCTGCATCGCCTAGCAGCAAAAATTGCTAGGTCTTCCAGATACTGTCCTTCTTCGATTGTGCGAGGAAACAATCTGGTGATTACTGGCTCGGGTACTGGCATTACGATCCCTTCCATTTTCTCCAATAGTAGCTGCCTAGAACGAAGTTAACAAGCATCGGAACTAGAAAGGCAAGAGCATTCTCCCGGAAGATTAACGCAAGGCTCGCAAGCCCCATTCCATAGAATGAGAAAGCTAGAACTTGATTGAAGTTTGCGTTCACTATTCAAACCCAATGTTGACCCGGATGACGACGCTGCCATTCCTTACGCTTCTCTTCATCTCGCTGCCAGCCTAGTTCTGCTACTTCTACGGGATTTAACCCTAAAGCATCACAGAACCGATTGACAAGAACGATCATGTCAGCAAGTTCTGTTTTCATGTAGGCTACATATCCCGCTAACTCTTCCTCTGATCTGTTTTGGGAACTGAGATTCCTCAGACAGTCGGCTAGTCCCGCAGTCTGACGCACCATAAGGAAGAACAGGGTAGACAGTTGTTCCCGATTGTTAATCAACTATCTAGTTCCCGCTCACTGACTCGAAAGATGGTGCTGTCGATGGAAACCAACGATCCAACAATGTACCGATTCTATTCGGAATTATTCCCATTCGCTTACCATGATTCGGCTTCACTACAATTGAATAACTCCGCTTGCGCCCAAGAGGGACACCCATATTCAACATCTGCTTGATTGTAGGAAATTCCTCTCTAGGATAGTCGAAATAACTTGCATCTCGGTTGGCTTCAACAAGCATTTTCCATGTCTCTCCCCGACCCGATGGAAACGACTTGAAAAGCGGAGTAACGAAAAGCATCTCACCCGAATCTTCGGGTCGCATGGTAGAGAAGATTCGATCCCTCACGGATACAGCGTCTGCCCTAATTGCAATGGGTCGAGATCGCTGAGATTCCCTGTAGACCCTCACTGTCTGAGTAGCTAGTACATGAGAGTAAACAATCGGATTGAAGACATTGAAAGCCTTCGGAACCATCTCTCCTGTACCGCCATCTACATACCATCGCCACGAGATAGTAGAGCCTGCAAGCCCCCAATATAGGCTCTTAGGAGCGAGATATGGTGGTGACTCTCGAATGAATTTCCTCAGAAGTTTCGCAATATTGCGATACGGATACTGATTAGCTGCCGCTGGAACGAACTGTTGTGACTGAAGCACCTTGAACGGTATACCAAGTTCTACAAGCAAGTCTAGAAACGGCTTGGCATACCAACCGGAAACCTCACCATAAGGATAAGCTATTTGATGCGTCCACTTTCCACCCATCTCTACGGGAAGAGGACAAAGCGACATTCTTGGAATGTCAGCTTCTATCAAATACGTTCCGTAACGAGATTCCGGGATATAGGGCCAATCTTCTCTACGCTGACAACCTCGTATGGATTGCATACCCTCAATTATCGTGAGATGGGCATTCCGCATATCAAAGTTGAAAACGTCAATAGTCCCAATTCCCGTTGATTCCTGTCTCCCTCCATGACAAGCTGCGTAGAATTGATTCAGAACCGTCCACTCCATTTCTCGTGACTTGAATTCCTGATACGCATATCTAAGGAGTAGATGCCTAGAAATAGCAGAGGGAGAAGCTAAGTTAGAGTACGAAACGCCTACTTTCTCGAAGTTGTCTATCAAGAGCAAAACGAAGGCGTAAATCGCCTCTAACATCAAAGGCGGTTCATCATTCTTCAGCTTAAAGAAGTTGAAAAGATTCCAGAGATAATGACGTTCCTCGCCTCTCACAAACGTGATGGACGATCCACGATATCGAATGTTCCAACCTTTATGCTCAACTGAAAGACCGTAGTACAACTTGAAAAGATTATCCCGTCCGAGCCACTTAAGAGTCGTATCAAGCTCTCCGGGAGTTGTAATAGTGAAAGTGTGCTTCACTCTCGTAACCGTTTCGAGCAATGATCTCGTACTATCTATACGCCTAGTCCCTTCTGGCGTCTCTACAAATAAAAACTTCCCGTCTATGTATACTCTAGCTGGCTGCCAGTCGCCAACGTAATCCGGCAGCTTGCCAACAAAGGCGGGAGGAATTACTAGATTCTCGGGTAGAGTGTCCAAAATCGCCTTAGCTTACTCTGACGAACCAACTAGGGTCTAACAACGAGCGTCGTGAATCTAAACGATTCATCCACGCTTGCTTCGCTTCCTGTTCCCTCTCCCAATTATCCCAATCAGAAGGGGTGTGTTTGCAACCAACAGGAAATGCTGAAGAGCAAGGGAATTCTCCCATGCCGGTGTAGACAATGATGGGACACGGCTTCATTTCGGAGTTTTTCCCCAAAGTTCCCGCAGCGACGAACGTATGTTACGCCACCACCAAAGACCGAAGCCTGCAAAGAGACTGAAGAGTGGATGACCAATGTCCTTGAAAGCCCAAATTCCGAAGGCTATAGATGACACGATCTTGAAGAGCCGTATCGCCTTCTTTAACTCCATGCGTGACCACACTAACTCCATGCGTGACCACACTTATTGCACTCAAACGGCTTATCCACATTGTCCGGTAGCTTATTCAGCGCAGTGTCTTCAGATGCACATTCAGGACAAGCAGGAACCTGCTGTTCGGACGCCTCTTCAGGCAATTCGTCAGAGATAGTACAATCCATGTGATCCCGTTCAGTCAAGCCCTCTCCTTTTATCGCCGCATCGTATTTAGCGTCATACTCAGAGTCTTTCATTCGAATACAGACCTGATCCGCAGGAATCCATTCATCAGGAAACTCTTGATATAGATGATGAATGAAAACTTCATGCTCTGAATCGCCAGCGAAGGTTCTACCCTCGAATTCGAATCGTTCTATTTCATCATCCGCCCGGAGAATTAAGACCCTACTCGCCATCGGGGTTGAAGAACCCTGAATAACGTTCATTATCTCGCTCAAAGGAATTAATACGTAGCCTTTTTGTGTTCCCGGTTGGAGCGTCACTTTTCCATCCTTCCATCAAATCAGCGAAGAAAATAGCATTCTTTGCTGCTGCACTCTCCCAACCACCAATTGTCTCTCTTTCTGGTCCAAAGGGACCGAAGACAGACTGGCATCCTACTGTACGAAAATGTAGCACCCCGAACTTAAAGTAGGGTTGGCATTGCATTACGAGATTTCTCGGAAGATGTTGTTAATCTCAGACCCAACCAATCCCTGTCTACGGTTTCGATCTGAGAGAACCCGATGTGCCTCCCTAATCGCCTGCCTTCGGGTTGAGCCGAAAATTCGCATATGATCTCGAACGAAGTTCCTTCTGGCCCGCCTGACCACTTGAACGGTCCTATCTCCGAGCCTGATTTTACGCTCTGCGGCCCAACGTGCTTCCGCAAGAGTAAAACCATCCTGAATCAATGCGTCTCGACGCTTTTCAAAGAGGGTTGCCATTAGTCCACTTTCACAACGTCAAAGACTCGCTCGGAAATTCGTATTGATTCTAATCTAATCTGCTGCACAGATGTTGAGATTTGACTAGTCAATCTTTGAATTTCGGATTTGGAAGAACGCAAACCCCAAAGTGCCCTCTCTATCTTACTGGCGAGCGCCTGAAGTTCTTCCACACCAGAAGTAAGGACACTTATTGCTTCATCTCTCGTCAAATCACGCATTACGCCGCAGTCCAATGGTCTGAAACGTGAACATCAACAAGCATTGGAATATCGTCTGTATAGGAGAAAGGAACGTCCAAATCTCTAAAATACTGCCTCGGATGATTTTCTAGAATGTAGATCATCTTCTCGCTCTCGGCATCCCACACTTCACTGAGAACTTCCATGTCACCTGAGTCATGAATAGTCCAGAAAGGAAACACAGAATCAGGATAGGCTTGCTCACACGCAAGTAAGGACAGTAGATTCAATCCACTCGCTGTATTCTGTATCGGGAAGTTAACCGCCTGATTGAAAGACCGATTCCAATTCTCGTCAGTGAGCATTGGGAATCTACGAGTGTGCTGCAATACACTCACAATCTCCCTATTCTTGATTAGCTGCTCTTCAATCCAGTCCCAATACTCCTGAAGATACGGGAACATGCCCGTAATTACCTCGCAGATAACATCAACTCTGCTTAGAGGAAGCTCCAACGCCTTAGCGATTGCGCCGTTAGTTCGCCTAAAGAGCTTTCCGAACACACACTCTTTCACATCACGTCGAGTCTTACCATTCGTACGCTCATTAAGAGCAAAGTATTCATTTCCGTAGATTTCTACTGCGACAATTCCATGAGGGTCTGCGGGTTCTCCCCTATCATCTTTAGTGAAGAGTACGTCCCGCATACCCTTATCGCCAGTAAGACAAGCATAGACTCGAAGTTCAAATTGCTTGAAATCATAGTGAACCCACACGTATCCGGGCCTAGCCTTACAAGGCGCACGAATAGCTTCACTGTAATTAGTATGAACAGGATAGTTAGTGACAGTAGGTCGTCTGAAGTTTACTCGACCCGTAACTGTCGCCCACAACATCACATCAGGATGCAAGAAAGAAACGGGCCGACCGTCAATTATTTCAATCTCCCTGTCTGAATATGATCTCTGGAGATCGACTAAATTCGTGTCAATCGCTCTTCGTAATCCACGAGAAGTCTCGATTAATTTTGAGTATTCAGAAAGTCGCCACTCAATCTCTTCAAACGCATCCCGATCTCCATCTCGCTGAAGAGACGCAAACCAACCTTTTCCTCGATCTGCTGCCTTAGCTCCAGTCCCGTATTTATCGCCTGAAGTTGGATCAATCGGAATCTCTATCCCGAAGTCTCTAGACCTATTTCCTTCAAGAACTCCGATTACTTGCTTCGGACTATTCGAATTCTCCAAACCGAAATCACTAAGAAGACGTGCGTTAACGTCATTCAAGTGTCTTCGGAGTAGAGTCGCATTTTCAGCAAGGGTCTTGATATCAACCATCACCCCTCGAACTGTCCTACGTACGCCTGCATTCGAAAGCGGAAGCAAGAATTCCTCATAGTGCCTCCGCTCATTAGGATTCAACTCAATCAGATCATCTATGATACGAGTCGTTACAACGTCAATTGCTCCATATTTGTAGAGCAAAGCTCTCGGAACGTTATCGAATGAAACGTCTATCTGATTGTCAATCGAATCAGTCCACAGAGCCAGTTCCGCAGACCAATCCTCAATCCCGAGGTATCTTCGACCGAGCCTCTTCAAAGAATGCGCTGTCGATTCATCAGTCGCATATGACTTCAACAGCGTACAAAACACGAAGTTAGAGACGCCGAAGAAGAGCATCATCCACATCATGTCAAACTGAGCGTTATGACACCCTATGTTAGCTCGCTTCAAAAAGGCAGAGAATTCTTCACGACGATGCTGAAGATGCTCCCACGGGAGTACGTATCCCGTCTCTTTATCATCACCACAGAGTTGAACGCAGATTAACTGTCCGAGTTCGTACGCCAGTCCCGAACGAAGCTCGTACCCATTTTCTTTTGCGACTTTTCGTTGTTCAGCAGTTGCAGGTGGATTACGCTCTATGCCATCCTGCCACGGACTTAGAGAAGTCGTCTCAGCGTCAAGTGCGACTCGCTCTTGATTCTCTAATTCAGCTAGAAATAAGTCGATATCTTCAGGAGACTCTGCTACTCTCACTTGATACTTAAACGCTTTCGCCTGAAAGAAGAGTGCAGCTTCCTTTACGTGATCTTGAAACTCCGTGAAATGCCTCTCCCCCACCTGTGCATGAAGCAACCAAGCAGGATGAAAAAGGTACATAACATCCCGACCATCATGCTTCGAAAAGGTTCCAGAGAGCTTTAGAATACCTCCAGTTTGCTTAGGAGTTACTGCGGCCTTCGCTTCATTACCCATTACTACAAGAAGCTCGGGATCGACAGCCGCAATTTCAGCCCTTAAGCGTCCAGAACATGCCTTTACTGCCTGATCGAAAAGTTCCTTCTTACGCTTCTGTACTTCCTTAGAGTCTCGATCAGACGCCTTAACGGCTCTAGGATCACACAAAACAGCGTTGCTGAGACGAACGCCAAACTGTTCGAGATTCGCTCCCGTAATTGCGGCTCGCAGGATAGCTCCCGAAGGCCCTTGATACACTTTCTGTCGTTGCGCTTCATCCCTCCCCGGTCCCTCTCCCACGAACATGATTTGAGTCTGATCGTCCGAATTCATCAAACTCTCAGGAAACGCCAGCCGTCTACGAATTAACGGACAGTTCTTGCAATCGGCTCCCTGAGCTTTAGATTCAACGAAATCGAAAACCATCTTTCCATCGACGATCTTAGTCGCCACCGTCAATCTCCCACCAGAGAAATACCAGAAGAAAGATTATCCAGTAACCAACGAGAAAGAACCAGAAAGCAGGGAGAGACGTAGACTCACTTTCCATATTTATCTCTCTTCAGCGCATGGAAAAGAACAGAATGCAAGAAGAAAGCGTTAGCTAGCCCCCAAAGAGTCTTCCAAACATCGTTCCCGAAGTGAATAGGAACCGTCTCGGCTGAAATGATTCCGATGGCTGCTCCGCAAAGCGCAGTAAACACCATGAGACGACGATTGAATCGCAGATTTCGCTCGTTAATCTTCACGCTACGCTGACCTCTTAAGAACTCGATAAATAGTCCTCATATTGACTCCAAATCGAACAGCAAGTTGAGACACAGGTACGTTTTGCTCCGAAGCCTTGATTATCTCAACATCTCTTCGGCCCCTAGCTTCTTCAACCTTGCGTCCAGTAAGCCTACGATTACCTACATCATATTTACAATCCAGTAGAGGACAAACAAAACAGGACGAAGCGGCCTCACAACCATCATCTACTATCTCGATAGAGCGATCCCTACTCACGTTACAATCTGCCTCCGAAAAGACTCGAACTGAAACTCAATGAATTCAAGGAACGCAACGGGTACATCTACTTGACGAAAGTCAAATGGATCGGGGTAAGGAGAGACTTCTGTGAACGTTCTGCCCTGCGAACATAATCTCCAGAGTTTCGTAGAGTCCGCCCCTCGTATCTGTAGACCATGTGTTGCAGCCGCTTCTCTAGCCAGTCTCATCTCTACTATCGGGTCTCTATACATGCCCGCTAACCAGAGATTATACGGCTTCAACTCACTTGCGTAAACATCAAGAACTCTCGCACGACCTCCGATATTACCTTCAGAGATCGTTTCTAACTCTTTCGCAAGTCCAACCCACGTGATTCCAGTTTCAGAGAAATAACCCGACAACTCAGACAACGGTAACGTAACCGTTTTCAGATCGTCGCCTTTCAAGAGAACCATTGCTCCGGTTGACCCGGAAACTGGCCCGATGCCGGTGTCCAGCCATGTCACATTCGCATGAGGGTCTTCGAACGGAAGCACGATAACCAAGCAACCATCACGAAGATCGTAGATCATCCGTTCAAGTGCTTCAATTCGATCCACGCCCGCAGGAAGGTAGGACGAAAATCCCGCTTCAAGAATCAGAAGATCGCCACGAGAAGCGAGATGACGAGCAACACCAGCATACTGCTCCATTTGCTCCATCCACGGCGTTGACGTTCTTCGTGATGCTCCTTGCTTACTCAGAGCATAGAACGAACTGAAAAGATGGTGCCTGTGAGATGACATCATCAATCCAGAGTATTTCTCAGGAACAATGAAGGAGAAATCCATCAACCTACTGACCTATCCACATGCGAAAGGCACGATGTTCTAGGTGAAGAACGATGATTGTTGCTATCGAACTAGCAGCAAAGAAACCGACCGCAAAGGATGTCCAATTTATCTCTAGCACATACAAAGAAATGCCAGATGCAATCAATGTACCTGCTGCGAGTGAGCCGAGTAGGAGGATAATGCAACCCATTAACCTACCACCACAGCCTGATCCTCGCTTCGAACGAACGCATTGAGAAGGTCAATCGTGAGCCGCACGTCAGCCAGCGCATCATGCTCTACAGATTTACCAAGAAGCACATCCGCAGCCTTCGCAATGCCTCCAAAGATGTAATTGTCGTACAGTTGAATGTTATCCCACCGCCATCGTTGACTCACATCCAACGAGACTGCTGTGAAGGGCCACGGGATCGCAGAGCGTTTGAAAGCCGCTTCAAGAAAAGCGATATCAAAGTGGAGATTCCAACCACAAAGAACCGGAAAGAGTCGGTCGTTTCGATACTGACTGGCGAATTCGACTAGGCGCTTGATAACCTCTGCTTCCTCTATTCCGTTATTGAGAATCCAATCATAGTCCAGTCGATTGATTGCGAATGCCTCTTCAGTGAGCTTCAAACCCGTATGCGGGGCTATGAAATGATTGAACTCCGCATCGAACACAGGATCATCCTTGATAGGCATCCACTCAGCGTTCACATTCTCCCGAGTCACGGGAATCGCAGCCACCTGCAAGAGTGCATGTTCACTAGCGTTAATTCCACCCGTTTCAGTGTCGATTACTAGAAGATTCATTTCCTATCCTTCGCAGCGTTCCTCAATCCCTTACGCCGCCCTCCCCTACTGTTAGGCTCCGACAGATAATTCTGGTAGACGTAGCGAACAATCGCTGCTGAAAAATCAGGCCAACTTGAAGAGGGTTGAGTAGCATTCGCGCTCCAACGCTCTACAACCTGTTCATCTAACTTCGCAATACACTCTTCTGGCGTGTCCGCACCCACAGATATTTCAAGTTCAGTGATGATACCCTGAAACCGAAACTTTCCCTTATGATCTGGACCGTAAGGAAAAACGATGAAGGGATAACGAACCGGAAGATTCGCAGGTTTAAGTGGAACGCTGCTGGACTGAGGTTTCAATGTCTTCTTCCTCTATCATGATTCGTACGATCGTCCAGTACACTATCATGTCATCAATCCGAGTAAGAATAGAGTCGGTCTTCAAATCTCTACCCTCAGAAAGCGCATTCATCACAGCGTCAAACTGCTTCAGATTGTTGACAATCGCCACCTTAGCACGCCAATACTGCGGCTGCGAAAAGAGAGGATACATTTCGAGAAGTTTCGCAACCCGAGTGAAGTTACCGAGCGCCTCAACCTCACCCGCATAGTCAGCATTCTTCTTTGAATGAAGCGTAGCCATCTCAATCAATAGAGAATTGAACTTTGGATGCCCATGCGGAGCTAATTCGGTCAGAGCTTTTGCTGCATCCACAAGTCGAGAACTTAAAGGCTTACTTCCCTGCTGCATCTTCAGCCTCCTTCAACTTCAAGGGCGGTCCTACAAACTCCCTTAGAATTCTTGAAATCCCATCGGGAATTGACCGATCTCCATTTATCTTCGGATGACAAACGAATCCCGCTAGTTGCTTGATTATTTCATCTGAATGAATTCTGCTCCTGAGACAAAGACTTATCAACCTACTTATAGCATCCAGATGCACTCGATTATCATGAAGATGCTCCGGGTCATAGTCCGCATATACTTCTCCCGAATACTCCACAAATAACTCGAATGGTGCATCCTTTCCTTCGTCATCCGGCAAAATACCGAGAATTACCAGAATCCCCGAATGAGGCGTTTCAAGATGAATTGGATACGTAATTGCAGGGACGGTTCTAGGTCGATCTCTCGGAGTGACGTAATCCACTTCACTCCATTACCTTGCGTTTCGACGCAACTTCGCAATGCGGCCCATACTGATCTATTCCGATGCTTTGAAAGCCTTCAGCCCTAGCCGCCAAGTTCGTTGAACCGCTCCCCATAAACGGATCAAGGATTACGCCATCTAGGGGCGTTATCAACCGTGTTAACCATCGCATTAAAGCAATGGGCTTCACTGTCGAGTGTTCGTTGATAAGACCTTCAGGTAAGCCGTAATTACGCTCTTTCCGACTAGCCTTAGTACAGTAAAAAAATCGTGAAGCTCCACCAGCATCTCCATACCCAATCATTTGAGTACCCGACGCTCTACTTTCACTCCCATAAGAAGATCCGGTATTAACCCCTTCTCTACTAATCGCAGGCTTTCCCGACTTTAACATACCCGTCTGATCGTCTAACATACGTACAGGGCAACCAAAAACACAGGCAAAAGATGATTCAAGCTCCACGCAATCTTCACTATGCGTAAGAATTACGTTTGCAGGCCATCGCCCACCTTCAGGCTGCTTACTCTCAAAACTAAGTCGCTCTACATCTTGCGCTTGACCCGGACCAGCTAGCGACCCCGCACCATGAGAAGATAATCGCCCCTTTGGGAACGCCTCTGAACGATCATATTCATTGGCATACTCTATACG
>LAZR01000899.1_pt1 | contig 20377 bp, 21 predicted proteins | sample 329461 | NCBI WGS metagenome assembly LAZR01 (sample SAMN03002196, study PRJNA259156) | marine sediment metagenome | biome: sea floor; feature: Hydrothermal impacted sediments; material: marine sediment; isolation source: Loki non-amplified sample from Loki's castle hydrothermal vent sediment ...
TGCAAATCCTGTTCTGGTACTTCGCGGTTCTCCAGGCCTTACCTTCTCCACGACAGAGCTTTTCTTTAGGCGAAGTTGCCTTCCTGAACATCCGGGGAATCTATTTACCCGAGCCGGTTTTCGAGTCTGGATTCGGGGTAGTGTTCGCGGCGATTGCGTTGGCTGTTGTGATCGTTGCCGCGCTCGCCAAGTGGGCGCACCGAAGGCGTATGCAAACCGGGCAGTCGTTCCATACGGTGTGGACCTCGCTGGCCGTTCTTATCGCTCTGCCCGGGCTCGCCTTTGCCGTTATGGGGGCACCGCTGGGCTGGTCCCTGCCCTCTCTTCAAGGGTTCAACTTCACCGGCGGTATCACCGTGATACCGGAACTGGCAGCGCTGGTGATCGCGTTGACCATATACACGGCCTCTTCCATTGCAGAGATTGTGCGCTCTGGCATTCTCTCGGTCAGTCACGGCCAAACGGAGGCTGCGAGTTCATTGGGGCTAAGCACCGGCAAAATCACGCGCCTGGTGGTTCTGCCCCAGGCCATGCGTGTGGTTATTCCGCCCCTCACCAGCCAATACCTGAACCTCATGAAAAACTCGTCTTTAGCCACGGCGATCGGCTATCCGGATCTTGTGAACGTTTTCGCCGGAACCACTCTGAACCAGACGGGCCAGGCCGTTGTGATTATCGCCATGACGATGAGCGTTTACCTCACGATCAGTTTGCTGATCTCGTTCTTTATGAACTGGTACAACCGCCGCTCCGCGTTTGTTGAGCAATAGCTGAGGACGACTTTCATGCATGAATTTGAAAAGCATCCGGACCTGCCACCACCCACCAGTCAAATGGGTGTGGTGGGGTGGTTGCGCAAAAATCTGTTCTCTTCTATCCCCAACAGCATCATGACCGTGATTGCTTTGTATCTGCTTTATCTGACCATTCCTGCGATGGTGGAGTGGGCATTGATCAACGCAGATTGGGTCGGCAGCAGCCGCGAAGCCTGCAGCAGTGACGGCGCCTGCTGGGTATTTATCTACGCGCGTATCAACCAGTTTTTGTATGGCTTCTATCCCGTTGAGGAGCAATGGCGGGTCAATCTGGGCGCCGCTATTTTTGTCGTCTCACTGCTTTTGTTGGTGATTCGAGGCGTACCGGGCAAAGCGTGGATTGGTGGGTTTACCTTGCTGATCTTTCCGGTTATTGCATTCTTTTTGTTCAGTGGCGGAATATTCGGTCTGGAAAAGATTTCCACCAGCAACTGGGGTGGTTTGATGCTGACCCTGATTCTGTCAACCGTAGGCATTGTTGCGGCCTTGCCATTCGGTATTCTTCTGGCGCTGGGGCGACGCTCTGATATGCCCATCGTAAGAGCTTTGTGCGTGTCGTACATTGAGCTCTGGCGGGGCGTGCCGTTGATTACTGTATTGTTTATGGCGTCGGTGATGCTGCCACTGTTTCTGCCGTCTGGCGTCAATTTCGATAAGTTATTGCGTGCGTTAGTCGGCATTGCCCTGTTTCAATCTGCCTACGTCGCAGAGGTGGTGCGTGGTGGCTTGCAGGCGATTGCCAAAGGCCAGAGCGAAGCGGCGGCATCGCTGGGGCTGAACTATCGCAAGACCATGGCGTTAATCGTTCTTCCACAAGCACTGAAGGTGGTTATACCGGGCCTGGTGGTCACCTTCATCGAATTGTTCAAAGATACAACGCTGGTTTCCATTATCAGCCTCTTCGACCTGCTGGGGATTGTTCAGTCGGCGCTTACGGATCCCTCATGGTTGGGCTTTGCCATTGAAGGTTATGTTTTTGCAGGGTTGCTTTACTGGGTGTTTTGTTTCGGAATGTCCCGGTATTCCATGCATTTGGAACGCCGTTTCGAAACGGGCCACAAGGGAAGCTGACATCCCACACGAATAACGAAGGAGAGTGATTCATGCCAGAAGCGGACAGCAATGCCCAGACAATCGCACATTCCGATGCGATGATTGAAATCATCGGTATGCATAAATGGTACGGCACGTTTCACGTACTCAAAGATATCAATCTCACGGTGAACCGCGGTGAACGCATTGTGGTTTGCGGGCCTTCGGGGTCTGGCAAGTCCACGTTGATTCGCTGCTTCAATCGCCTTGAAGAACACCAACGCGGCAAGATACTGGTTGAGGGAATGGAGTTAACCAGCGAGACCAAAAAAATCGAAACCATTCGCCGCGAAGTCGGCATGGTGTTTCAACACTTCAATCTGTTCCCCCATCTTACCGTTCTGGAAAACTGCTGCCTGGCGCCTATATGGGTGGGCAAACAATCGCGCCGGGACGCAGAGAAAGCGGCAACGCGCTTCCTGGAGCGGGTCAAGATTGGTGATCAGGCTAAAAAGTACCCCGGACAACTCTCTGGCGGTCAGCAACAACGGGTGGCGATTGCCCGCAGTTTGTGCATGAATCCCAAGATTATGCTGTTTGATGAACCTACCTCCGCGCTTGATCCAGAGATGATCAAGGAAGTGCTGGATGTTATGGTGGACCTGGCGGAAGAAGGCATGACCATGGTGTGCGTAACCCACGAGATGGGTTTTGCCAAGAAAGTGGCCGACCGGGTTATCTTCATGGATGAGGGGCAGATTGTGGAATCCAACGCACCGGGAGAATTCTTCGACAATCCGCAGAATGAGCGCACTAAACTGTTTCTGAGTCAGATCCTGGATCATTAAGGGATACGAGGAATCGCGCCTTACTCTGTTGAACACAAGTTGCTTCTGACCGGCGAAATTCCTTTTTTATATCTAGGATTTTATCTTCTATGTTAAATGCATTTAGCTTGGCAACCCCGACTGAAATCACGTTCGGGCGGGGCCACATTGCCCAATTAAACGATCGGGCGAAAAAACTGGGTGCGCGTGTTCTGATTGTGCATGGCAAGAATCCCGACAGGCTCTCTGACGTTTTCGAGTCATTGAAGACCGTCGACATCGTTCAAACCTTGTCCATCGAAAAAGAGCCTGATCTGAAGACATTGATTGCCGCTATTGATCAGGGTAAATCACTGGGTATTGATCTGGTGATTGGAATTGGCGGTGGCTCGGTTATGGATTCCGCTAAAGTACTTGCGGCTATGCTGCCCAGCCAATCAGACCTGATCAGTCATTTGGAGGTTGTCGGAAGTGGGCTGCCCTTATCCGCCAAACGCCTGCCGCTGATCCTTGTGCCAACCACATCGGGTACCGGTGCAGAGGTAACCCGCAACGCTGTCATTGATATTCCCGAAGCACAGCGCAAGGTGAGCCTCAGGGATAACCAGTTACTCCCCGACCTCGCGTTGGTCGACCCTGCCCTTACAGACAATTGCCCCCGGCAGGTCAGCTTGCACTCAGGGCTGGACGCGATTACCCAGGTGATCGAGCCTTATGTTTCGTCGCGCTCAAATCCATTTACGGATATGTTGTGCAGAGAGGCAATCCCCAAGGGCCTCTTGGCCCTGAAGCAGTTGATGATCCAGGAGTCCGAAGACGCCCGCGACTCGTTGGCGCAGGTTAGTCTGTTCGGCGGTCTTGCGCTTGCAAACTCTGGGCTGGGCGTCGTGCATGGCATCGCGGGTCCGTTAGGCGGACTATGCGGCGCGCCCCACGGCGCTATATGCGGAGCTTTGCTGCCAGCGGGCATTGCGGCTAACCGTGATAACGTTGTGGATGCTGAACACATCGCACGTATCAAGCAAGTGATTGACTGGATTGCTGATGTATTCGAAACGTCCAGAGACGACGCACTGCCGCGCTTCCATCAATGGATTTCTCAAAACGGATTACCAGGGCTTGCGTCGATTGGCGTGACTGAAGAGCACATCATTTCCGCCTCACAATCAGCGGCTGGCTCCTCCTCCATGAAAGCCAACCCTGTGGTTTTGTCGACAGCATCAATAGAAAATATTATGCGCCAGTCGTTCTGATTGTGGATATGAGGTTACGGATTACTTCGGGTATTTGGCAAAATCACGAACAGCCGGGTAGCCCTCGATATAGACCCATTCGGTGTCTTTCGCAGGGATGTGGCAACCGAAGCAATTGTTAAAGCCCTCGCCTTTCCAGTTTTTGGTCGTGGTGGTTTCGGGGCTGTCTTGTGTGAACAGTGCCCAGCCCCAACCTTCACCCCAGGCCGCATTGTCGGGAAACCGGTTCTGGCGGTCGCGCACCATCACGAACCACACGCCGGGTTCACCTGCCCACTGGGCAAAGCCTGTTGTTTTCTGACCTTCGCGGATACTGCTTATCTCTTTGACCAACGTAGTACCGTCTGGCCATTGCCCGGTTTCCCGAAAGCCTTTTACGGCGGAAGGTTCCGCGTATACGTCGTGCACGCCCGGGCCGCTTGCTTGGTCGTCTTCGCGGACAAACCAGCTACCAATGTGGACCCATTCGTCGCGAAATGCAGGGGGACGACTGATGGTACCTTTGGCATCAACATAGGGAGAGAACTGGCCGCTTGCGGCAGTGGTGTCCTGTTTTTCGTCGGTAGCTGCCGAAACCCAGGATGCGGTGCCTGCTATAAAGGCGGTAAAAGCGATGGTTAGCGTTGTTTTGAATCGCATGGGAATAGCCTCTTGTAGGATTAACCAACAAAGAGCGTATCCAGCCATGGAATGTTTGTCTGTCAGCTTTCTAACAGTTCGGCAGAACGTTCTGTGAGAAGGCGCTTAGTGCTTTGAGGTTGATAATACAAATGTGCCCACGGGTATAATCAAGAAGCCCTTCGCGGCGCAGCTCGTTGAGCTCGGAACTAACCACAGGCCGGCTGGCACCTACCAGCTCTGCCAATTCCTGCTGGGTCAGAGGCACATCAACCTCATGACCGTGCACGCAGTGCCCCCCGGCTTGGCCAATCAAATCACGCAAGACGACCGCAATGCGACCCCGCACGCCCAGGGTCATCAATGCGTACAACCGTCGCTCAGTGATTTCCTGGCGACGGGCCAGCATCTCGATGACGCGAACCATCAACCCATGATCACTGATCAATTGCGCCCTGAATGCCGCTGCCGTGTGGCGTTGCACGCGGGTTGACCCTTTCGCGGCAACCGTCTGTGTCGCGCGTGCTGTTTCCCCGAGGCCTGGCCCCAGTATTTCTCCTGCCCCCAGAACGGCGGAAATGCTGGCCGCGCCAGTGGTATTCAAATGTTCCAGTTTAAGATGCCCTGATTCAATTACGTATATGTGGTTTTCAGTCTGGCCCTGGTGGTATAGCACCTCGCCAGGCCGCAGGCTCAGGCTTACAAAGGGCGACGTTTGATCAGGCAGGTTTTCCATAGGGTTATACCCCTTGCAGTTGGGCTGCAGTGTGGAGGCGGCCGATATTCAGCAACCATCACAACCGATAGCTCTTTCGCAGATCACGCAATTTCAGGCCACATATAAACGAAAAAGGCAGCCGAAGCTGCCTTTCTTATTGCATGTTGCGTGTTATTTACACAGCAACTGTTTTACACAGCTACTACGTTTTCCGCCTGCGGGCCTTTTTCGCCCTGAGTAACGGTAAACTCAACTTCTTGGCCTTCGGCCAGAGTTTTGAAGCCGTCGCCCTTAATGGAGCTGTAGTGAACAAAAACGTCTGGGCCGCTTTCGCGAGTAATAAAGCCAAAACCTTTTGCTTCGTTGAAAAACTTAACAGTGCCGGTAACAGTAGACATAATATATTTTCCTGAAATCAATCTTAAAATATGTCGCCAGAACATCGTTTGATGACTGGTCAACGGAATGCGGGAAACAAAAAACTGGCGAGATCAAAAACAGAACGTGCTACTTGCTACAGCTGAGAAGCGTTTTATTGATGACGTGCTTTGCTAAATCTTTCCAACGAGACGTAAGGTACCCCCTACTACCGGGAAATGCAAACCTATGTCCTGTGAGCATTAACCAAGTCGATGATAGAACTTGCTGCAAGCTTCAGAATTTTTGTTTAATAGTCAGGCAACAAGTTAAAAATTACGACACATCACTACTATCACTACTATCACTACGCGAAGGTGCCTTCTCCATGACGGAAATCACATCGGTTGCTGGCCTTGAACCAAACCAACTTCTGCACATTGAAGGCCACCTTGACCGTCGCTACATCCAGCCTGGGAAAATACCCGGCGCCCTGACATTGGTGGCACGGCGAGGTGAAATTGCCTATGTGAAAGCCCAGGGGCTGATGGACGTGGAGCGCAACAAACCGGTGCGCCGGGATACGGTTTTCCGTATTTACTCCATGACCAAACCGATTACCTCTATCGCCATGATGCAGCTTTATGAGCAGGGGCGGTTTTTGCTGGATGATCCGGTGCACAAGTATATTCCGGCCTGGAAAAATCTGCGGGTGTATAAAAGCGGTGTCTATCCTGATTTTCTAACCACGCCCGCAACCAGCACCATGACCATCCGTGATCTGTTCACGCATATGTCCGGCCTGACTTATGGCTTTATGAACCGCACTAACGTGGACGCGGCCTACCGTGAACTGGGACTGGATGGCAGCCGGAACCTGACGCTGGAAACACTGGTCAATCAGTTAGGGGAACTGCCGCTGGAGTTCTCACCGGGCACGGCCTGGAATTATTCCGTCAGCACGGATGTGTTGGGGTATCTGGTGCAATTGCTGTCTGGTCAGCCTTTGGATGAGTATCTGCGCGAGCATATCTTTGAGCCTTTGGACATGCCAGACACAGGCTTTCAGGTTCGTGACGACCAGCTTGACCGCTTCGCTGCCTGCTATCAGTACCAGCCCGGCGATGAGTTCAAACTGCAGGACGATCCGGAGACGTCCCCTTTTCGGCGGAAAAATAAATTTGTGTCGGGCGGTGGCGGACTGGTTTCCACTGTTGATGATTATTTCCACTTTGCCCAGGCGCTTTGTCAGGGCGGAGAGTTTAAGGGGCGACGAATCATTGGTCGAAAAACTCTGGAATTCATGCGCCGCAACCACTTGCCCGACGATCAGGATCTGCCAGGCCTCTCCGTTGGCGCGTTCAGTGAAACTCCCTATGCCGGGAGCGGTTTTGGTCTGGGCTTTTCCGTAAAAACCGACGTTGCCAAATCCCAGATCAACGGTTCTATGGGTGAGTACGGTTGGGGTGGTCTGGCGAGCACCAACTTTTTTGTCGACCCTGTCGAGGAGCTGGTGGTGATTTTTATGACGCAGTTGATTCCTTCGTCGTCCTACCCTATCCGCCAGGAGTTGCGAGCCATTGTTAACGGAGCATTGCTATGAGCGAGAACACAGGCAACACCAGCAAAGTGGACAAGCTGCTGGCCGAGCAGCGTGACTATATTGCGAAGCGCGAGGGCGGGTATCGTGAGCGGTCGCTAAAAATGTACCCGTGGGTGTGCGGGCGCTGCGCCCGCGAGTTTACCCGCATCAATTTGCGGGAGCTGACGGTGCATCACAGGGATCATGACCACAGCAACAACCCCGCCGATGGCAGCAACTGGGAGTTGTTGTGCGTGTACTGTCACGATGAGGAGCACAGCAAGTTTGAGGATTTCGTGCGCTATGGCGGCAGTTCTGAAAAAAGACGGGAAGCGGCGACACATAATCCGTTTGCCGGGCTCAAGGAAGCGCTTGAGAAGAAAAGCTGAACAATCGGCGCTTCATGTCGGCGCCTCTCGCAACCACTTTATTTCAAAGCAAAAAATGTCACACGAAATCTACTGATCGTTACCCGTAGATCAACTATCCTGTAAACTCGCCTAAATTCTTCACCAAGGTACCCATGGGGTTCAGCTTACATTTACCAACGCTGATCATTCTCTCAATCGCGATCAATCTGATGATTGGCGGGCTTTTGTGGGCGATCTATTATCTGCGGGGCCGCCAGTACTGTTTCTTGCTGTGGGCACTGGCATGCGGTGCTTTTGCCATGGGCAGCGTGCTGGCAGGCGCACGGGCTGTGGTTGATGCGCCCTGGCTTACGGTATTCGCCGCCCACGCATTTTTGGGGTTATCGCCGCTGCTGCTATTGGGCGGGCTGCTGCGTTTCTCCAGAGTGCCAACGCGCCCCATGCGTTGGTTCCGCTACGCTTTCCGGATTGCCTTCGCCGGGTACTTGCTCGTGTTGCTCTTGACCTTTCAGAACGACCCACTCAGCGCCCGCCTGGTGACAACGCTGTTCTCAGCCATCGTTTTCGGCTTTGCGATTTATTGCCTGAATGTTTCCGCCACACAACCGGCTCTGCCGCGCCGGGTGCTGCAGGTGCTGTTTTCCCTGCACGGGATGCTGATGTTGGCCCAATGTCTGGTGATCGCCATGGGTTGGTTCGGCGCCAACCAAATCGACATCACCACCAATGCCGTTCTCCAGCTTATTCTGGTCAATCATATTCTGTTGGCAACAGCCACAGCGCTGTCGCTGTCGCTGCTGGCCTTCACCCGGTCAGAGCGCCGCCTGCGAGCGTTGGCGGAGAAGGACGGGTTAACCGACCTGCTCAACCGACGTTCTTTTTTCCGGGAGGGCGTTCGCGTTTTCGAAAAAGCGACCCTCGACCGCCAGGCCATGGCGGTTCTGATGATCGATCTCGATCACTTCAAACAGATCAACGATCGTTGGGGTCACGCAACCGGAGACGAGGCTCTGCAGACCGTCGCTCGCATTCTGGAGAGCGAGTTGCGGGATGAAGACATTATCGGCCGCATAGGAGGTGAGGAGTTTGCCATTGTGTTGCAGCTGTCCGAAGACGAAAGCTTGCCCGTGATTACCCATCGATTGCTCAACGCCATTGCTCGCAAAGGCGCCAATGTTAATGGCTTGCCGTTGAACCTTTCGGCCAGCATTGGCGGTATCGAGCGCATTGATCGCCACAAGCGTTTCGCGGAGCTGATGCTGGAGGCAGACACGGCGCTCTACAGTGCCAAGAACAAGGGCCGCAACCGTGCCGAATTTGGTGAGCTGATGTCACTCACCGAAACCGTGTGAGCTGGCTACACCGGTGTCGCAGTGAAGTGCGCTTATCTTAACTATTACTCTTGATTGCCTTCCCTGAAAACTTCTTCGTGAATCTTTCCACGAATCTCTTCACACACCTGATCCTGGGTTTTGTGGTCGCCTTGAACAACCCGATCGGCGTAGCGGGTGTAAAGCACCCGCCGCTCGGCAAACAACTCTTCCAGTGTTTGGTCTGGATGCTTGGAAACACCTCTCAGGCTGAAGTCACCAATACGCTGGCGCACCGTTGCCAGAGAAATGTCCAAAAACACGATCACACTGCTGCGCTTGAGGTGTTGCATGGCAGGGTCGCCGTATACGGCGCTTCCACCTGTCGCAATAACGTGGCCACTCAAATCCAGGTTGCACAGCACGCTTTCCTCAATCCGGCGCAAAGCCTGATAGCCGCTATCATCGACAATGCTCTGCAGGCTTTTGCCCGTGTGTGATTGAATCAACAAGTCGGTATCCACAAATGCCAGCGCGGCAGCCTTGGCTAGCAGAACACCCACGGTGCTTTTGCCTGAGCCAGGCATACCTATCAACACGACATTACTCAGCGACAACGGCATAGTATGTCCATTACCTATATGGGGCACCAAGGGACTCAACAACATACAGCAATAGAAACCTACCATGGAAATAGCAGGCGAAATCATCGTATCCTTCCGGGCAACCTAGGAAGCTTTTTTCGTTGAAAGGCATTGTTAACTTATTCAAATCGCCTCGAGTTGTGCTGGCGGGATGGGTTCACTATCGGAGACTTTTCCAGTGGCACAATCAAGAAAGACCCAGATTCTCGGACTCATCGTCTGGTTCGTTATCAGCTTTGCGGCTTCTGCCATTGGAGCCGTGGCGTCTATTCAAGCCAGTTCATTCTATGGACAGCTTACGCAACCGGCCTGGGCGCCGCCGGCGTCGGTATTTGGCCCGGTCTGGACAATTTTATACGCGTTTATGGCGGTCGCCGCCTGGCTTGTTTGGCGCTCTGGCGGCTTCCGCGCCAACTGCACGGCCCTCACGTTTTTCCTTGTTCAACTTGCCGTTAACGGGCTTTGGAGCTGGCTATTCTTTACCTGGCACCTGGGCGCTATCGCACTCGCGGACATTGCTGTGCTCTGGTTGCTTGTCGTCGGAACAATGGCAACGTTCTGGCGAGTGAGCAAACCTGCGGCGGCGCTTTTGCTTCCCTATTTGCTATGGATCAGTTTCGCCGCTGCGCTTAACTTCTCAGTTTGGCAACTGAACCCTCAGGTATTGGGATGATTGGTTCTGCATCGGAAGCTCCTTCGGCCGCTGACGTTAGCTCGCTGATCGGTCGCGTCGCGAAACAGGATCGGACCGCGTTCGCGAAACTTTACGAAGCGACAGCACCGAAACTTTTGGGTGTTGTACTGCGTATTATGAAAGACCGGCCTTGGGCCGATGAGGTAGTTCAGGAGGTTTATCTTAAAATCTGGCAGCGGGCAGGCCTGTTCAATGCAGACATAGCATCACCGATTACCTGGCTGGTGTCGATTGCCCGGAACCAGGCGATAGACGAGCTGCGAAAGAACCCAGCGGGAAGAACCACCACTGATGACGCAATGGATGAGAGAACGGCCCAACAACCCACAGTACAGGACCAGATGGAAAACCAGCAGCCGTCTTTTTTGCTAACGGTTGATCTGCAAAACCGCCAACTGAAAATACGCCCGGTAACCGCAGAACCGCAGCCAGGCAAGTCCTATCAACTTTGGATCAAAGCCGATGAGCTGGGCCCCAACCCGCGCTCTGTAGGCGTACTGGGAGACCGGATGCAAGTGGATCAAGGGGCGCTAAAGCAATACGATCCGGCCCTGCTGCGCGAAGCCACCTTCGGCATCAGCCTGGAGCCCCCCGGTGGTTCCCCGACGGGACAACCTACCGGCCCGGCCATTCACGGCACTCTTTACCCGGCCGGAGATAATTCGAGTTACCCGGCCGACGACGATTCGAGCCATCGAATCTGAAAATAATCTTCTTTGTCTGAAACTTCGCCATTGCCCGCCCGTAGCTATCACAAGAAGGGCGAAAATATGGACGTAGCCGCCATCCTTACGGAGAACGTCAATTCCGGTGACATGTTGATGCTGATGGTGCACGGTGAAGACGGCGGCATGAAAACCGGCATCTTTGAATACACTCTGGGTGCCAAAGAAGACGGTCCCATCAAGAAAGATGGCAAGCTGGTGATGTCCACCATCACCGCGAAGTAATCCTGCCTGTAAACCCGCCAGCCTGACGCAGCTAAATTAATGCGTGCTATCAGGTGAGCCTGGCGGGTTTTGAACACCGTCCCGCCAGAACCTCATAACGTGACCTTTAAAAGGCTTATCGAGGTAGTCGGTATTAGCGGGCTTCTCATGCAAATAACGGTACCCGTGGGTTTCCATTTGTCGGGTCAGTTTGTTTTTCCGGCCACGCCCCGGGTCAACCAGAATCACTTCACACGCCGGGCTGGCGTGTTTCTGTATAAAGTCCGCTACCAGCTTGATGTGTTCGTCTTCGTACAGCAGATCGCTGCCAATAATGATGTCGAACAGGCCCAGATCGCAGGTTTCGTCTGCCCAGTCGATTCGCCGGAAGTTGATGGCGTCACCGTTATTGAGTTGCGCATTTCTCTCCAGAAAAAAACCCGCTTCAGGGTGGTAGTCGGTGGCGGTAATATCGTCGTGTCGTTGGTTTAGCAGCAGACTGGACAGCGCCATACCGCACCCCATCTCGAGGATTCTCTTTCCGGCTGTTTGATGGGTTGCCATGTAATGGGCAAGCACCAAGCCGGAGGGCCAGATCACACCAAAAAGTGGCCAGGTGGCGGATGAAATACCCAGATTGAGAGCAACGTCGTCTGGATCATCAAACTGTTGGTTGTCACGCAGCGTACAAACGTGAATATCCACGTTTTCGAACTCTATGGTTTGATACCGGATACGCACAGGTGTTTTCATTTAGGGTGCTTTCATTTTAGATTACGCTGAAGGAATCAGGCCCGCCAAACTGTGAAAATGACGACAGAAGCCCGTGCCTTCAGAGTATACCTGTGTTGTGCACTATCAATGATTTTATCGCGTCGCCAAATCCTCAAGAAACGCCTGAATTCGCTCGGCGTTGGTGCCAACGTCGCTCTTCCCTACTCTCGACGCGGAACGCATGTCTACCTGCACACCGTTTGGCGTTTCGGCCAGGCGGATGGCCACATCGTCTTTGAATCCGAACCAGAGAGTGGTTGCCGTTGCTTCAATAACGTTGTTGGTGGTGCCCGCAAGCTCCCAGCCCCGCGCCTTAATAACCGCTTTAACAGCCTCCCTGGCTTGGGTCATCGACATGTCTAGCACAACGGGCTTGAGTTGCGGGTACGCGGCCTTTTGCTGTCGCGCGGTATCTGCGCCCGGGTAGTCCACCTCGTTAGGGGCTTCTTTTCGGGCAGCCGCGAGCGCTGTGAAAGCGGGTGGGTTATTCATGTCGGTTGTGATGTCGTGAATGGGCGGCACCGTGTTGGCCCGTTGTTTCAGTTGCATGGGTACCGCAATCATCGCCACCACCGCCAGGCTTATCAGGGCTCCCACAAGTGCCGGGCGCCACCGGCGCAGTACGCCGCCAATAATCAGTGTTATAAGCCCCAACACGGCTGCACCAACTGCCATCTGGGCACCCTGTCGCAGCCACGTAAACGAGGTGCCCAGCTCGATCCACTCGGCTTTGTACGCTGGCCCCGCAGCGGCCATCAGCACCCCGGACACAATCAGTAAGATGACACCAAGCCAGGCGGTAATCAGCGGCCATTTGCCACCTCGGCGCGGCGTGTTTATTTTTGAGCGCATACGGATTCCTTTCGTTTGTCAGGCCTTACAACCTTGGCGATCAATCGTGGCATAAAAAGTTCCATAAACTCTTCAAGGGTACGAGTGCAAAGGTACGAGGCACCAGCTTAGCCCGATCACTCTGTGTTTGGTATGCTGTTAATACGCTGCGCGCTATGCGATATATTAAGCGTGTCACAGGAGAAACGTTATGGCTGGTGGATGGGCCCGAGATGGGGCTGTGCAAGATCAGATCGACGCGAGTGTGGAAGATGCCGTAGCTCAGGCCCGTAGCCGGTTGGGCAAGGGCGAAAGTGTGGAATTCTGCGAAGAGTGCGACCGCCCTATTCCAGAGGCACGCCGTAAAGCCATTCCCGGCGTTCGCCTGTGTGTCAGTTGCCAGACGAAACTGGAAAAGCAGGAAACCGCTGGGGGCGGCATGAACCGCCGGGGTAGTAAGGACAGCCAACTAAGATAGTTCGTTATGACAGCCAGCTACGATAGCCAGCTTAGTTAATAAGGGAGCCAGCATGAGTATTGAAAACGAACTGCGTTCAACCATTCAGAAACTTGTTCAGCCAGGCCGGGGCATTCTTGCGGCAGACGAAAGCAACCCCACCATCGCGAAACGCTTCAACGCCGTTGGTGTGGAATCCACGGAAGACAAACGCCGGGAATACCGCAGCCTGATCTTTTCAACGCCCGGGCTTGGGGACTTCGTCAGTGGTGTGATTCTTTTCGAAGAAACCCTTGGCCAGAACAGCCTCGATAACGGGCCAATGGCAAAACTGCTGGAAAGCCAGGGCATTGTTCCGGGCATTAAGGTCGATAAGGGTAAAAAACCCCTGATAAACGCCCCGGGAGACGAAATAACCTATGGCCTGGACGGCCTGGACGATCGACTAAAAACCTACAAAACCCAGGGCGCCCGTTTTGCCAAGTGGCGCTCTGTGTATAACATCTCCGACGCGCTGCCTTCACGCGCCGCAATAGAAGCGAACGCTGAGGTGCTGGCAAGATACGCGGCTCTATGTCAGGCCATAGGCATTGTGCCCATTGTCGAGCCTGAGGTGCTGATGGATGGCGATCACACCATTGAACGGTCGGCACACGTAAACGAGGCGGTGATTACGGAAGTTTTCAACGCTCTTGGCCGTCACCGCGTGCATCTGGAAACCATGATTCTGAAACCCAGCATGGTCACCCCCGGAAGCGGCTGTGCCAAGGCCTCTGCAGACGAAGTGGCCGAAGCCACGCTGCGGGTGTTACGCAGGGTTGTTCCGGCGGCCGTTCCGGGCATCAATTTCCTGTCGGGCGGACAAACACCCGAAGAAGCCACCCTCAATCTGAACGCGATGAACAGCCGGGGCCCTCAACCCTGGAGCCTGAGTTTTTCTTATGGGCGCGCCCTTCAGGAGCCGGCCCAAAAAGCCTGGGCAGGCAAACTGGACAACGGAAACGCTGTCCAGAACGCCATGTTAAAAAGAGCCAGGCTCAACGGCGCAGCCTGCTCCGGGGAATACAAAGCGGCTATGGAAGACTGATTTCCGTCGCTTTCAATCACTCTTAATCACTCTCAATCGCTGCCCGACACTCTCAGTCACAACCGGCGGTGCAGCCACCGTCGCCGTTGAAAGCGATGGTGCGCCCGCTCAAAGGAATGTGCACGGGGGCTTTTACCAAATCCTTAAACTGAGCGGTGCGTGTGCCCGGTTTCAGTTTGCCGCCAGACGTTGCCGGTTCATTGGCGTGTGACGCAATAACGCCTTTTGGATCGATCAGATCGTTGATCACGTAAGCCGCTTCCTTGGGCCCGGTGGTGTAGGTGTCACCAATATTCATCACCACCAGTTCAGCCTCGTAATGATCCTTCACGACCAGTTTTTGCTCGGCCGTAATGCCTGTATCTCCGGAAAGATAAACCACCAAACCATTGGTAAACGTCAGTACGTAACCCGTTGGCTGCCCAACATTCGCGCTGAGGCCCGCAGCCTTCAGATCGTCCGCCAGCGCGCCGGTCAGAAAAGACGGTGAAACGCCATTACTGTGATCCGCTTGCACTGTTGTAATGGCCACACCGCCGACAACCCGCTCGCCTCCGAAACGCACTAACAGAGAGTTGGCCGGATCGCCGCCGGCTGCTTCAAGTTTGGCCGCAAAAAAGGCTGGCATCTCGCTGCCGGTCACAATCTTTGCCTGCTTTTTCACTGCAACATCCACGGTGTTGGACTGCGGCAGAGTGATCACAGGAAATTCCGGCGCACCGCACGTACCCGCATTCGTTTCCTTGATACGGCGATCGCCCAAGTGATCTCCGTGCATGTGCGATACCAGCACCACATCAATATTGCCAAGCCGGGGATCGTCGGGGCCGGCGACGGTGCGGCCAGCATCGTAAAGTATGCGGATGCCATTGGGATCCTCAAACACCATGGCCCGGTCCAGAGCACAGAACTCGCCATCGTGACTTCCCAATGGCGTTATCTTTACATCACCCTCTGCGGCATTCGCACCAGACATCAGGCCCAGTGACAGGCATATCCCGCCAACGAGCCCTGCAACGGCTTTTGATTTCGATTGTTCAGACATAAGAGGTTCCTCCCTCATGGTGTTTGTGTTTCGAATCACCATTATTACGAACGCATGGCTGCTCCGTACCAGTGTAGTTCGCTATCAGGAGGGAAAAGACAGACACGCGAGCATCGGAGCCACCTCGCGAATTTTGCGGGCATCTGGCCAGATGGCCTCGGCCTCGGGAAAGCCCTGCCGCAGAAAGTTCAGCCATTGTTTAATTCGACCGGTCACGTACTTGTCTTCCAGCCAGCCCTGAAGCACGCAGGCGTACTCTTTCACCAAAGCCACGGCTTCGGGCCAGGTCATATCCTCAACCTGCTCCCCGTGCTGGCTGGCTTTGATCTGCCGCGCCAGATCCGGGCGTGCGATCAACCCCCGGCCGATCATGACGTCCTCACAACCGGAAACCTCGCGGCAGCGCCAGTAATCCGCCACGGTCCAGATCTCGCCGTTGGCGATCACTTTGGCCTTCACCGACTCCCGCGCCCTGGCGATCTCCTCCCAGTACGCCGGCGGTTTGTACCCGTCCACCTTGCTGCGAGCGTGAATAACGATCTCCTGGGCCCCGGCCGCCTCCAATGCGTGAGCACAGGCAACACCCATAGAACGATCGTCGTAACCCAGGCGCATCTTCGCTGTTACCGGAATACGTGCAGGAACCGCTCGGCGCACGGCGGCGGTAATGTCGTGCATCAGCTCCGGCTCACGCATCAGCACACAGCCGCCCTTGTGCTTGTTCACTGTTTTGGCGGGGCAGCCAAAATTGATATCCACTTGCGTAGCGCCCAGCTCCACCGCTTTGCGCCCGTGCAAACCCATCTGTTCGGGGTCTGATCCGAGAAACTGAACGGCCACCGGCGTACCGACGTGCGTCAGGGAGTGATTGTGCAATTCAGGCGCGTACTTATAGAAAACACGAGGCGGCAACATGCCGTGGGTCACGCGAATGAACTCGGTTACGCACCGGTCAATACCACCGACTTTGGTCAGAGTTTCACGGATAGGTGCATCGACTAGCCCTTCCATCGGGGCAAGGATGATTCGCATTAAGGCTCCAGAAGCTGAAGGAAGAACATCAGTGTGTAACTGATCAAAAATCAGGCGGAGCGGATTGTAAGGAATTTGGCGGGAAGTTGGTAGCCGGACACCCGTTACAGGCGTGTCCGGCCGGTTGCCATCAACTTACTTCTGTACGTCGAAACGATCAGCGTTCATAACCTTGGCCCAGGCAGCAACGAAGTCCTTCACGAACTTCTCCTGGTTGTCGTCTTGCGCATACACTTCAGCGTATGCGCGCAGGATGGAGTTCGAGCCGAACACCAGATCCACACGGCTTGCCGTCCACTTCATCTGGTCGCTCTTGCGGTCGCGAATCTCATAGAGATTATTGCCGGCAGGCTTCCAGGTGTTGTTCATGTCGGTCAGGTTCACGAAAAAGTCATTCGTCAACTGGCCTTCACGATTAGTGAACATACCGTGTTTGCTGCCGCCATGATTGGTGCCGAGCATACGCATGCCACCCACCAGAACGGTCATCTCCGGGGCCGTCAAACCCATCAGTTGGGCTCGGTCGAGCAACAGTTCTTCCGGCTTGACCGCATAATCTTGCTTCAGCCAGTTACGGAAGGCATCTGCCAAGGGTTCCAGCGGCTCGAAAGATTCGGCGTCGGTCATCTCGTCGGTGGCTTCGCCACGGCCCTTGAGGAAGGGAACACGCACGTTGTAGCCCGCAGCTTTTGCAGCCTGCTCGATACCGACACTGCCCGCCAGCACAATCACGTCTGCCACGCTGGCGCCTGTGTCAGCGGAAATTTGCTCGTACACTCCGAGCACCTTGGCAAGACGTGCAGGCTCATTGCCTTCCCAGTCTTTCTGTGGCGCGAGACGAATGCGGGCACCGTTTGCACCGCCGCGCATGTCCGAGCCGCGGTAGGTCCGCGCGCTATCCCAGGCGGTACTCACCATCTCGCCAACGCTCAGCCCACTTTCAGTAATCTTTACCTTGACCACTTCTTCGCAGTAGTCGGTGTTGCCAACTGGAATCGGGTCTTGCCAAATCAGATCGCCGGCCGGTACTTCCGGACCAATGTAGCGAGCTTTCGGCCCCAGATCACGGTGGGTCAACTTGAACCAGCCACGAGCGAAGGCGTTCCTGAAGTATTCAGGATCGGCCATGAACTTCTCACAGATGGCCCGGTACTTTGGGTCCATCTTCATGGCCATATCGGCGTCGGTCATGATCGGGTTTCGGCGAATGGAGGGATCGCTGGCATCAACGGGCTTAACCTCTTCCTCCATATTAATGGGTTCCCACTGCCAGGCACCGGCGGGGCTTTTCTTCAGCTCCCACTCATAGCCAAACAGCAGGTCGAAATAGCCCATGTCAAACTGGGTCGGGTGCGAGGTCCAGGCGCCTTCAATGCCCGAAGACACCGCGCTGCTGGCTTTACCATCTGAGTTGGGGTTGCTCCAACCCATGCCCTGGTCTTCCACGTCGGCCGCTTCAGGCACGGCGCCCAGAGCGTCAGCATCACCATTACCATGACACTTGCCAACTGTGTGTCCGCCAGCCGTCAGGGCTGCCGTTTCTTCATCGTCCATCGCCATGCGGGCAAAGGTCACTCGTATCTGCTCACCTGTTTTAAGCGGGTCCGGCTTACCGTTCACGCCTTCAGGGTTCACGTAGATCAAACCCATCTGAACAGCTGCCAGAGGGTTTTCCATGGTCTCAGGTTTATCGACGTCTTCGTAACGCTCGTCTGATGGCGCCAGCCACTCTTTCTCAGAACCCCAGTAGATGTCTTTCTCCGGGTGCCAGATGTCTTCACGGCCAAAGGAGAAACCATAGGAAGGCAAACCCATGGATTCATAGGCGACGGTACCGGCCAGTATAATCAGGTCAGCCCAGCTGATCTTGTTGCCATACTTTTTCTTGATCGGCCACAGCAAACGGCGGGCTTTATCGACGCTGACGTTGTCCGGCCAGGAACTGATCGGTGCAAACCGCTGATTGCCAGTGCCACCGCCGCCACGGCCATCGGCTAGTCGGTAGGTGCCCGCTGAGTGCCACGCCATGCGGATCATCAAACCGCCATAGTGACCCCAGTCTGCAGGCCACCAATCCTGGCTATCCGTCATCAAGGCGTGGAGATCTTTCTTGATAGCGCCAAAATCGAGGTTCTTGACTTCTTCGCGGTAATTGAAGTCGTCACCCAGCGGGTTGGTCTTGCGATCATGCTGATGCAGGATGTCGAGGTTCAGCCCTTCTGGCCACCAACTCATAACACTGCGATTTCCAGTAGAAGTAGCTCCGTGCATCACGGGGCATTTGCCGCCCGTATCATTGTTAGACATTGTATTCTCCTGTTTTTGCACCATTGCAAAAATTGACCTCTAAGAAATCAGGTTAGTTCCTCTATCCATACCAAAAACAATTAATTAAAAATAACGATGTGAGAGTTTTTGATTATCGGCGCCAAACAGGGTTAACGCGAGGATGGCTCAAAGCCTTTCGATGGAGGAGAACTTGCCGGAGGCATCAAACAGGATACGGAAACTGCCCCGCACACCGTTCTGGAGATAAAACCTGGAGAGAATACGGGCCGGGAAGCGGACGGAGCGCCCGTCCCGGGCCGTGGTATTAACATCGGTCGCAACGCCCTGATAAAGCTTTATCCACTCTTCAGGGCTGATGCTGATGTCCACAAAAATCTCTTGCATGGGCTTAGTTAGCCAGTTCCAGCAACAGACGGTTCAGGCGGGTTACGTAAGCACCCGGGTCTTTCAACTGCTCGCCGCTGGCCAGTGTAGCCTGGTCCAGAAGTACGGCAGAGAGCTCACCGAAGCGCTCATCGCCCTTTTCGCTTTCAAGGCGCTGAACCAGCGGGTGGTCCACGTTAATTTCAAAGATCGGTTTGCTGTCCGGAACCTTCTGGCCCGCCGCTTCCATGATCTTCTTCATCTGGGCACCCATATCAAAGTCGCCGGTTACCAGGCACGCTGGCGAATCGGTCAGACGATTGGTTACCCGCACTTCCTGGACCCGGTCTGTGAGGGCCGTTTTGATGCGCTCAAGCAGATCTTTGTGTTCTTCCGCGGCTTCTTCTTTGTGTTTCTTGTCTTCTTCGGTTTCCACTTCACCAAGATCAAGATCGCCACGGGCAACGTCTTGGAACGACTTGCCGCTGTACTCGTTCAGGTAACCCATCATCCACTCGTCAATGCGATCGGAGAAGATCAATACTTCGATGCCTTTCTTGCGGAAGACTTCCAGGTGCGGGCTGCTCTTGGCGGCCATGAAGTTATCGGCGGTGATGTAGTAGATCTTGCTCTGACCTTCTTTCATCCGCTCGATGTACTGATCCAGCGATACGTTTTGAGTACTCTCGCCTGTGTGGGTGGTCGCAAAGCGCAGCAGGCCGGCGATTTTCTCACGATTGCTGAAATCTTCCGCCGGGCCTTCTTTGAGAACGGTGCCGAACTCGCCCCAGAATTTCTGGTACTCGCCGTCATCTTTCTTGGCCAGCTTCGACAGCATATCCAGCGTGCGTTTGGTGAGCGCGGTGCGGATACTCTCCACGGTGGCGTCGTTCTGCAGGATCTCGCGGGAAATGTTTAGAGACAGATCGTTGGAGTCCACCACGCCTTTTGCAAAGCGCAGGTACAGCGGCAGGAACTGCTCTGCGTCGTCCATGATAAATACGCGCTGAACGTAAAGCTTCAGGCCACGGGGGGCATCACGGTTGTACATGTCGAAGGGTGCGCGAGCCGGAATGTACAGCAGGCTGGTGTAATCCAGTTTGCCTTCCACCTTGTTGTGGGACCAGATCAGCGGGTCTTCAAAATCGTGTGCAATGTGTTTGTAAAACTCTTTGTATTCCTCGTCTTTGATTTCTGTGCGGGGCAGAGTCCAGAGCGCGGTTGCGTCGTTAACGGTTTCGTCTTTGCTCTCTTTGGCTTCTTCGCCCTCTTCAGAGACCTCGGATTTCATGATCACCGGGAAGGAGATGTGGTCCGAGTACTTTTTCACCAGGTTGCGCAGGCGGGAG
>LAZR01000900.1_pt1 | contig 20374 bp, 21 predicted proteins | sample 329461 | NCBI WGS metagenome assembly LAZR01 (sample SAMN03002196, study PRJNA259156) | marine sediment metagenome | biome: sea floor; feature: Hydrothermal impacted sediments; material: marine sediment; isolation source: Loki non-amplified sample from Loki's castle hydrothermal vent sediment ...
TAATTAAAAAATAATTAAAAAACGAGCCAAATTTGGCTCGTTTTTGTTTTAAACGTCAATAGATATAACTATTTAATACGCTTTATCTACACGCACTGTGTTGTCGTTCAAGTACACTAATCTTACGTTATCGCCTTTGCTAAAACGCATTGATTGGTCCTGATCTTGAACAACCATAAACTGGTCGCCATTTTCAACTTGTATTAATAACTCTACAAAGTGATTTTGCTGATAATGGCTTTGCTGCTGCCTATTATGTGCAACACTGCCGCCAATTACCGAGCCCAATATTGTTGCTACTGTGCGGCCGCTACCGCCACCAAATTGGTTGCCTACTACACCACCGAGTAATGCGCCACCGAAGGTTTTCCAGCCGTTGTTTTTGTCTTGAATGATTTCTTGCTCGGTAATATTGCGTACCGATTTTACGTCACCAAATAAAACTTGCTGCACAGGGACTGCTTTATTGCGCTCGTATTTAGCAAACGTAGGCGCGCTTATTGTAAGTAAAGCGCACATAATTACAGTAATTGCTTTCATAACTTGCTCCTTTTATACCAACCTTCATAAATCTTTGATCAATTTAACGAATTAAATTGCGCTATAACGTCGTTAAAAATTTTTTATTTAGAACAACTAGATACAAAAATTTTTGCCTAGCTCTAGCGTAATTTTCCTATCGTTAAATAGACTCCATATATAAGCAGATTAGTATTAGCTACCAGCCAAAGGTTGATTTTTCTTTAGTTTTACGAATTTCAGTTTCGTCTGCCCACTCAACTAGGCCGCTTTCCATATCCATTAAACGCATTGTAAATTTATAGTATACGTCTGATTTATCGGCATTTGATTTAACGATACTTGATAAGTTTCCATATAACATATATTGCGCGCCAATTTGTTTACCAAATGCAACGGCTGTTGCAGGGTTAACAAGGGCATCTTCGTTTTGAAACGTTAATTGCTCACGTACTGACTCAACACGGGTCATATCTACAAAACGAAACTTACCGCTGCGTAGCATTTGTGTTGAGATTGAATCGGTGATTGATTCTGTATCAATGTGCTCGCTGGTTTTATTTTTAATACGCTCAACAAATACTACAGGGCGTTTATTGGCGGTCATTGTGCCAACAACAGGTGAGCTGAGTAATGAGTCGGTCATTTGGCTCGCTACTTTTTGTAAGTCGGTAGAACCAAAATTAATATCTGTAGTTTCTACTGCTTGTGCATCGCCATAACTTACTACGGCTTTATTAGCACAGCCACTTAACACTAAAGCGCTCAAGCCAACTAGAGCGTAAGTTGATACTGTTTTAAATTTGTTACTGATGATCATAGTTGTTTCCTTTAATCTTTAAATTCTTGTGATTCGGTAGACACTTCTCTTACTGCTAAAGAAAAGGTAACCGCATCAGAGCTAGGTGCTAAGCCCGGTAATTGTGTTTTTGCAAAACCAAATAAGGTGAGTGCTTGCCAAGGTGAATGGTTGCCTTTAATTACAAAGCCGTCTTTATCAAACCAATTAAACTGATACTGCAAATATTGTGATTTTTTATATTGGCTTGAGAGTGTCACTACTACATCGGTTAACTGGTTGGTTTGACGTGTTTTCACATCAGTAATGGCCAGCTTTTTACCAAGCTCTGGGTTATCTACACGTAATTGCTCATTAAACTGGTTTTTATTTTGTTCAACAGAAATACCCGATGTAACCGGTTTGCTGGAACATGCACTGAGCATTAAGACTGCTAATAATGGCGCTATGTATTTCATGATGGCTCCTAAAGTTGAACTACGTGGTAATTAAAGTAGTTATTAACGGAGGTTAAGTAAATTAACGTTAACCCTTGCTTACTAACGGTAAAATTTATAGGTGCTTGTGTGCCTATATGCAGAGAATGCTCACCTGTATTTAGGCTTTGCCTTGCAACACTTATTTGATTTGGAAGCGTAAGCCAGCTACGTGTATCAGCTTGCTCAGACGCCAAATTATAAATATTAGCAAGTATGTTACCTACATCACCGGCACTGCGAGCAAGCTCTGCACGCACTTTTTCTTTAGCTACTAACCTAAGCACTTGGCGAGCTACTTTTGCAGGTATTTGATCCTCTAATGTTTTCGCTGCAAGTGCTTCAATGTGTACTAATGGGCTCAGCTCTAAGCTTTGTGCATCTATGTTTATATTATTAAGGCGGCGCACATAGGCATTATCTTTATATACTGGCATTGCAAGGCTGTAAAAGCGTGCATCGCCGCGTGATGAATAAATTGGTAAGCGCAGTTTAAATTCATCTTGTTTTGGTACTAAGCCTTGTTCAAATAAAACAATTACTTCGCCTTGTGTTGCAGAAATAGTGGGTGCATCACTAAAACGTTTTTTAAATTCACTTAGATCTTGGTCAAACCCTTGTTTTTTAGCTAGGCGCATTACGTCCTGCTGTAAATAAATATTGTTAGGTTGTATAGCCAGTGCTTTTTTATAATCAATATAAGCATCGTCATACTGCTTAGCACTTTGGTAAAGCAAAGCAGATAAATAAAATGTATAGGCATTTTGAAAGCCATTTTTTACATCTCTGGTTACATTGCCCATGCTAGGGTAGTGCTGCTGCGCTTCTTTAACGGTTGAGTCGCCATCTGTTTTATTTTCGCTTAGTGCATCAACTTGTACTTTATTAGCACGGCGAATTTCGACCAAAGCGCCTTCTACATCGTTTTTATACACGTAGTTAAGTGCTTTATAACTATGAAGCATACTCATTTCGTAAGCCGGTGGTACATAAGTAATGGCTGAGTCGTTAGTAAATAACGCATTGCTTTGTTCAAGCCCCGCACTTACTTGTATTTTGGCGGCTTCGCGTTTTTTTTGCATTTGCGTGTACACGTTCTCAAATTTACTTTGTGCCTCTTGTGGCGTATTGGCTAAGTCGTTTAAACGAGCTTGCTCAAGTTGGTTGAGTAAGTAGCTGCTGTGCATGGTGCTATTATTGGCAATAAGGGATCGTGCTTCTTCGATGTTATTTTTCTCGATCGCATTTCTTATTGGTGTCATTTGCGTGGCATAGTCATTAAATAGGTCATTAAAGCCCATTGTGCTACACCCACTTAAAATACAACAAAAGCTTAAAATTATACTTAGGCGCACTGCGCACTCCTCTTAATTTACTTGCATACATTAACATATTATTTTTATTTGAATGTGTGAAATATTGTAAAAAATCGTAGAGTAAAACTGCCTGTCAATAAGGAAATATAAAATGACATTGGTGAACAAAGCGTGAACTTTTCTTGTTAAGTGAAATGCTTATACAGATGAGGTGGTCTATTAAATACAACACTCCCTTTGCACAGTTGTATCAATCCTGTTTAAATGTGTCGCTCAGTAAAGCGTTTGTAGGCTTTTATAGTTACACTTTAAGCTTAGAGGGTTAATTAGATTATTAATTTAAACAATGCTGTGACTCGTTTTTGATTGCTAAGGAATTTTTTTGAAAGCTACATTGTATACAATTATTGCCTTAATCGCGTTTGCCGCAAACTCTCTTTTTTGCAGAATGGCTTTAGCCGAAGGCTATATAGATGCTTGGAATTTTACTGTTATTCGTTTACTAAGCGGAGCTGCATGTTTGGGCATTATAATGGCTATTTATACCCATAATTTAAAACGAAAAGGTACATTTAACCCCGCTATTTTAAGTGATAAAGGAAGCTGGCGAAGCAGTATTAGTCTTCTTATTTACGCGCTTTGTTTTTCGATTGCATACCTTGAGCTAGATACAGGAACCGGTGCACTTATTTTGTTTTCAGCCGTGCAACTCACTATGATTGGCTGGGGTATATATCAAAAAGAGCAGTTGAGTGTGCTTCAGTGGTGCGCGTTTATAGTGGCGCTAGGCGGCTTTGTATATTTAATGCTGCCATCTGCTGCTGTACCTTCGTTATTAGGTGCATCACTTATGGCACTCAGTGGTGTGGCATGGGGTATTTACAGTATTCGCGGTAAAGTGTGTGTATCGCCACTGCGTACAACTGGGTTTAACTTTATAAGAAGCTTAGTTGCTATCCCTATTTTATTACTTGTTGGTATGAGTTATTTAAAAAATATGACTATTGAAGGAGTGTTACTTGCATGTGCTTCAGGTGCAATAGCTTCTGGGATTGGTTACAGTGTTTGGTATGTGGCAATGCCGCTGCTTAAAAGCACCCAGGCGGCTGTTGTGCAGCTTTGTGTGCCGGTACTTGCAGCCATTGCCGGGGTTTTGTTTTTATCAGAGCAGGTAACAATGGAGTTTATAGTTGCAAGCTCCTTAATATTAGGCGCTGTGCTGGTATTTATTTTAAATAAAAAGAAGGCTTAATATTATTTAAGTTAACCTTCTTTTATGGTGGACTCACGTTTGTTACAAAGCGTTTATAAATAGCAGGTAAGTTATCAAGTATTGCCTGCTTACCCTGTAGTTCACTATTTTTTATGCATTCAAAAAGTACTTGCTCGCTAAGCGTATTCACTAACAATTGTGATTGCTTGATATGGCTTATATGCCAAAGCTCTGGTGCGACGCCGCCTAAATCATGTTGGTAAGGGCGATAAAAACCAAATTTAACCAAGTGAGTATCAAGCCAATTACTTAAAGGCGCAAACGGCCCATCCTGCAGGTATTCACCAGGTGTTAGCTGTAGTTTATAATCATCACTTACTGCAGCTTTATCAAACACGTCTAAATCGGTGCCTAAATGGTGCCTGCTAGCCCCAGGTAGTGCAGAGTAGAGCATTATTGCTATGCATTTATCTACATCATCTAATTTAGTTAAATCGACAATCTCTTGTTGTTTATTAAAAACAGGTCGAATACCTAAAAATTTATTATTCCAAATAATTGATTGACGATTAAAGTCGCGAAAACTTGAGGCAATAGTAAGCTCAAATCCCGCTTTTTGTGCTGCACTTTGCAGCGCTAAAAAATCGCTAATAATAGCGCTGTGCAAGCGATGGTTTTGTATATCAGTTAAATGTGTATCACTTTGACCTGTAATACACAGTACTGATGTGGGTTGAGTGACATCCATTATGCTAAAAGTTGCTCTAGTATTTGCTCGTAAATGTCGGTAAGGGCTATTAAATCATCGGTACTTACGCATTCATCTACTTTATGGATTACTTTAGCGCCAGTTTGAGCAATAAAGCGACCGTCAGATGTACCACCCGTGGTTTCTAGATTCGTGGTTAAACCGGTTACTGATTTAATCGCTTTAACTGTGGCATCAACAAGCGGGCCGTGCTCGGTAATAAAAGGTAAGCCATTTACTATCCAGCTTAATTCATAATTTAAGTCATGCTTTTGTAGAATGTCATTTACACGTTGCTGTAATTGCTCATACGTTACTTGCGTGCTAAATCTAAAGTTAAACTGTACTTCGAGTTCACCCGGAATAACATTACCCGCCCCCGTGCCACCATTAATATTAGAAATTTGAAAGCTGGTGGCGGGGAAGTATTCGTTGCCGTTATCCCACACCGTTTGGCTAAGTTCAGTAAGTGCTGGCGTCGCTAAGTGAATTGGGTTTTGTGCTAAATGCGGGTAGGCCACATGACCTTGTATACCCTTAACGGTTAAAAAAGCGGTAAGTGAACCTCTGCGACCATTTTTAACCACATCACCGAGTACATCGCGTGATGAGGGCTCGCCTACAAGACACATATCAATTTTTTCACCGCGTGCTTCTAATGTATCAATTACGCGAGTAGTCCCATTTACAAACGGTCCTTCTTCGTCTGAGGTGATTAAAAAAGAAATTGAACCTTTATGATCTGGATGTTTAGTAACAAAGCGCTCAGTTGCTACAAGCATTGCAGCTAATGAGCCTTTCATATCGGCAGCACCACGCCCATGTAATAGGCCATCTTTTATTAATCCTGAAAACGGCGGATGTTGCCAATTTTGTTCAGGACCGGTTGGTACAACATCAGTGTGACCTGCAAAACAAAAATGTGGCGATTGTGTGCCTTTTCGAGCCCAAGTATTAAGTGTGTCGGTAAAAAATAATGACTCTATATTAAAGCCAATCGCAGCAAGGCGATCGTTCATCATTTGTTGGCAGCCAGCATCTTCGGGCGTTACCGATTCACGTTGGATTAGCGCTTGGGCGAGTTTAATTACATCATTAGTCATTATTAAAAATCTCGTCGTATTGGGCTGCTTTAAAACCTAAATGGTAAGTGCCATTGTTTACCAGTACTGGGCGTTTGATCATTGCAGGTTGTTCAACTAACAATGGGATAGCACTTTCTTTAGTCAAACTCTGTTTTTGCTCATCAGTTAGTGCGCGATAAGTTGTGCCACGTTTATTGACGAGTTGCTCCCAATCGAGCTTATTTGCAAAATCACTCACCATTTTCTCGTTTACGCCATCTTTGCGGTAATCATGAAAAGTGAATTCTATATTGTTGTCGGTTAAATATTTTTTAGCTTTTTTTATCGTATCGCAGTTGCTAATACCGTATAGAGTGATCATAAATCTAGTTCTTCTTAATAATAGTTAATAGGGTGTCTTCGCCCGCATTTACATGCGAATGTGAGTAATGAAATGTGCCAAGATTATGGCCGTTTAGTAAAATTAAACTAGCAAGCATTGGAGTATCAAGTTCTCGTAAATCAAAATAAGCAAGGCGTTGACCTTTGCATATTTTGCTACCATTGAGTTGCGCAATATGGGTATGCGTAATTGATTGCGAATCAGGGATAGTTAAGTTAATCAAGGCTTTTAGACCATTATTAGCTTGTAGAATAAACTCAGTACCTGCATTTTTTACTTGTAATAAAGTTCCATCAAACGGTGCTAAAATTTTATGACTTGTTAGTTGCACCATAATACCAGGGCCCAGAGTGCCAAAACGAAAAAAAGGTTCTGGGTGCTCTTTCAGTTCAATTACTTTACCTGTAAATGGGCTGGTAATATTTATTGCGTTAAGAGGCGTTTTATTTTGAGCTAAATAGTCAATTTTTTGAGCTTTCATAAGTTAATTTACCACCACGTTATAACCCTCTTTTCTTAAAGCTGAAATAGCATTATCTGCGGTGTGTTTTTTTATGAGAATATAATCAGTATCGTAGGTTGAGATTGAAAAGATAGAAATTTTAGCTCGCGCTAATACGCCTGAAATATTAGCCATAATTCCGGTTAACGAAAAGCCAAGTGGACCTACAACCTCTAAAGCCTGCCAGTCTGGTTCGGTATCCAGGCTTTTTACTTCAAAATCGCTTGGGCATACAATTGAAAGTTCATCATGGGTTTTAGAAATAAAAAATAAAGATTGCTTTAAAAGTGCCGCAGGTATGTCGGCATCTACATCTAAACTATGTATAGATAAAATTGTGCTGTGTAATTGTAATGTTTGTTTTGACATTAAACGCCTGCGATACAGCATTATTGATAGCTTAATAGTATAGATTATTGCCTTCAAGTTAAAGGTGTAACCGAGACTAAAATAGGCATTTGGGAGTAGGTTTTAATAGAGATTACAAACTTACCCACAATTTCTGTGGATAAGTATGGGGGTTGCAGGGTATAAATAGCCTAACTAGTTAATTATTAAATAAATAATAGCTAGGCTATAAAAAATACACGTTGCGTTTATTGAGTAATTTGCGCTTCTGCTTCTGCTTGTGCTGCCTGAATTGCAGTTAAAGCTATTGTATACACAATATCATCAACTAATGCACCACGGCTTAAATCGTTTACAGGTTTGCGCATACCTTGCAGCATAGGGCCAATACTTATTAAGTCGGCACTTCTCTGCACTGCTTTATATGTAGTATTACCCGTATTTAAATCTGGGAATATAAATACAGTCGCTTTACCGGCTACAGGGCTGTTAGGTGCTTTTTTAAGAGCTACGTTTTCGATTATAGCGGCATCGTATTGTAGTGGACCGTCGATAATTAAATCAGGACGTTTTTGTTTTGCAATTTTTGTGGCTTCACGTACTTTTTCAACATCGGCACCGGTACCAGAAGTGCCCGTGCTGTAGCTGATCATGGCAACACGTGGCTCTATACCAAATGCAGCTGCAGAGTCGGCAGATTGAATCGCTATATCTGCAAGCTGTTCAGCATTAGGGTCTGGGTTAATCGCACAGTCACCGTAAACTAACACTTGGTCAGGTAGTAGCATAAAAAATACAGATGATACTAGCGATGACCCTGGCGCTGTCTTAATTAATTGCAGTGGTGGGCGAATTGTATTTGCCGTAGTGTTTACCGCGCCCGATACTAAACCGTCCACTTTACCTTGCTCAAGCATCATTGTACCCAATACGACGTTATCTTGTAGTTGCTCTTGTGCTACTACGGCAGTTAGGCCTTTGCTTTTACGAATTTCGACCATAGGCGCAATATAATCATTAATAATACTTTTTGGCTCGATAATAGTTACATGTTCGTTTAGCTCAATACCTTGCTGTTGCGCAATACGCATTATTTCTTCGCGATCGCCCAGTAATATAGTTTTAGCAATCCCACGTTGACCACAAATAGCAGCCGCTTTAATTGTACGAGGTTCATTGCCTTCTGGCAGAACAACTGTTTTACCTGCTTTACGCGCTTTAGTGGTAAGTAAGTAACGAAATGCGGGCGGTGATAACTTGCGAGTTTTACCTACACTTTTAGCTAGAGTATCTAGCCAGCTTGAATTGATATGCTCTGCGTTGTGATCTTTTACTTTTTCAATACGTTGGTCATCATCATTTGGTACTTCCATATTAAAGTTATGCAGTAATAATGATGTACGCCATGTGTCGGCATCGGTTGCAAGTATTGGTAAACCGGTTTGCATGGCTTGCTCACACAAGGCCATTATACGCGGTTCTGGTTCAAAACCACCGGTAAGCAATATGGCGCCAAGTTTGGTGCCATTCATAGCTGATAAACACGCAGCAACAAGTATGTCAGAGCGATCGCCCGGTGTTACTAATAAAGCGCCTGGCGTAAAATAGTTTAAAATATTAGAAACCGTACGAGCACAAAAAGTAATACGTCGCAGGCGACGATGAAGCATATCGCCTTCGTTAATTATTGTTGCTTTTAAATACGCACTTAAGTCTTTTACGCGCGGCGCTACCAAGTCAAAATCCCACGGGATTGCGCCAAGTAACATGAACGGATTATTTTTAAAAATAGGCAGGGAGGCTAAACGATTTAACTCGTTTTCAAGCTCTTCAGGTTTGTATGAGTCTACTAAATCGGCGCGTGCACGACCTTCTTCATCAAGTGGCGCGTTTACTTTATTAAAAATACAGCCCAGTACGCGAGGATGATCGATACCACCGTAGTTACCTGCTGCAATTTCAAGGCGGTCTTCTATTTGAGTAATGGTGTAATTACCAGGGGTAAGTACAAATACAATTTCGGCGCCGAGTGTTTGCGCAATTTCGCGGTTTACACGCCCAGCATAAGGTTGGCGACGAGTAGGTACCATACCTTCAATAATAGCGACTTCGTCGTCGTTTATTTTACTTTCAAAGCGTTCAACAATTTCCTCTAGTAGATCATCACCTTTACCGTCGCCAATCATTTGCTCTGCATAATCAAGTGCAAAAGGCATTGGTGGGTTAATAGGTGAGCCTTGAGTGACTATTTGTGTTGATTTTTCAGGGCCTGTTTCACCTGAACGTGGCTGAGCGATGGGTTTAAAAAAGTTAACTTTAACTGTTTTTTGTTCAAGTGCACGCACTAAACCAACTGATACCGACGTTAAACCAACACCGGTAGAAACAGGAATTAACATAATACGACGTGCCATATTAAAGCTCCTTCACGATATTTGCAGCATCAAGGGCAATGACCCATTCTTCATTAGTTGGCATTACAACTGCTTTGACGTGTGAATTTTTACAGCTAATAACACCGCCTTGACCAAAGCGCGCATTAAGGTTGGCTTGCGGATTACACTTAATGCCTAAAAAGGCAAGTTGTGTAATTACTTTTTCACGAATAATATCTGAGTTTTCACCAATACCACCCGTAAAAATCACAGCATCAAGGCGCTGTAATGGGACCATATACGCTGCAATTTGTTTTGAAAGGCGGTAGCAAAACATGTCAATTGCGAGTATCGCTTTTTTATTCCCGGCTATAGCGGCTTCTTCAATAGTACGGCAATCGTTAGAAAGCTCGCTAATACCTAACAAGCCACTTTTTTGGTTTAGTAGGTTATCTATTTGCTGGGCTGTGTAATCAAGTTGGGTGGTTAAAAAGTTAAATAAACCAGGGTCAATATCGCCGCTACGTGTGCCCATTATCAGCCCCTCTAGAGGCGTTAGTCCCATGCTGGTATCAACACTCTTACCATTTTTAATCGCGCATACAGAACAACCGTTGCCTAAGTGGGCACTAATAAAATTGCTTTGCTCGATAGGTTGCTCTAGTAACTTTGCTGTTTGCTCTGCAACATAAAAATGACTTGTGCCATGAAAACCATAACGCCTAACACCAAACTCGGTGTACAACTTATATGGAAGAGCGTAAAGAAAGGCAACTTCGCTCATAGTTTGATGAAATGCAGTATCAAACACCGCGACTTGTGGCAAACCTTTAAACGATGCCTGCGCCGATGATATACCTAGTAAATTAGCGTGCCCATGAAGCGGCGCAAGCGTTGCTGACTGCGTAATGCCTGCAATTACTTTTTCGTCAATCAATACAGATTGCGTAAAGTGCTCGCCGCCATGCACAACACGATGGCCTACTGCGATAAGTTGCTCATCAAGTTTGTGATCTTTTATTAAGCTTACAAGCGTATTTATAGCCTCAGCATGTGCTTGGTTAGCCACTAAGTCGATAACTGTTTTAGCACCATTAAATTTGTATTTAATAGAGGGTGCTTTGGCGCCTAAGCGCTCAGCAAGGCCTGAGATAATTTCGTGACCGTCGTTTGCATCAATAATGGCAAACTTTAAACTAGAGCTACCACAGTTTAAAACTAAAACATGTTGGGCTTTAGGGGAGGTTGTTGGCATAGATTCAATATCCATAAACAAATTTAGTAAGTAAACGTTAATACGTAATCGTTACACTTACGGTATTAAATAAAGCTAAAACAATTGAATGTTCAATTGCAAAGTAGTTAACGCAATGTTAAATACTTTACCTTATTTAAGATGTTTAAGTTAGGATAGTTCGCCATTAAAGGGTAAATTTAAGCTCTTTTACTGAGAAAGTGTAACTCCTTCATTTTGTGTTACACTTTGGGTATAGCTCGTTTTTCTATTGTATTTAAAAGCAGTATCTGTGAGGAGTCATGATGCAAAAAAGTGTGATGTCACAACTACAAACAGGCCGTTTGTATGGTAAAAAATGGCCAATGCGCAAAGAGCTTGCGCCTTTGTTTTTAGAGTTTAGAGTGATCAGAGCGACTGAGCTTGCCATTACAGTAATGCCAATCTTAGCCATGCTAACATTGTTTTTTCAGCTAAATTACTTAGGCTCTGATTTTTTACCACAAGCCATTGCGAGTGCGTTATTTTTTATATCTCTACCATTACAAGGTCTATTTTGGTTAGGTAAGCGAGCGCAAACGCCTTTAGAGCCTGCGATGCAAAAATGGTATAACGAGCTGTACACTAAAATGGCAGCTAATGGATATCAAGCGCAGTTAAGTGAAAACAAGCCCCGTTATATGGAGCTTGCCAATTTACTTAAAGATATGTTTGAAAAAATGGACAGGGCATTTACTAAAGAGCAGTTTTAGAGAGTTATACCATTATCTATTTTGGTAAACTGAGTAATATAAAATGATAAGGTGACAGTGTGTTCTCCTTTTTCTTCGAGTGCAGTCCAGTGCTCGGGTCTAAATTTCCATGCAAATGGTGTCATCATTATTAAGTTTTTAATATCAGTAAAGCTAAGTGCTACATGCTCTGTTAAAAGGATCTGTTCCGATTTTTGAAACCCTTTTGGAGTGGATATTTCAGTATGTTCGTTTACTTCTGAATATATATACGATTTTAGCTCTTTTAAATGACAAGGGCCTGGGCTTGCAACCACTAATGTTGCGTTTTGATTTGCAAGGCGTTCGAGCTCTTGCTCAAACAAAGGTGCAAATACGCTAACAAGTACATCGGCAAATTGGCTTTTAAAGGGCGCTTGGCTGATTGATGCCACACTAAAATGGCAATTAAGGTAGCGCTTTGCTGCATATTTAACCGCTGATTTTGAAATATCGACACCATATACTATAGCATTTGTTTTACTTGCTATTGCTTGGGTATAAAATCCTTCGCCGCATCCTAAGTCAATTACTGTATTTGCACTTATATTACTAACTATGTCGCTAAGATTTCGTTGCAAGAAGCCATAATAACCACGCTCTAAAAATGCGCGTCTGGCTTGTACCATTTCAAGTGAGTCACCCGGTTGTTTTGAGTTTTTTTGTTGCACAGGCAGTAAATTAACATAACCTTCTTTGGCAAAATCAAAGCTATGGTTATTAGCACAACGAAGTGTTGAATCAGCTTTTAAAAGTGCTAGGGTACACAACGGGCATTGATATTGTAGACTCATGAGCCTAGGTAGTCCTTATCGTAAAAAGTTTTTACCCAATGCGGGCGATAGGTGATCATAATTGTTATAGCCATGCCGTTGAGCATTGCTTCAGGAAACCAGATTATGGCACTTAGATAAACGTAGTTATCTGCAAGTTCTTGCCAATTGTATTGCCCTATAGCTAAGTAAAATAAAGCACCTAGGCTTATTTTTATACAGGCTATAAATCCCGCGGTTATAAACGCACAAACAAATATATAAACAAAAAAATGACGAGGTAAATATTGGTAACTAATTATAAAGCCAAGATAGCTCAATAAAATAGGAATAAACGCACCAATAAGCAGTTGTACTGGTAACAGCTCAAGTTCAATTTGACCAAAGGCAGTCAGTAGTGCTGTGGCAAGTAGGCTACTTAAAATAGTCAATCGCCAGCCTAAAATTAATGTCGCGGCCGTAACACCTAGTATGTGCAAATCAAGGCCCGTTAAAATTCCTGCCTTTATTCGCCAAAGCATTGCAAACACTAACGCACACGCAAGCACGCCAGTTTGACGGACTGGCGTATTAAGTAATGTTTTATATGTTTTTTTATCAAAGCTTAAAATAGCAATGATAATTACAAGGGACCAAAGCAGTCCCTGCATTGTTAGGCTGAGCATAATAATTACTTAAATGTTGACCATATAGGGGCATGGTCTGACGGTTTTTCAATACCGCGAAGTTCGTAATCAATACCGGTATCTATGCAACGTGCTGCAAGTTCATTGGTTGCAAGGACGACATCTATGCGAAGCCCTCGATTATCTACAAACCCTTTAGAGCGATAGTCAAACCACGAGTATTGATCGTCTATTTCGGGGTTTTGCTCTCTAAAGGTGTCTTTAAAACCCCAATTAAGTAGTGTTGCAAGCCATTCACGCTCTACCGGTTGGAAAGAACATTTACCTGTTTTTAACCAACGTTTAGCATTTACTTCGCCAATACCAATATCTAAATCGGTGGGTGATATGTTGATATCACCCATGACAATTACATCTTGATCGGGTGTGTGGTTGGTTTCAAGGTGTGTCATTAAATCTTTATAAAATTGACGTTTATAAGGGAATTTAGTTTCGTGATTAATATTATCACCTTGTGGGAAATAGCCATTCATGACAGTAAGGTCGCGACCGTTTTCTTGTTCAATAGTGACGCTTATCATGCGTTTTTGCGATTCATCTGTATCGGTGGCAAAACCTTTTAAGACCGATTTAGGCTCTTTTTTGCATAACATAGCTACGCCATAATGCGCTTTTTGACCATGAAAGTAGACGTGATATCCCATTTTTTGTACATCTTCTAATGGGAATGCTTCGTCGTGAACTTTAATCTCTTGCAAGCCAATAACGTCTGGTTGATGTTTGTCGATAATTGCTTGTAATTGGTGAAGACGAGCACGCAGACCATTGATATTGAAAGAAATCACTTTCATAAAATTTACCTTAAAATTGGTTCTATTTAATAGCTTAAATTGTATCAGTAAATACGCGTACATAACATGACTGAATTGAGATAATAGCTGCGTAAATGTTGATCAAATGATGGGTAAAGTTTAAACATTGTGAATACAATATGAATTATTTAAATAAATAAAAAATTCAATTGAACTTAACTTTATTGAATATATAATGCGCGAAATTCACTTGTTTAGCTCGTTCAAATAGGATCTCTCATGAAAACACAACTACTTTTAGCCACTGCTTTACTAGCATCTGCAACTGCGTCAGCACAAAGCAATACTTACTTTAGCCAAGATAACAAAATTGAGTCTAAGTTATGCGTACTAAGTGCAAACGAAGGCTTTAGCGTTGCTCGTAAAGAAGCTGCCCAGCACGGTGTTTACCTATCTCGTTTTTCTAAAAGCATTTTATGTAATGGCGAAGATATTCGTGATATTGCTAAAAAAACGACATTAAGCAACGCATCAGTTGAGAAAGTAGAAGTATTTGCAAAAGACGCTCAACAAGAAACTCAACTATGTATGACGGCTTTAAAACAAGGTTTAGCACCTGTTCGTCAAAAAATTGGTAACCTAAACTCATTAAAATGTAATGGTCAAAACGTTACTGAGTTTGTTAAGCGCTACCAAAACGCAGCAATCTAATTATTAGCTTAACGATATAAGTAAAATTGAAATACCTGGTTTTTACCGGGTATTTTTTTGCAAAAATTACAAGGTAGTTTGCAAAGCTTGCAAGTTTAACTTATTGAAACTGCTTAATAAATATACCGAATGAGATTAAGCTATTGATTATTATAAGTTAACTATTATTGGCATTAGATTTGTATTAGTTAAAGTGACATTTAATTAATTACGAAGGATACGTCTTATGAAAAAGTTAACATTAGCAGCCACTATTTTAGCATCATTAAGCCTAGCGGCTTGTTCATCTAATCAAGGTCTTGAAAGAATAGACAGTGACTTTGCAAGTTTAGATAATGATAGCGATGGCTACATCTCAAAAGTTGAAGCTGATGACGATAGTATTTGGGGTCACTTTTCAAATATTGATACCAATATGGATAACGAAATTAGCCGCAAAGAATTTAACACTTACATGAAGCTAAACAATGGTAAAGTAGCCACTGATTCTGAAGTAAGTGAGTCGGCATTTAAAGCTGAAATTGCAAAATTCGATAAAATTGAAAGCAGCTTTGCAAGTCTAGATAACGACAGTAATGGCTATATCTCGGTAGTTGAAGGTAACGATGATGATATTTCAAATCATTTTGGTTACATGGATAAAAACCAAGATAAGCGCATCAGTAAAAGCGAGTTTATGGGTTACATTAAAAAATACGGTAACGCAGTAGCTGAAGATGATGCATTAGAAGCCATTAAACACAGTTAATAGTTGTCATTTTAATAAGCAACAAAGAAGCCAGTGCTAGTCACTGGCTTTTTTGTGTTTTAAATTTAGTTATTTGATAGATATATTTTCCTAGTTTGGTGTTGTTCTGTCATAATAGATGGCTGTGTATTTTTATTTGTTAAGAGTGTGTATGGCGGGTCGACGAATTAGTGATGAACAACTAGTTGAGATCATTGAAGCAGCTATTTTTGTTGCAGATAAGCCTGTTAGTAAACGCCACCTTAAAGACATCGTATTAATAGATTTAGCTATTTCTATGGCACGAATAAATGACGCAATAGATACAATACAAGAACATTTTCAAACTCGTGGTATTCGCTTAGTTGAGGTTGGTAGTGGGTATCGGTTTCAGGCATGCAGTAGTTTAAGCCCTTGGTTAAATAACTTGTGGCAAGAACGTGCACCAAAATACTCGCGTGCTTTACTGGAAACATTATCACTTATTGCATACAGGCAGCCCATTACACGCGGCGAAATTGAGCAAGTAAGAGGTGTTACTACGGGTTCGAATATTATTAAAACCTTACTCGAAAGAGAGTGGGTTAAAGTGGTAGGGCATAAAGAGGTTCCGGGTAAGCCGGCTTTATATGCAACTACTAAGCAATTTTTAGATTATTTTTCGTTAACTGGGCTTGAAAATTTACCTGCGTTGCCAACAGAGCAGCAAAGTAAAATTAACCAGTTATTGAGCGATCCTTCTGTGAGAGAACCATCCGAATGAGTATTATACAAGGTGAAAAGTTACAAAAAGTCTTAGCCCGTGCAGGCGTAGGCTCACGCCGTGAAATGGAAAAATACATTGACGCAAACCGCGTTAGTGTAAACGGTAAAGTGGCAAAGTTAGGTGACCGTGTTGAAGAAACCGATTTGATTCGTGTTGACGGACACAGTGTAAAAATTGAAGAAAAAGCAGACCGAATCTGTCGTGTGATTATGTATAACAAACCAGAAGGTGAGTTAAGCACACGTAAAGATCCTGAAGGACGTCGTACTGTATTTGATCGACTTCCGCGTATTGATGGCGATCGCTGGATTGCGGTTGGTCGACTAGACGTTAATACATCAGGTTTGATGCTCTTTACAAACGATGGTGAACTGGCAAACCGTTTAATGCACCCAAGCTATGAAGTAGAGCGTGAATACTCTGCGCGTGTATTTGGTGAAGTAACCAATGAAACGGTTAAAAACTTACTACGCGGTGTTGAGCTTGAAGATGGTCCAGCCAAATTCACGACTGTAACCCCTATGGGTGGTGAAGGCGTTAACAGATGGTTTAACGTAACGTTAAATGAAGGACGTAACCGTGAAGTTCGTCGTTTATGGCAGTCTCAAGATGCGGAAGTATCTCGTCTTATTCGTATTCGTTACGGTAAACTAGAGCTTGATAAGCGCGTGCCACAAGGTGGTTGGATGGAGTATGATTTAGAAACAGTAAACTACTTGCGTAAAACCGTTAAATTAGGCCGCGAAACACAAACTAAGCTTTCTGTTATGCCTGAAAAACGCAAAGATAAACGCGCTAAAATCAACCAAATTCGTAAAGCAGTTAAAAAACACAATCAGCGTGTTAAGCCGACTAAACGTAAATAATCAATTAGTTATTTATTTAACACAAAAAAAGCCGCTAATTGCGGCTTTTTTAATGTGTGTTGTTTAAACTATTTAAACTCTAAATTACTTTTTTACTTGAGCATCTAACGATTCGCCATTCACATCACTAGAATCGTCACTCATTAGATATAAATATGTAGGCATTAAATCCTCTGGTGTAGCAAGCGTTTCTCTATCTTCGCCAGGGTATGCAGCAGCTCGCATAGAGGTACGCGTTGCACCTGGGTTAATACAGTTTACACGAATATTCGTTTTACCTACTTCACATGCCCATGTTTGCATCATACCTTCTACTGCAAATTTAGAGATGGCGTAAGGTCCCCAAAATTCACGACCTTTGCGACCTACACCTGATGACGTAAATACTATCGATGCATTATCAGACTTACGAAGAACAGGAAAAAGTGCTTTAGTGATCATTGCTTGTGCAGTCACGTTTACTTTCATTATGTTTTCGAACGTAGATGAGCAAAAATGTTCAAGCGGACCGAGCGACCCTAAAATACCTGCATTATTAAGCAATCCATCAAGGCGTCCAAACTGATATTCGATTGTTGCAGCAAGGTCACGGTAGTTTTGCTTCGTTGCGCCTTTTAAATCCATAGGGACTATTGCAGGTTTAGGGTAGCCAGCATTAACAATTTCATCGTAAACACATTCAAGTTTATTAGTTGTTTTTCCTAATAAGATAACTGTAGCGCCGTATTTTGCATACGTAATTGCTGCAACTCGGCCAATACCATCACCGGCGCCTGTTATTAAAATAACTTTATCTTTAAGTGCGTTTTCAGCTGCTTGATATGTGTGCATAAAAGTACCAATTTATATAATTTTTTTGATTTTAACATAGCGAAACGTGAAGTAATCGAATTTATTGTAAAATTAGGTGGCGAAAATAGAAACTTTACGTTAAGTTTAACTGGTCTAATGTCTCATTAATAACCTGATTACATTGTTTTAACTTAATACACTGATTAAACACACTATAAAAATAAAATATGTGCGGAGCCAACAATATGAAAAAAATGCTACTTTCACTCTCGGTTACGGCAGCTTTAGCAGGCTGTGGCGGTGGAGAAACGTTAACAGATGTCAAAAACGACACAGCACCAGTTATCCCAACAGCAACAGTTACATTTGATCCAGCAGCAGGTATATTATCGGTACCTAATGATTTATTAATGAGTGGAACTCAAGACGGTACACTTAATATCCCCGGCGAATTAGATGACAACAATGTATCTATTTCTCGTGCAGCTTATGCAGACCCTCAGCTTGCACTAGGTGCTCTAGATGGCTGGTCTTCGCAGGTTCCTTATAAAATTGATCTAACATTCCCACCAAATGTTAGTTTAGATGAAACGTCTGCTGGAACCCCTGGCACAGTAAGGATTTTTGAAGTCGTAATGGGTGCAAGCTTAACTGACGCAGAATGTTCTGTTGTAGCGGCAGGCACTGCTTGTAAATTAGTGGGTGAACTTACTTTTGGCGTTGACTTTGTAACTCAAGCTTCAGGTGATGCCGTTGCCATTATTCCTTTAAAACCATTTACAGCCGGTAGCTCATACATCAATGTATTAACTACAGGGCTTAAAGATTCTTTAGGTCGTTCTATTGAACCTTCTTCTACTTATGCCTCTGTGAGTGAAGAAGCGCCGTTAATTACAGAAGCCCAACTTGGTTTGCAAGGTGCTGTAAATAGCTACGAAAATGTAGTAGTTAGCTCAGGCGATATCACAAAAGAAGATATTATTTTTTCTAGTGCAATGACTATTCAATCAGCAGGGCCAGTGCTTGGTACTATTAAACAATTATTAGCTGGTAGTTTGAGAAACCCTGCAACCATACCAAAAATAACTATCACAGAGTCTGAAGAAACGGTTAAAGATTTTTTAGGTTTTCCAGACATAGCTACTTTTGCACCATTTGATGCTGTTGAATATATTAAAGGTGAAATTACTTTACCAATGTATCTAGGCACACCTACAGGTACAGAAATAAGCGCTTTGAATGACACATACTGGAAAGCTATGTGTTCGAGCCCTGTTGCAGTATTAAATCAGGTAGCCGCAGATCAAAAATTACGAGATGAAGGTAAGCAAGAAGAAATTGATACAACTATGTTTGACGAAGGGCCTTATGAAGACGTTTGTCAGCAAATAAATGCTCAACTACATGATTATCCAAAAATTGATATTACTCGGCATTTAACTAAATATAACCCAGTTCCACTAGCTCAAAGCTATGAGACTATACCTGTACAAATCACAAAGCCGATTTTAGCTGATATAAATGTTTATCGTTCAGCTTATAGCTTACCTGAGCTTGAAAGTATCCCTGAAGGCGGTTGGCCTGTTGTAATTATGCAACACGGCATTACGACAAATAAAGAAAGTATGCTTGCTTTAACTGCGCAACTTTCAATCCAGGGCTTTGCTACCGTTGCAATTGATCATCCTCGCCACGGTGAACGTGGAGTAGATGTTGGTGATGATGGCACAGACGATTTTAATGCTACAACGGGTTCTGTGCTTAGCTATATGAATTTAAGTTCATTACTTGTTGCACGTGATAGCTTACGTCAATCGGCTGCTGATTTATTAGGCCTTCGTTTAGGCTTAAACTTTATTAACGATACAACTATTAATAGTAAAGACGTTACCTATATTGGGCATTCGCTAGGTTCGATTGTTGCTCCAGCATTTATTGCTCAGGCTAATACGCCAATGGCAGAAACGCTTGATCCGCTATTTAATGTAAACACGGTAGCGCTTGCAAGTGGTGGTGGCGGTATAGCAAGTTTCTTACTTGAATCCGCTGCGTTTGGTCCATTTATTCAAGGTTCAGTACTTTCACAAGCGGGCACAACAGAAGCTGATGAACTTAACGTTTACTTACAGGGCGCTGCGCTTTCTAACTGTGGTTCATTGGCATCGGAGAATATGGAAGCTTATTTAACGTGTGGTTACAGCGAATATATTGCATCACTTACCACTGCGGGTGAAACGACTAAGCTTACTAACATTCAAGGTGTATTTACACAGTTTGCTTTTGCGGCGCAAACAGCATTAGATAGTGGTGACCCAACGAACTACGCAGCCACTGTGAAAGCATTAGGTACTCCTGTTTATACTAATGTTGTTGTGGGTGATGGTGTTGATAACAAGCCTGACCAAGTGATACCACCAATGGCAGCTAACAATCCTATTTCTGGCACAATTCCATTAGCTAACTTGATGGGTCTTGAAACAGTAAGTACTTCGCAAGCATTGAGTGAAACACCGGCAAGCTACTTAGTTAAATTT
>LAZR01000901.1_pt1 | contig 20350 bp, 19 predicted proteins | sample 329461 | NCBI WGS metagenome assembly LAZR01 (sample SAMN03002196, study PRJNA259156) | marine sediment metagenome | biome: sea floor; feature: Hydrothermal impacted sediments; material: marine sediment; isolation source: Loki non-amplified sample from Loki's castle hydrothermal vent sediment ...
CAGTATCCAGAGTTAGTGTTGTCAAGGTGTTAGGGAAATTTATATTTTAAAAAATATTCTTTCAAAGACCTATTCTATTTTCTAGTATAAATATCTTTTAATATAATTATGTCACTTCTAGAAAATTTTAATTAAAGAAAGAAAATTATTTTGCTCTAAATCTTAACTCACAAAACTTAATGTCTAATCATTAAGCTCAATAATCGCATTTCCGGGAATTGCTACCCTTTCTCTGTAGGTTAAGATACCTTCTTCAACTTCTTTCGTTTTAATTAATCCTCTCGCAATGTCTTTTTCAGAAACATAGCCTCTCTCCCCAGCCTCAAATTGCTTAATAACATTTCCTTGCTTATCTTTTATATCAACCTTCGTAAAACTTTTTTGCTTAACGTTGAAAAAAACTCTATTTCCATCGATTTTATCAATTGTAGCTTCAGTTAAAAGTTTGTCGCCCACCCTAACAAAACCCCTCATCTCCACATTGAATTCAATTATATTACCATACTTCCCGTGTTCAAGAAAATCTTCAAAAAGCTTAGAAATAAAACCAAATGAGAATAATCCATGCGCAATAACTCCTTTTAAACCGGCTGCTTTAGCAACAGCTTCGTTAATATGTATGGGGTTAGTATCTCCTGAGGCTTTAGCATATTGTTTTAACAAATCCCTTGTGAGAGCATCAAATTCATTTTTAATAACTTGACCAATCTTTAATTCTGATACTTTAACCATCGCCTTAATAACCTCCTTTTCTTATTCCAGTAGTTACTACAACGTTACATATGGTTTCATCATTTTGATTTTTTATCGTGGTTATCAATTCAGCAAATAACATCATATTTGATTCTACTAACCACACATTTCCCCATTTTGCTGTTGCTGTTAATTTATCTCCAGGCTTTACATCGACGCAATCCTCCCAATTATATTTATTTCCTGCATGGAGGATCATTCTAGGATCTTTTACAAGCATACGTTCTTGCCCATCTTGAATTAATCTTGCTCCTGGAACTAATGTGTAAAGTCCTTTTATTGTATAGGCGTTTGCGTAGGCGTGGCAAGCAACTATTCCTTCTTCTTCAGATCCAACATATTTTGGATCAGTAATTCCAAAACATTTTGCGAAGTTTACTAAATTCTTGTATCGTACATTTATTTTAGCACTCCCCGGTACATCCTTTCCGGGAAGATTTTTTATTAAAAAGTCGGCATTCTTTTTCATTTCTTCAATACTTGACATATTGATTTCACTCAATTTTAGATTGCATTAATATTAATTTAGCATCAACAAAATTAAAACATTATCTGAGCGTAAGAAATTTCCCCGATTCCATCATTTCACAAGGTTTCAAATAAGATTTCCCCGTTTCCTCTGCGAGTTTATAAAGTAACTTGGTCCATTCCTTATAATTATTCTTTCCTGTTTTAAAGGGTCCAGGGGAGAAAGTTCCTTTAAAAATAACTTTGTCAATTAATCTATAGCTTTTAACAACTCCCGCTTCCAGCACTCTGCAGGCTTCATTAAACTGAATTGCGAGAAAAATCTCCTCTTTAAGATGTTTTTCTAAAAATTTAAGTGCATTTTCATCTATTGAGAGTGGGTTTCTAATTGAACCATCTTCATTCCAATCGTAATATCCTTTTCCTACTTTCTTTCCGAGTCTTCCAGATTTTATTAGTTTTTCCATATGCTTTCCTGGAGCAAAATCAGGTGAAACATATTTCTCAAAATATTCCATGATATTATAGATGGTATCAATTCCAACAAGATCTGCAATTTGAAAAGCCATCTGGAGAACACCTAATTGTTCCAGAGTAAAACCATTATTATTTGCGTAATCTACTAACCAATCAAAGTAAATTTGAACTGGAAGGGAGATTCTGTTTGCTATTAAACCATCAAATTCTTTTTCAAGACAAACAGTAAACCTTTTACCTGCTAAACACGGGAATCTTTGTGCTATTTGATGACCAATTACAAGAGATTCTTCTGAAGATTTTTCTCCTGGAGTAATCTCGATTAACATCCCAGTTATAGGGAAGAATGTGTGAAAATGACAACCTATTACCTTTTCGGGTCGTTTGGAATCTTTAGCAATTTTTGTAATGCTCATTGATGATGTATTTGATGCTAAGATCGCTTGAGGAGGAGTAAATTCTCCGAGCTGTTTAAAAATCCCTTGTTTTAGTTCTAATTTTTCCGTAACCGCTTCAATTACGAAATCTGCATCCTTAACTCCTTTCGAAATTTCTGTTTCAGTATAAAGTCGGTTCATAATGGTTTTGGTATCAACCTTATTAGCTACTATACCAACCGATTCAAAACTCTCCAATTTCTTTTTAAAATCTAAATTTTTTAACATTTCATTGGAAGCAAAAAATTCCTTACATTTCTCAGCTGATTCAAGAGCCTCAATTCGCTTTTGAAGAAGTTTTCTTGATTTCTCGAGAATTTCAGAGCTAAGATCAATTACTGTGACTTTCTCATACCCGGTAAGAAGGGCAATTTGAGCGATACCCGACCCCATTATACCGCCCCCAATTATCGCAACATTTTTAATATTATCTATATCAACCATAAACACGCACCATTTTTTATTATAAAAATCCCCCAGATTTAATTTATTTTATTATTGAAAAGATTTTTTCGGAGTTAGGCTTTGATTCATCAAAATAATCTTTAATTCTCTGGTTATTAGATTTACCATTTAAAATTACACAGGAGATTTTCCACTTTTCAATTAAAGTTGTTAAATAAGAATCAACTGGCTTTGACTGGTTTTTTAACTCTTCTTCAATACTTTCGAATTTACTTAATTTACCCGATTCTTTCATACTCTTGTATTCTGAGGTGGAAAGTTCTTTCATAATTTGGTTTTCGCTATTTAAAATGCCATCAATATCTTTAATTAAAAAACAATGATGTAGTTCTAATTCTTTTGCTAAAAAAAGAGTTATGGAGTCAGAGGTAACATCCCAACTGTGTGGTAGTCTATCAGTTTCTTTTAAGAACTGGTAGGGAAGAAAGATACATAGACATTTATCTAATTTTTTTAACCTATTTATATCTTCAATAACATCTAACTTAGGAAATTTTTTACCTATTTCGATCCCATTATAATTCATGGATATTACTCCCATCCAGTGTCCAAGCTCCTCAGTAAGTTTTAATTCACTATATACCTTTCTGATGAAATTTGCAAGTGTCCCTCCACCGGGGATTAAAATAATTTTCTGTATACGACCATTATCATATAATTGAGTTAGTTGAGAAAGGATAGAATTTAAATCTTCAAAATCCTCTAAAATCTTGCCCCCAATTTTAAATATTACACTAGTATATTCCATTATCATCAATTAAATTATAATTCGTGATATAGTGCTCCTGCTACAGCAAAAGCAGATGAGCTTATTTTGTTTGGGATCTTAGTTAATTCTTCATAACTTAAAATATTTTGATAACCTAAATTTTTTAGGGGGATTTTGATTAGAAAATCAGCAGATAAACCAGTTATCACAAATTTTGGATCTGATTTAAATTCATTATATCTCCCTATTAAAATTGTCATAAATGATTTTATTTCTTTTGTAATAATATCTAAATGCTTTTTATAAATGAAATTAGCAATAATATTTAAATCTTCAATTGAAATCGTTTCAATATCCATACAAATCACTCTCGAAAGACGAGAATAACAATCTTCTAAAGATTTTGAACGATTGTCAGCTGTATCATTAATATAATCCTCCTCTGAAATTAAATTCAAAATTCTATAAACGTCAGAAATTAAAGCAAATCTTTCAAAGGAAATACGAATACTTTTACCTTTGTAGGGAACATGATGGGTTATAGAGGGAATTGTAGCTCTTAAACCTCCTGTATAAATCAATTCGTGGTTTAGCAGACGTGTAGTATCATCTCTTCCTTTAGGTAGTGGTAACGATTCATATATAGGAATTATATCTATTGTTGTTGAACCAGCGTCAATCAAAACACATGTTGAAATAAAGTTTCCTAAAAACAAAGCTGTTGATGCCCAATTAGCCGCTGCAATTGACAGGTAGTCAGATCTAACCATTTCAATATTAATGAATTTACTTTTATTCGTTATGAATCTTAATATGTCTTTATGAAATATTGTTTCTAAAGCATCCAAAATTATTAATATTCCCTCTTTTTTAGTTTGAAAGGCATCTGAAAGTTCAGCGGTTATGGTAACAGCAATATAATCAACGTTTTTAAGTATAAAAATATTTTTTTCAATCAGATTTTTAACTACTCTTCGCAACATTAGGGGAATTTCTGTAATAGTATTTGCCCAGAATGGAAAATATTCTATGTATGAAAATGATTCAATTCTCTTCTTTTCTTTAAAGTGCAATAAAGCAGCCTTGGTATTTGCTCCACCAATATCTAAACCTAAAATAATCATTTTTTATTTCTTTCTTTTTTTTCTTCGTCTAATTTGTTCTAACAATTCTACAATAAATCCAAATGTTTCTTTAGTATCCAAATATGTAAATCTTACGTTCAAGACTTGTCCAAATTGCAATATCTCGATGCCTTTTTTTTTAAATTCTTCAATGTATGAATCTGTGTCTACCACATAGACAGCAATATGATGAAGGCCTTCCTTTCCTTGGTCTAAAAATTCCTTGTAAGAACATTCACCATCAATCCATTTAATCAATTCGATTTGGGTATTACCCAATCGACTAAAGGCTAATTGGCTTGTCAGTTGTGATTTATTTCCTCGATATTGAATAGTATGCGTTTCGGGTCTACCAAATATAAATTTAGAAAAGCCAAAAAGGCTCTGCATTATTTCAGCTTGTTTTTCTATGTCTTTAAAAACAAATCCTAATTGGTCTACTTTCAAATTTCCAAAATTAATATTTAAATCTTCCATAATTTCTTTTATTCTTCATTTACTAAAAAAGTTAATCTTTGAAAATGAGGATTGGTCGAATCGTGAAAACGGAGATGAGTTAATGAGAAAGATTGAGAAATTTCTTATTGAGCATACCAAAAAAACACAATAGGATTCACTCTTCTTTAATTAAACTCATTGATGAGTCATTAGGATTAGGACTAATGATTTTCGAAAGTGGAAAATATTTTTTGGCTTGCCTATAATCTGTTAATTATTATTTTATATTATTCTTATTCTTAACAATATCGAATTTTAAAATAATCAATAATCCTATCTAAATTTTCTCCAGTTAAAGCGTTAGTTAAATAGAAATCCTCATCTGTTAAATTAAGTTTTCTTTTTAAATAATCAATTTCAGAGTCTTTGGCTAGATCCATCTTGTTCATTACAATTAAAATTTCAATTTCTCCTTCTTTTGTAAAATTTTCTTTTACCTCTTTAAATAGATTAATTTGTGAATTGACGGAATAGCCGGATGCTGGAGTAGGGTCAAAAATGAAAAGAATTAGATCAGAAATTAATCGGAGAGCTAAGATTGCCTGCAATTCGATACTATTTCTACTTGAAATTGGTCTGTCTAATATTCCGGGAGTGTCTAAACATTGAATCCGAATATTTTCGAATTCACCCTCAAATTCTAAATGTCCCATCTTTAACTGCTTAGTGGTAAAAGGATACTCTTTAACTTCTATCCTTTTATTAGTTGATATATTTTTTACAATACTACTCTTACCTACATTTGGGTAACCGGCTACTACTACACAAGGCATAAGAAGCTCAATAGATGGTATTTGTCTTAATCTACCTCGGATATCGTTCAAATACTCGAGGTTTTTTCTTTGTTTTTTAATAACTGAAGAAATTCGCCCAAATGCCGCTCTTCGTATCCTATCACCTTCATTGGGGGCTTGGATATGCCTCAATTCACGTTGATGTTCATTTTCTATTTTACGTAGTACTGGTAATATACCATTCAATTTACCGAGAATTAATTTTAATTTATCAACATCTACTAGAATGGATGCCAATTCTCGATAAAAATCAGGAAGATCATCAATCATTGGAACCATTTTAATTATTTTTAGAATTCTTTCTAAGAGAACCTTATTCGCAACGTTAACACGTCTACCTTCCTTTTTCTTAGCCTTAATTAAGATCGGAGCATTTTTTGATACTTGTGCAGAACTCTTCATAGCTTTCTTAAAGGCGATATCTAATAATTCTTGAGACGTGGGTACATGGTAAAATTCATTAAATGGATTCTTCATAAGGAAAAGGTTTTCATTTTATTTTGAATGCAGTGCAGTTAACTTTTTCTCAATTTCAGTAACTTCATTAGAGTAATTCATAACTTCTTTAGGGATTGATTTGTACAGTTCTATAATTAATTCATAACGTTTTGTTACTCTTGAGTAATTACCTAATTTTTCTTCCTTTTTTGCTTTTTCTAAGAGGAGGTCGATCTTCTCAAGATTTTTTTTCATTTCTGGGGAAAGAGCTCTCTGCTCTACTAATTTTTGATTGGAAAATCTTTCTTTTTCCTTTAATACCTTATCAACACGTCGTTGAAAAATTTCCTCATTCTGTGTTTTTATATCAGTGTTTTGTTTCTGATGTCTTACTACATTCATTAATTGAGCAATTCTTTTCTTAATCATTTCGACTTTTCCTTGATAACTTAGTTTTGAATAAATTTCCTGCGCTTCTTTTAGTATGTTTACAGCGTTAACGAAATTTTTCCTGTTAAATTCGCCTTTAGATTGTTTTTCTAAATTCTCTGCTTCTCTTTCAAGCTCATCAAAAGGTCCTGGCATTAAGCTATCACTTAAAAAATTTTGATTTCAATTTCTATTTACATTATGTATCTAAAATATAAGAATATAATACAATTAGTATTATTAAGAAAAAAAACTTTTATGTTGACATTGATTTAAATCTAAAAACGGTTTAATATTTTCAGAATCAAATAAATAAAACTATTCAAAAGGATTAGCAGATGAAAAAGTTCAGAGTGGGGATCCTTGGGGCTACAGGAATGGTTGGTCAAAATTACTGCAAATTATTGCAAAATCATCCTTGGTTTGAGATCATAGATGTTGCTGCATCTCCTAGATCAGAGGGAAAGCCTTATAAAAAGGCTGTAAAGGCAAAATGGCAAATGCCGATCCCAATTCCTAATAATATAAAAGATTTAATTGTAAGAGATGTTCAGGATTTTGAGAAAATACCAGATAACCTTGATTTTGTTTTCTCTGCTATTAACATGCCAACCAAAGACCAAATAAAAGAACTTGAGATTCAGTATGCAAAAAGAGATCTACCTGTCATCAGTAACAATTCCGCTCATAGATGGTCTCCAGATGTACCCATGATAATTGGTGAGATTAATCATGAACACACAAAGGTTATACCAATACAACAAAAAAATAAAAATTTCAAAAAGGGATTTATAGTCGTTAAACCCAATTGTTCACTTCAAAGTTATTTGACACCAATTTACGCTTTAGAGCAAGCGGGTTATAAAGTCGATAAGTTAATAATAACAACTTTGCAAGCTGTTTCTGGTGCAGGGTATCCTGGTGTTCCATCATTAGATATGATTGACAACATTATTCCCTTTATTAATGGAGAGGAAGAAAAAACGGAAAAAGAACCGTTAAAAATTCTTGGAAAAATTAGCAGCAAAGGAATTGAGAATGATAATTCTATACAAATTAGTGCAACGTGCACCAGAGTTCCAGTTTCAGACGGTCATACTGCGAGTGTAAATGTAAAATTTAAAAATAAAATCCCTTTAAGAGAAGAGATTATAAAAATTTGGAATTCTTTTAAATCAGTTCCTCAAGAATTACAATTACCATTTGCACCCATTCAACCAATTATATATTTAGAAAGCATAGATAGACCCCAACCAAAAAAGGATAGAGATACTGATAAGGGAATGGCGATCACAATAGGTCGATTAAGAAAAGATACTGTGTTTGACTTCAAGTTTATATCTTTAAGCCATAATACTGTTCGAGGTGCTGCTGGTGGAGCAATATTGAACGCAGAGTTATTAGTTAAGAAAGGATTTATAACCTAATTTAAAAAATTTATTTAGCCTTTATAACCGATTAAATTTGGGTTTGTAATTAAAATTCGTGACGATCAATAAAAATTGGGAGGAGAAGTTTAAATAAAGAGAACGCCCCATGTTTTCTTAATAATTTATAAGGGGGTATTTCTGGAAACATATCGAAATATTTCTTATTTTTAAACATCTTTAAAATTTTCATCTTTGTAAAAGGAGCGAATTTAGTTTGTTCAAATATGAAATGGCTAATGAATTCTTGTAATAAAGTTTTATCTAGGATAATTATAGTTGATAAAAAACCAAATTTTGTTGAGGAAGTTAACCAAATAGATTCTAAAGATTCATTTTTGTTGTTGGAAATGAGATCTCCCTTATTGACTAATCTTATGGTTACGATCGCTCCGTTTTCAACACCTATCAGAATAATATACTTAGTGGCCTTCCCTAAGTAATTGATGTCTTTTCTGTTATATTTTGTTTCATTTATATCTGTAAAAAAAAACAATATTTTACTATTCATACCGAGATTTCTTCTAAACATACTAAAGAAGAAATCGGGAATTGCCCAATGAGAGAGCTTTCTAAGATTATAGTTAATTCCGAGTAATCGAATCAGAAATCTCCTGAGATTACTGTATATTTTTGGTTTTGGTTGTAAACGCCAATGATTCTCATGACTCCGATATCCAAACAATATCTTTTGCATGAAAACTTCTAAATTTTTATCCTTAAAATTAACAGGTAAGTTAAAAAATTCTGTTAATATTGATATAAGATCAGTCTGGTTGAGAAAATAAGTTTTTTCTGTTTGTAATTGATCTCTTACAAGTTGCATTACTTCAATTTTATTTAGATTTTTTGAAGTGATTCCTAAATCTGTTGGACTCATTAACTTAAATCGTAAATAGGGTTTATCTTGCTTTGAAACTTTTACTTTCTGTATGTGTAATATTAATCCTAATTCCTTTGATCCTAAAATAAATGCTAAATTAAATTCAGGAAGAAGGATATAAATCAATCTAAAAATCTTTTGTAACTGGATCCCATTCAAAAAATTTATTAACCCTTTTAAAAATTTAAAAGCTTCTGGCTCAGGATATATAGAAAATAAATCTTGTTCTATCATTTTTTGTATCAGATCAAGAATTTTCATAATTAAAGCATCAAATGGGGTATCTTCTAAACCAACAAAATACCTATTGATATACGTTATAGCTTTTTCTTTAAAAATCCTCAATGAAGATACTTTTATTCCTTTCTTTTTAAAAACAGCATCCAGTATTCTATCATAGAGACTATCAATGTCGCTAAGATCTTTTTTATGGAATTTTATAAAATTAAGAGGAAGTCTTTCAATTGATTGGTGAATTCCTGCTTCAATTGTCTCGTACAGATACAAGCGAATTACTTTTTTTCCATCATCAGAGAGTATCACATCTAAAATATTCTGCTGATCATTAACAAATTTAGGATAGAGCGTTTTAAATAGATAATAAATTAGATGAGGTTCAACTTCTATTGGTGTAAATGGTATCTTAACCCATTTTTCAACTGTTTTATCCAAACTTTTTAAATTAACATCTGAATTATATTTGAGGATTTCATACCAATTACCCTTAAGTTTTTGATTAAACAATTGCTTAGATTACCCCCATTGATTTCAATTTCTCCCTGTCATTTGAAATCTCCAAAAGATTTAAGATTTTATTAATAAAGGTTAAATTGGGGACATTTTTTTTCCCATAATATTTTTTTATCAAATTTAAGCAATTGAAAAAATCGGGAGGACAACCAGGTAGCTGTAATATATTTTTATTTGGTTTAAACTTAATTTTTGGTTCTTTCGAAGACTTTGGTTTTTTCATTATTTTTTCTTTTGTTAAATCTATTGTGCTCTTTTTTGACATCTTTCTAATCTTTCTAAATTCACTATTCTTGGTGCTATTTATAGCACAATCACCGTAAAGAAGAATATTTATATAATTTTGAGATTCAGGTGGTTTTTGACCAATTAAAAAAGCATTACTAGGATTATATTTTAAATCTTTTACTATATTAGTTTTTAAAAAATTCAATAGATGGTAAGCCTGCATAAAACAACCTGAACAGTAATTACCTGGTTTCACATAGAAATTTTTTACGTTAATTTCCTCAAGTGCAGAAACACATAGGTCTATATGTATCTCATAATCTTCCAATTTTTCTCCCAAAATTTTAATATTCTGGATGTTATTGACGCCAAATCCCATTTTTTGTGCCTTTACAATTAGATTACTATTATTAGGGTCAAATTGTAATAATTTTAGAGTAATCTGGTCAACTGAGACGGCATCCTTTCCAAGAACAATCAAGTTTGTCTTTTTTAAATTAGATTCTGTATAAATATAGGGTCCAGCACCCTCCAGCAAGTAAAACAAATCATTAATTACTAAATTAGGTTGCTTTATTCCAAAAACACCAATAATTTCTGATATCATATCCTTTTTGTATTGATCTTGGGTAATATAATTATCGTCGTGTTCTTTTTGATTCCTGAGTTCTTGGTATTTGGGGGAAACTATTGAAAACAAATTTAAAAGTGATAGATTCAAACGGAATAATGGATTTACACTTACTTGATTAACAGAAATAATCTTATCTGAATCCAATATTATTTTTGGGACTAAAATTTCTTTATTATTTATTGTAACAATCAAAGTGGACTCGTTATTTATTGAAGTCATTTGTTCCCCCTTAAATCCTTTATTGTGAAACAGGTTACTATTATCTAAAAAGGCTAATTCTGCTCCTAAACTCCTAAAATATTTTTCTAAATTCAATGTATCTGAAATAACCTTAACCGTAAAACCTTTTAAAGGAAAACTACCCAAGTATACCTTCTTTGCCCCAGCCTCTTTACATAATAAGACTATTTCAGTAAGTACATCAATATTAGTATTGTTAGGGAAACCACCTGGTAAGAACAAATTAAATTTTATAAAAACCTGATCGTCCTTTTTTATAAATTTAGAGATTCCGCCAAGCAATTCAATCCCGTTCACAAGACTTTCTTTCGGGGTTTCACCTCTTACGACTGCGACTTCTGTGTTATTTAAGTTGGGTTGATCTCTCATCAAAATATTATTCAAAATTCATTAATTAAAGTAATAATATTAAATAATGAAAGATATGAATTTTAATTTAAGTGAATAAAAGATGGTTGTTATCAAATTAGACGAAATTGATGCTAAAATTCCAGTAGAAAAAATTGGGGTGGACATGGGACAGAGTCTCTCAAAAATTGCATACCTAGAAGGTGATGAATTAAATTTACTGTCCTTTCCTACTCAGACTTATTTAGAATCCTTCAGAGAAAGTATTGAGCCAATAATAAAAAATTTCAGCCAAATCAGTTATACGGGAGGAAAAAGCTTTAATCAATTTAAATACTATTCAAATTCCATCCAGACTAATTTAATCAATGAATTTGAAGCAAACGTCAAGGGTGTTGAATTTTTTTATCTTTTAGAAAAAGAAAAGGATTTGCCAAACTCATTAATTGTAACAATCGGAACAGGGACCTCCATGGTTTCTAAAAAAGATGCATTTAAACATTTAGGAGGTTCAGCTTTGGGAGGTGGCTTTTTTATGGGACTTCTTAAAATATTGTTTAATATGGGTGATTTTCAGGAGGCTATAGAGATTGCTAAAAAAGGAACTAGATATAATGTTGATTTAAAGGTATCTGATATTTATGCTCCAGAAGATAAGAGAATAAATAAATTATTTAGAGAATTTACAGCAGCATCTTTAGGAAAAATTGATCATGGTTTTAGTCTAAATAATTTGAATAAGGAAGATTTCATTAATTCACTGATATGTATGATAGGGGAAAATATTGGCATGCTAGCCAATTTTATGGCGGATAAGAACGAGATTTCAAACATTGTATTTTGTGGGGGATTTTTAAAAGAAAATAGAATTGCTAAGAAAATTTTATCACTAATGTGTAATGTAAATAAGAAAAAAGCAATTTTTCTGAAACATCCAGAATTTTGCGCAGCAATGGGTGCTCTTTTATTGTAAAATGTACGCCGATTTGGAGATTTTTACTCATCAAAATTAATTTCTCATAAAAACACTATAAATCGGCGCAAATTAAAATCAGTAAGTATTATAAATTAAATTTACGGTTGTAGAGATAATTAGGTAGCTTGTGAATGCTTCTCTAGCATCTCATCATTAGATTTTCCCATTTTCATCGCTAATTCGGCTATAACAGCATCTAAGTATGAGAATGCCGCAATTTCAAACATAGTTCCTTCAGGAGCTAAAACTGCAGTATCCCCAAAAACATTGTCTCTCTTACTTCTACCTTTAAGCTTGATGGTTATGTCACCTATTCTACCAATAATTGTCTCGGGGTGAGACGTGATAGTAACAATTCCATGAGGCTTGACAGAGTTTACATAATTATTAAGCAAACTCACGACTATACTCGTAGTACCAGACCCAGATAATACAATTAAAATATCCTTTTTGCGAAGAGCAGGCATACTCGCAAGGTTGGTAACTATGTAGATCTCGGCGCCTAGATGAACAAGTCGAGTCGCAAAGCATTGTAATATAAATGCACTTCTACCAGATGCCAACAAAAAAAATCTACGATTGTTTATTAATCCGTCATGAACTAAATTAATAAATTTTTGAGTATGCTTGAAATTCTTATATAGATGGTCAATATTAGCTTTAATATTATTCATTATCAACTCCATTGACTGAAATAATATTCTTTTCGCTTCCCCATTCATATAAGATTCATTAGATTTGGTCATTTTTAATTGTTAATCAATTCTTTGATGTATAATTAAAATAATCACTGATGTAAATTATACATTGTTACCCTCAATTTTGAAAGAAAATTTATAAACTCCATTATCAAACTGTTAACGATAAATTGGTTTTAGAGTTAGAGCAGGTCGGTCTTTTTTCAAGTGCAGTTGCAGAAGGAAAAACAAATGTAAATATGATTTAAAGGAACTTAGTAATGAAATTCTCAATTGAATTATTGACATCTGTGGGTTTTTCTAACATTGCCTTATGACCAGCATTTTCGATAAGAACAAGCTCTGAATTTTTAAGTTTCTTATGGAAATATTCTGAATACTTTACGGGGGTTAGAAGGTCATCAATACCGCATATAATTAAACAAGGGATATCAATTGTACTTGTTTTGTCTAAAGTATCAAAATTGTCACAGATTGTAAAATCGCTAAAGGTCACTTCGGGTGAGATTTCCGAACTTTCCCTCGAATAGGCGTCTATCAGGCTTTTGTCAGTCTTTTCAGAGAAAGCGCCCTCTAAAGATTCTAAAAATGCAGGATAATCCTTTTTTAATGAGTCGAAAATCTGAGGTTTTACCCTTAGTCTTCCTCCAGTTCCTATTAATAGTAAAGCTGAAACTTCATCTGGATATTTAAAATAATATTCTTGTATAACAGCCCCACCTAAAGAATTTCCCGCTAAAATAACATCTTTAATTTTTAAAAAAATAACGAGTTCTCTAACAACGTCGACGTACAGTTCAAGATTAAGTTCGGCTATTTTATCGGATTTACCATGGGAGGGTAAATCTATAGCAATGATGTTGCAACGGATTTTTATATCGAATTGATTCTTCCATGCGTTAGAAATTCCACCAGATCCATGGATGAATATTATAGTCCTTTTGGTTTTAACATCCTTTATTTGATAAAAAATTTGGTTTGTTTTATATTTAAAATATGGAATGAAAGGGCACCGAAATCGATTATAAGTTGAAAAAATTATCATGTTAAATTAGTTTTTTTAAAATCTGCTAATCATAAAATGTAATAAAACTACCTTAATGTATATTTACAGATAGTAAGCTCATATTCTGGTTAAACCGAAAATAAATGCATCATAAAGATCACCTAAACGATATGATATCAATCAAGTTTTTATGGCAAAAAACATCCTTAGACACCATTTGGTATTTCAGGTTTTGAAGTCAAAACAACTCTAGGATACTAATTTTCTAAAGCTTCTTTTCCTTTCGCGGAGATTAATAATAATGTTGAAATTATAGAATGTCTAGTATATAATTTATTTACAGAAAGCTCATTTGAATATATTTAAAAAGTTACGGGAGGAGTCTTGATATTGTTGAGAATTATGAGAAATTAATCTATCCTGATATGATCCGAGAGAAATAGGAAGGGAATTAATTATGGAAATGAAAGAAAGAGAAATAGTATGTAATAGTCATGTTAATAAATTAGATATCATTCTTGGATTTTTTCTTTATAAGTTTCAATATATTAAAATTTTAATAATTGAATATGAAACTGTGTTGATCAAATTATGGAGAACAAATCGTTAACTATAGAGAAAAGATTTTTAAAAGGCATTTTGGCTTCGACTATGGATGATTTGAATTATTTAATAAATCTCATTAAGAAATTTGAAAGTGAATTTAAGCATGATTTAGTAAATGAGCTTACGTCAATGATAGACGACCGTGATTATGAGGGATCTTTTAATATGTTAGCCGGAATTACCATTGACATTTATGCGGAGTGGTATCTAAAGGAGAAATGTAATCTTGACATGAAAAAACATGAGCGTTTTTTTGAAACTGTAGGCTACATAATGAATGAACAAAATACATCCAAATTAAAAAAACCTTTAGTCCTTGATATAGAGCCATTCCGTCAGGAGTTTGAGATTAATTTGGATTTTTGGGATGAGTTTGTAGAAGCCTTAAACACTTTTATTAATAAATAAGGTATAACTATATTATTTTTTTTTGTATCATTTTTTTATTTATTTTCTGTAAGAGGTCCTTTTAACTAGAGTATTGATTAAAAACTATAATTCCTAAGTGTCTACTTTTTTAAATTATATTCATCCCACTTTGAACTCGGTGACGATATTAAATAACAACTCTGAATTCAAGAGAGCCCAGTTTACTCAAGAAATAATAGATTCAATTCGGAATGCCCCAAAATACTGTTCTTTTTATTCTCACGTCTTCAACAAGTTCATGGCTTTAGGGTTACAACTTAAAGCGAAAAAAGAAAGGTTCTTTGAAAATGAGGATTGGTCGAATCGTGAAAATAGAGATGGGCTAATGAGAAAGATTGAGAAATTTCTTAATGAGCATACCTAATAAATTATTTCCAGACCACACCAAACTCCCCTTTAAATTTAAATACTTGAATCATTATTATTTTTCTTGATTAGTTTTCGTTCAAAAATCCGAAGTTTGAAAGAGAGGGAGTTATAAATAATAAGTGAGTTAGTTGACTGAGGGAGAATTCGACGATTTAGAAGGTATTACATTTAAAAATTTGCAGAAAGAATCAAATCCTAAATTCTATGAATGGGTAAAGCAAATTCTACAATTCAATTTAGTGAGATCTGTTAGGATAAATACATATCTTCTGAATTTTTCAATAGGAAATACATTTTTTCCTTGGTTTAAAACACTTAATAAAGAAATACCGACTCTAATGCCAGATAATTTAGATAGCTCTATATTAAATGGTTTCATGATAAGTTCTGATAGGATTTATGGTCTTAATATTTTTTTACCGATGAAATATAAGTTTACAAGTGAACTTTCTGAAGAAGAAACTGACAAGAAAATAGATAAGTTATGGTCCTATGGCCCGTTGGTAAATAAATTCTTTATAAATAACACAATAAAATCAAACCTACAAAAAATTGATTTAAAGACAATTTTTACAGCTTTAAAACGTTTTTCGATTAAAAATACTTTAATACCAGATTTAAGTTTCGATCCAGAATATAAAAAAGTAATTAATAGTGAAGCTCTCAAGCAGGTTTATGACACAGGTTTCATCACTGATTTCCTAAACTCAAAGTTACCAGAAGAACCTAAATATATTCCTGAAAGAAATCTCTTGCTAAGACAACTTCAATCTTCCAGAGATAGGCGTAAAAAATTGTTTAGAATTGATCATGATTTAACGATTTCTAAGTTCATGTTAGAATATTTAAACCATTTCCCAGTAAGTTTTATTGGATCTCATGAGCAAATCGATGAAATTATTAAAGTTTTTACTGAGTATTATAGTAATCGAATTCCATCAAAAAAGAGAAAGATAACAGAATTTATATTTTGTTTTGGTGAACTGCTTAAATTTACTGAAGGAAAGTTATATTGTGAGTTTAGGTATGTGAAAATTGTTAAAAAGCTAAAAAAATACATTAATAATCTAATTGTAATAAAATTCCTTGAGAATTTTTGCCTTAAAAAAGAAAATAAGGAATTTCCTCAAACTTATGAGGAGTTTAAACCATCTGATTTTTTGAATAAATATAATCATTTTCTCTCATATGCACTGTATAATATCTCTGGATTTGTTTATACAGGAGTTTTTGTTGTTTGGAGATCTCTTATAAAATATTTAGAAAGATTGCAGAAAACAAGAGTATTTCAAGACAAAAAAGCTTCATTATTGGAGAATTGGTGTTATCATAAGGCTGTAGGGAAAGGCTTCAAACCAATGAAAATTATACTTATTAATCATAAAAGAGAGTCTACGCCAACTTATGACAAAATGAAAAAACAAATTAGAGATTTCCCCAAAATTGCAGTAAAAGAAAAAGAATCAACCTTTCCTGAGGGATTTAATGGATTCTATCGAGAAATAGATCTTGTTTTCTGTGTAGAAAGATATCTTTTCATGTTCGAATGTAAAGGAACACGTGTTCCCAAAGGTGAACAAGAAGAATATATAAATTGGATAGACAATTTTTTTGTAAATATTCAAGGACTTGCAAATAAAGGAGAATTGTTATTTTATAACCTTAAAAATGAATTAGTTTCAATCTCTGGTTTAGAGGATGTTGAATTATTCATACCCTTTCAAATTCAGACTGAAGGGATAATGTCATCAACGGGTTGTATCACCATTGAGGGATATCTTAAATTATTAGAAGATATTCGGATTCATGTTGACAATGGAACCTTTAATGATTTTATTGAAAAAAACCTTGTAAAAAGGTAAAAAATTAATTTTGAGTTAGTTTTTACTAGAAAACTCATTATATATATAATTACTGTAATTTTTGATTATATGAATATTGACTTCAATAAGGATACATTAGCTATTGTTGTTTCAGATATACATATTGGAAATGAATTTAGCCGAATAGAAGAATTCACTTCATTTTTAATTGAAATTCTTAAAAACAAAACTAGTAATAATCTCCCAAACCTAAGAGTATTGATTATTTTAGGGGATTTTTTTGACCTCAATGCGACAAGTTGTGAGGATTTATGCTCCAATAACCAATATTCACGAGTTTTTAGGATATTGGAAGAGATAAAGGTTAATAAGGTAGAAATTGTTTTGACTTTAGGTAATCATGAAATTTCTACTGTAGGATTTTATAATCTTTTTTTTAGTGAACGAAAAAAAAAATTTGTGAAATTGTTTAAAGAATCTAATTTCTCATATAACTTCTTAGCATTAGATAACATATGTCAGTATCTTATTTTATCAAACTATGATAAGAAGATAATTTTAGGTTTGTTCGACTCAGCTTATGATGAAGCATTTAAGTGGATATTTTTGGGAGAAAAATCAATATTAAATGATTCTTGCTATTTGATGAGTCATGGATATCAGTATGAAGACAAAGATTTGCATCATTCAATTGCGGGATGGTGGGACATTGGGAGAAATTTGAGTCAAAAGTGGAAGAGGGTTTTTACTTCTCAGTGGGCAAAATTGAAAAATATTTTAGGGCAAAGAAATCATTCAAGGTTTTACAACAATATTACTGTATCTCAAGAGGATAATATGAATCCTTTTTCCCATGTTATTTTTGGACATACCCATAAATGTGAGATAAAAGATGCAAGAAAAATAAACACAGGGTGTTGGTTGAATGATTACAAACCCAGCTTTCTTGAAATATACATAAATGGGAATTGTGAGTTATTTGAACTAAGTTTTGATTGAATAATTATTAATATTTTTCATTGATTTATCAATGAAATTTCTTTTAATTCAAGAAGAAGAAATTAAATCCCTAAATTTCAGAGTTAGAAAAAAAATATTAAGTAGTGAGATTTTTAGATATGAGGTATTCTATCACACATTCTTGATCCTTTTTTGATAAATAAGTATCTTTTATATCATCTCCAAATCCATCTCCGATCTTTACCATAATATCCATTAGGACTTGTTGATAATCTTTAATTGCAATATCTAATTCTTTTATAAAATTAATGGCCTCATCAAAAGCTTTCCCCGTCTCTACGTAATAATCAATTGTTTCAATATTATCCATTACACCGAAATCGTAATTAGCATCTTCTCGGATTACTTTTAGATCAAATAAAATATTAGTGAATTTATTACTGATGAGATTTCTACTAACTAATTTATTTTGAATTAGATTAATAAGTGTCTTATGTTTAACTCTTTTTAGCTTCTTTAAGTCCGTACTGTAATCTAAATATAGCACAGCAACACCCATATGAAAAAGTGCGTAATAATATCCTATAACTGGTAAGATAATACTTTTTGTTTGATGATATGTATTATTTGCATTTTCTCGAAAACAAGACGCAGCCAAGATTCGACGAGAACATTTGTGAATTCGGTATTCCCATTCAGTAAATTCTATGTAATATTCGGTTGGAATTAAATGATCATTCTTTACGGCAGAAATTAATTTATCCCGATATTTTTGTCTCATCATAAATATAAAAAGGTTTCCAGATATATGAAATTGCATTTTTTTTTAAAAAACTGGGATCATCATTCAAGTTATGTACCTATTTATAATCTTCCGTTGCTGATTAAGGTTGTCAGTGTTATAATGATAGAAATCATAATAAAGCATAGAATAAAATTTAGAGTTTAAAACAAATTTCTTTTTAATTTTTTTATTTTTGTCTGTTCTGTATTATATTTTCTAATCATTGCTTAAAGAGGATTTTTATATATTTGAATAAATAACATATGTAACTAAAAAAAGAAATCTATACAAAATGACAGATTCGTTTTTCTTGATACATCTGATTGATAAAATGGAATATTATGGAATCAATGCTCTTTATACAATTCCCCATGATCTTTTCATTAAGGGAAGGGCTCAATATAAAGGAGACACAATATACATTCAAAATATCGAACCTAAACCGGAAGAAAATGCAACTTTTGAATTTGGAAGTGAATCTGTTAACTCCCTATGGTTAGGCGTCAGGATCATACCAAAGGAGACTTTTGAGGAGAATATTGAACTATATAAAGATCTATGTCGTTGGATAATGGATTTTTTATATCTTTCGCGTTTTTTTGTAAACCTTAATTTAAAAGCTAGAGTATTTTTCCATGTGGAGAATTATAATGAAGAAAACCTTGATTCCAAACTTTCATTTCAGAGGATAATTGATATTAATTGTTATAGTGGAAGTACTTTCCGAGTAGAATATAATAAATACGATTTACTCCTTCCCCTTCTTACAAAATTACTCCAATATAATCCCACTGAAAAATTAAGAGCAATTATGTATAATTATGCTTGTAGTAAACACAGCAATTCCGGAGTTACAGATTATTTTTTTAACTTCGCTACACTTGAGGGAATCGTGCATAACTGGGCTGAGCTTAATGGATACTCTGAGTTATGGGGGGCAGCAATCGCGAATCCAAGTGAACAAGATGATATACATGAAAAATTAAGTGCTCATTTTACGCAACTTGTTAATAATAATGATTTTGAAAGAGAAAAGCTAAGTCAGCTAAACTCCTTTAAAGATTCTACATTTCCTCTGGATAGAAAAATTAGGAGAACAATTAAACAGCAATTTAAGAGTTATTATAATACTCGGTTAACAGATGAATTACGGGAAAAAGAAGAAATGAAAACTTTATTCAGAAATTTTCGTCGAATTTATTCACGAAGAAATGAAATTGGCCATAGCTTAGACACATATCTTGGATCAACCGGCTTGATTGAAGATATAAATACCTTGTTTTCTACTATAAAAATTATAATGGATTTTGAGTTAAGTAAGTTCCTGAATGGTGATATTGATTGGAAATTCGAGATTAGACCAAACAGTCTTAGGAATAATATGAGACAAATAACTCAGGAAAAAGTGTTGCATAAATTTAATTATGATGTTGAGGTTCAAAATCAAGATGACATACAATTGATAGATAGATTTGGCACAATAAATCCAGAAAAGGTTGAATTCCATTCAGGAATGATCAAGCAAAACGATATTGATGATGAGGATCTCACTAATTTGATATTCTCCCAAAATCTCAAGATTCGATTACCGCAAAAC